>Ga0209367_1001255_pt1 | contig 30514 bp, 18 predicted proteins | sample WorMetLIZISLAND2_FD_187412 | JGI IMG/M metagenome (GOLD analysis project Ga0209367, IMG submission 187412) | Marine gutless worms symbiont microbial communities from Max Planck institute for Marine Microbiology, Germany - Olavius geniculatus... ...
GATATTTGATTGCACATGCACTTTGTTTATGTTCTGTTATCCATGAATTTTGTTTGTGTTTCTTTTTTTTTCTTTTTTTGATATTTTGAGTAACTGATGTTCTGTTGCTATGGGCGGCCAGCTTGATAGGCATATATTGCTTCTCTGGCAGCCTGCCATTGTGTTATTGTTATTGTGTTACGCTATCGTAAGTTGGTTTGGCAAATAAATTCTCTTTCTCTCTCTCTCTCTCTTTACCTATTTTCGCAATAAAGATTTCTGTAGGCTGTACTGATAATTGACCTTGTGGAAGAGTGTTTTTTAAGATAACTTAGAACTAGGACGCAAATTCATGCAATCTTTACTTGCTTGATTAGCTGTTGGCTGAACTTGGATCTTTTGAATATCAGCGCTGTCTGCAACGATTACTTAGTGATATCGTGATCAGTGCAGTGTTTGCTGATACAGGTATTGGTGAACCTGTACGGTTCACACGTGGACCCAGATGATTGGCAGCAGCCGCAACATTACCGTCCTGAACGCTTTCTCGACCAGTCAGGCAACCTCATCCACAGAGATAAAGTCATCGCTTTTTCACTCGGTACCAGTATCATGCCATACGAGAAAATAATGACTATATTTGTCTTACCGTATATATTAAAATTATTTACACTTTGTTTTAGACTGTTAGGGCCTACTTCATTGCATTGTACTATCAGTCGGATTTTACTTACACATGAAGTACTATATTTCAAAATGGTGTCGTAATTATAGTTTTTTTCAACGAACTGTAACATTAAACTGCATTGAACTTTGCAGGCAAACGTTCGTGTCTCGGTAAACAATTGGCGCGTCAAGAAATATTTCTCTTTTTTGTCTCATTGCTACAGAACTTTGACTTCAAACCTCCACAAGGACAGGATTACATTGATGTGCGCGAAGAGTTGGGAGGGACGATGGTGCCTTCTGCATATCGAGTTAGAATGGTTGCAAGAGCTGAGTAATTGCGCGTATGCTTTTTAATATAAGACTTTTTTTGAGAGAATGAGACACGTACAAAATGTACAGAATGAGCGTGCTTAGAATTAACATTGTAGTACTTCTTTCAAATTTTACAAACAAAATGCAGAAAAATATTCAATTTCCTTCACCTCCATTAACACAGAAACCTACAACAATCCATTCTCCATGGACCAACTTACCAACGCAATATCGAAATCTCACGATACTGCTGTTGGTCCCGATTCTATTTACTACCAGATGCTCAAAAATTTTCCAGATTCTACTATGGATTCTCTGTTGGGTGCGTAAACTATATCTGGACCACTGGTAACTTCCCACCTAAGTGGCACTTTGCCACAGTCATACCAATTGCCAAACCTAATAAAGATTCAACTGACTTAACAAGTTATCGTCCAATCGCTCCAACTAGTTGCTTCTGCAAGGTTGTGGAACGTATGATAAACACCAGACTCGTCTGGTACTTGGAAAAGCTCAAACTGATCACACCAATCCAAAGTGGTTTTAGGAAACAACGCAGCACAACTGATCAACTTGTTCGCTTGGAGACTTGTTCGTCAGGCATTTGTCAATAAACGGCACACTGTTGCAATATTCTTTGATCTTCAGAAAGCCTACGACACTACTTGAAAATATGGTATCACGAAACACCTATTCTATGCAGGTCTTCGTGGTAGATTACCCATATTCATTGAAAACTTTCTCAAAGACCGGCAGTTCCAAGTACGACTTGAAACACATTTGTGTACTCTGTTTGATCAAGAAATGGGTGTACCTCAAGGCAACATCCTCTCAGTTACGCTCTTTGCATTAAAGATCAACTCAATTGTGAAGGCTAAATGCCCTAATGTTGAGTGTTCTTTATATGTTGATGATTTCCTAATATGCTACAGATCAAAGCACATACATATAATAGAACGACATCTACAGCGTTGTCTCAATAAACTACAGTACTGGGCTGATACCAACGGATTTCGTTTATCAAATTCCAAAACAGTTTGTATTCATTTCTGTCGTCTACTAAAACTACATGTTGATCCACAGCTGCCTCTCAATGGTATGCCTATTCCAGTCGTTAAGAAAACTAAATTTCTTGGTTTGATCTTTGATCGCAAGCTGTCGTTCATACCTCATCTTCATTACCTCAAGCAAAAATGTCTGAAAGCTATAAATCTACTACGTGTTGTTGCTCACACTTCTTGGGGAGCAGATCAACAAACACTTCTGCACCTTTACATGTTTTTAATAAGGTCAAAGTTAGACTTTGGCTGCATTGTGTACGGTTCAGCTAGACCTTCCTATTTTAAGGTCTTGGACCCCATTCACAATCATGCTTTACGCTTGTGTTTGGGTGCATTCTGGACTTCACCAGCAGTTAGTTTATGTGTTTAGGCTACTGAACCTCCATTAGCTCTAAGACGTAAAAAGCTAGTACTGCCTTAAGCTCAGTGCAAATACAAATAACCCGGCATACAATGCAATTTTTAATTCAAAGTTTAAAACTCAGTTTGACAACAAGCCGAGCCAAACTCGCCCACTGGGTTTTAGAGTTGAAGACGACTTGCAGAATCTCAGTTTGAGAAAAAGAATGTTTTGCCTACAACCGTTTCCACAATTTTCCCTTGGCTCCTTAAACGCCCTAACTGTAACTGTAACTGTAACTACTAACCCAGAAGTGTTTAAACGCAATTCTTTGAGCTTCGCTCAGAGTTTTCACACCATGTAGAGATCTACACAAATGGTTCCAAGGATGGAATTAGAACAGCTGCCGCTGTTGTTGCACCCAACTCTGTCAAAACAGTTCGCTTACCTGACAATGCTAGTATTTTTACTGCCGAAATTCATGCACTGGACATGGCGCTAGACATCAACCGCCTTACAAAAAGCAAAGATTATGTGGTTTTCTCGGACTCTTTGTCTAGCTTACAGGCAATTGAAAGCTGCAAAGTCGAAAATACACTTATTTTAAAGATCCTGAAAGAACACAATCAACTAATTAACAGTGGTGAATCTATGACGTTTTGCTGGATTCCCTGCCACGTGGGTATCTTGAGAAAACGAAGATGCTGACATCGCTGCTAAGGCAGGACTGGATGTCGCCATCACCAACATGAGATTTCCAGTTAGCGATTTGTTAACTTGTGTCAACCAATCGTGTGTTAAAGAATGACAACAACTGTGGAACCAGTGTACATCAAATAAACTTTACAGTGTGCAACCGGCCGTTGGTCGCAGTGTTAGTTCGTCACTGGGCCGCTACGGCTTAGTTCTCATCAACCGTCTTCGAATTGGTCGTACAGGACAGTCAAGACTTACAAATTCTTATCTCCTAAAGAGAGAGAGTCAGCCAGTATGTGAAGCTTGCCATTCTCCGATCACAGTCAAGCACATTTTGGTAGATTGCACCCGTTACAGTGCAGCACGTCAGAGATATTTTGGAGTGGCCGCACTCAAGGACGTTTTTGAAAATGTTGCATCTCGCAACATCATCGCTTATGTTAAAGATATCGGCTTTTACAATCGTATATAATGTTGTTTTTACATTAGTTTAACAGCCTTGATCTTAACACGTATTTTAACTCTGCTTTTAATACATATATTAACTGCTTTTAACTAGTTTTAACCACGTATGGCACTGAATGGCCTATTTTGTGCTGATGTGCCGTTAAGAAACTACTCACTCACTCACTCAAAATTAACAGCTACGGCACACATTAGCGCTGCGCGTATTTAAATTTAATAACTTTGCACTGATGTTGTCAGACACCTGGCGGGCCACTGATGTCATGTTGACATCGCGAAATTTTGTCACCAAAAAACTAGAGTTCTTGTAGTAGCACGTAGTGAAGATTTCGTGACCACAGCGTGCACTGTGTTGATAAGGCTGCAGAGTGCAGAGTGTGACGGACATACGGACAGACAGACGCCTAGACGATAACTCAGACGCGCGATGTATTACGTGCTGTCGCGCGTAAAAACTGCAGGATGTTACAGTTACCTTAGACAATAACTGACACAATAAACATGTTGTTTCCTGTTGTTAATTTCTTTGAATGTGTTGTTACAAAAGTCTTCTTGTTCTCAAGTGTGGTATTTAAGACACTGACATTTCACATGGTAATGTAACGACACACGTAAGGTGTACGTGGCGGGACCTTCGGCGGTAGTGTTTTGTTCTCCTGATTCTGACATTAAAAATGAAAATTTGTTAATATTAAATAAAGTTAAAACGCATAAAAAAAATTGTGTATTTTTGGGCCGTCCTGTATAAAGTATAAGTAGTTAGCTTGTCACATACAACTTGCTAAACTGCATTCGCAACCAGCTTTGTGTTCGGTTTAAATTAATGCTATGGTAGCAGCAGACGATGTATCAGAGCAGACAATGCCATTTGCCCGCGGCTGTGCGCAAGACAATAGCAATGTTTACTCGAGAGACATCAGAACTAATTGGTCTTGACTTAAAAGCACTTTTGCGGTAACTTTGCCGTTCTGTTATTTCATTCATTTGAGTGCATTAAAGTATTACGATCTTTTGCGTTTCTGAGTTAATAATTATATTAGTGAAAATGGCAGTGATGTGCAAAAGTTAACTTTTTTTAAAAAAGTTTGACAATGAAACGTAATTCGGTTTTCAGTCAGTCAAACGTCAGTCCCGTCATTTTTCAGTGGTGTATTTTCAGTCGCCCCGATCTGTGTTGCCTAAAGGCGTACAAGTTGCACGCTTCTGGTCAATGTAAGTAGGCTGCTTGAATGTCTCTAGCTGAATCGCGAATATCATTCAGCGATCTTTCTACCTGCATGGTTCCCTCATTATAGCCGCTCAATAGAATGAAACAACAGATCTCACCTATTCATTGAAATACACTACTAACTCTAAATAAATATTTAACACATCAACATTTTAAGAAATAACACAAACATGCACAATGTCCATTTTACGCATAAACTACACACACAGTGTAGAATATTATCATATGTAGGCCTACGTGCCGGTTCAGTTCAGTTTGCTGTACATTAATTTTGTCTACTGACTTTCGTCGGACAGTGCGCGCATGTGCATTTTACAGTTGAATGTACAACTGAATGTAATAATACAAATTACCAGCACGTATATGAATATCGAGTAGGCTAGTCCGTAGAAAACTGAGCCTCTAACTTTAATACATTTATAACTATGTATTAAACTAATTTTCAAAATTCTTCAAGTTTCACTAGCCAAATGAGTGGCAAACTCGGAAAAAACTAGCATTTAAAAATCCCGCCAATAGCCTGTTTTAGAATACAGTGAAAGTTACCTTGTAACTCGGTTATTCTAAAGCTGGTTGTATTTCGCAAGGTACTGTAGCGACGCATAGAACGCATGCTGGGTGTGATGGCCGGATCTTTCGCAGAGTACATCGGTAAAAAAGTTTTGGAAAAAACGTCAATATTAGAGTTATATGACAAAAGCTCAGGGGCACATGCATGCAATTAAAAACATGTACAACAACAATGCTGCCTGTGTTGCGGCGTCGTCTGAGACAGGAGCTGTACAGGCGCTCACTCGGTGACTCAGCCCTGGACACTCGGTGTGACTCGCATATTAACGGTAATGCGATCTCGTAGTTCTTTAAATGTACGACACGTAAATATAAATTCGTCATTATTATTGGATAGAATCGCTTCGAAATCGCTCTTGCATTTATCTCACATTTATCCGTGGCGTAATCTGTCTGTTGTCTGTCTCATTCGTGCCCCCGCTTAAACCGTCCGACGCATTTAGATGCCACTTCGCAGGTAAACCCGTGAAATCCAACGACACATTGTGTTAGAAGGGGTCCTTTACCCTCGGAGGAAAGGGAGGTTTGGGTCGAACCGAACCCCCAGGCAGAACGTGCAATAATTGAGAATTGCAGCCAAACCGTGAGTCCTATGCTGCCATCTGCGAACGCAAACAAGCGATTTCGCCTTTTGCCGAATTACTTTAGTTGTTGCTATTACTGTTATCAACAGTGCAGTGAGTGCGGAGTAGGTCACGTGACACTGCTGACGTCACACTGATTCTTCCACCTCCTGGCAGGGTAGTAAAGCCTCGTTGTCGACGTCGCCACAAGATGTCGCTGCTGTCTCGGTGTGTGCAGGCACCAGCTGCTGTGACCAGGTGCTGTGGCCGACTGTCAGTGAGCTGGAAGTGACGTCAAGAACACCAGTCACTGGCTTGCCTGCAGTCCCCGCCGCCAATGGCTGGACGGGTACCTGTTGGAGCCCTCGGCACGGCGGTAGGTCGTCCTCTATGAGTGAACTGTAGCGCGCGTTTGACTCCCCACCACCCGGCGCCGACGTCGCGCCGCCCATGTTCCCCCCGCACGCCGCTCCGTTCCCATAGCAACTGTTGCTAATGATGACCGAGGACACGGAGCCGGTGGGGTTCTGGTTGGGAATGGAGGCTGAGTTGGGTTGACGACGACGTACGAGCATGAATCGTCTGCGCGTCTGAACGATGACAATCACCAGTAGAGTCAATCCGAGCAGAACTACCACAGCTACCACTACGTCAGTATGCCACCAGTGACACTGCCATGATCCGGGCAAACGGGATGACGCGTCAGCGCTCAGCAGGCGGGTTCCAGACAGCTCGGGCGGGCCACTGCACGAAACCGAGTCACGGTCCGCCACGTTGAGTGCTTGTCGTGAGTCTGCCAGCCACTGAACGACACCCGCCGTGTCGCAGGTGCACTGGAATGGATTGCCACCCAGCTTGACGGTCACTCCGACCGCCAGCACGTCGAAGCACGCCTTGTCCAACGTCACCAGACGGTTCTCAGATAGATCCACAAATTCGAGCTGAGCAGCGCGACGCAGGAGGTGGCGGATTTGAGAACAGTTTGACAGGTGGTTGTTGTCGACGTGCAGAGCGTTGAGATGAGGCGAGTTCTTGAGCAGAGCGCTTGGCAGCGTCTTGAAGCGATTTGAGCCCAGGTCGACCACGCGTAGCTTAGACTGTTTCACCGCCAGTTTCTTTATTGATTCACCCTGTAGCACAATCATTCATTGTTATCATCGTCATGGTTATCAATATTAACATAATCATTTATTGAATACGCCGGATGGCAGCGCGATATAATACAATTTTTACGTTTTTATCTGTCAGATGGATATTTCTTTCGTAAGCAAATTCACTAAACGAACTAATGCGGTAGATATTTATTTACGGATATTTACCTGGTCGCCGAGCTGATTGTTCCTAAGGTAGAGTTCTTCAAGGTGTGTGAGGTGAGTGAAGGCGGCGTGATGAACGTGAATCAGTCCAGCATCACGAGCACTGAGCACGCGCAGCTTCACCAGTCCCGCCAACGCACCTGCCCTCAGGTGTGTCAATCTGTCGCACCTGATCATTCACATTTGTATTTATTTAGTCCTCCGACATACAGCTGATATTATTGCAACTATTAACAACAAATGACTATAGGTTTTTTAATGAAAATGCTTAGAACGAGCAACATAAATGTCGTTAGACAGTGTCAAGCTTACTTTGATTTTAAATTGTCGAGTAGGTTGTGGTGTGATAGGGTAAAGAAGTTTGAGGTTGAATATGCAACCTGGGGGCAGCTTTGTAAATTACGGCATCAGTGTCAAATAGTGGTTATTGTTGGTGTTATTATCGTTACGCCTGTGTGTTTATTTATTTTCTTTTCTTTTTCTGTTGTTAATTGCACGCATGTGCGTATGTGCTTATCTATCGTTTTTTCGATGAATAAAGATGTATTTAAAGGCATTTGGTATCAGACGAAATCAACTCTTTTCTTATTCGACAAGCGAGTAGCAGCAATTTCCAATCACATGTTTTGGTTGGAGGTGCGACTCTAAATCTCCCCTTTTTCTTGAGGGTCAGAGACCCCAAAGTCCTCCATTTAACACAATGGGCGACTTCACTTTTTGACTTAGACTTTCGATGAGCCTTTTCGCTGAGCCAAAGCTAAAACTGAACGCTAAAGTCTGTACTTAGACCAAAGCTCAACCAAACGATTAAAAATGGCGGAAAACCGGTAAACATAACAGGAAATAAATCAACCAGTTACGCTTGGACTTGCTTATTTAATTGCGCCGCGCACGCAAATAACGTAATTACGTAACGTCTTACGTCATCGTGTAGCCATGACGGCGTTTATTTTTGGTACCAGACTGTTTTAATTAAAAAGTGAAGTCGCCCAATGTCTCCCTGGACTTCACAAGTATACCTGTCAGATTACATGCAAAATCCGTCAAACAGTTTAAGCAGGGTGCACAAGTGCGACAGACGACAGACCACGCTACGGCAATACAGAAATGGGCAGCTCTAGGCAAAATCGATTGGGCTAGAGCAATTTTACTTAATAATACAATGGTATTATTAAGTGAACATGAACAATCTAAAGCAGTGATAAAAAAGAGTCAAACTCTCAGATAGCTGCGATAAATTCATACATAACACACATTCGTCACCAATAACTGGAACAACTTGCCACAGAAAGTCATGAAAGCACAATTTGTGAACATGTTCAAAAACCGACTGGATAAGAAATGGAAGGATGTCTATATCTACTTCGCTCATCATCAACAAGTACAAGTACACTAATGTAGGCTATCGGTAACGTAAGAATAGCAAAGAGCAGAAGAACGAGTCTTTGAATCACAACAGTAGCAGCAGCAGCAGCAGCAACGGCACCTGTTAAGCTCCAGTCTGACGAGTGCCGTGCATCCGTCCAGTGCTCCGGACTCGATGTTAGTGAGAGGATTGCTGGACAGACGCAGCGTCTGCAACCGCGCCAGCTTGTCGAACGAGCCGACAGTGACCGCCGTCAGACGGTTAGCGCTCAGGTCGAGCTCCACCAGGCTCGGAAAGACGTCGCCACTGAATCGTACACCGTAGCCGCCGCCATCTTGACTGTCGGCGCTGACCAGCAAGTTGTCGGCGAGGTCCAGAGTGGTCAGGTGCGGCAGAGCTGACGCGTCAGATGACGACATGAACGAGCAGTCTGATTGGCGCTCGCACGACAGGTGGTTGTGACGTAACACCAGTGTCTGCAACGTGCAGCCACATAATTCTAATTATCTACCATTAATAGAGTTCTTGTGCTTTTGGTTGAATTCCATGCAGTTAAGATATATGTTTTTCTTGTTTTATTCTTCTGCCATATTGTGGCGAATGAAGACTTCCATCATGCAATATAATATATATGTATTGATTTTAAAAATGTAAAGGCAAAGTAAGTACCTTCAAGTGTCGCATCCCGTGAAAAGCGTTGGAAGGCATCGATCTGATGCCGGACTTGCTTAGTGTCAGCAGCTGCAGGTGTTTCAGCGGGTGAAGAAGTCTGCTCGGCAGTTTACCGCCTCGAATCCCGGCGTACGATTTGTCCATGTGCAGCGTCTTGAGTCTGTGTTGCAATCGAACGTACGCACACAGGTTATACCTATAGTAGGGGACGGCTTGGTAAAGATTTGGGCCTTTTCCCTGCTTGAAAATTACAACACTGTTGTTATATCAGTGCATTTGCGGACAGCGGGCCTAAAATTACCATCAAATTATTATTAGTAGAGATTAGAAAAACATTTTCTGCTGCCGCAATTTTAAACACGAATAACTTTGAAACGCTATTTTGCATCATGCAAATTTAAAAACCCACATGTCGCCTACAAACAGAATTGACGAAGTCTATTAAACCCATGACACTACAACATTCCTTGGCCCGCGAGACCCTCTGTGTGAAAACCGACTCGGTCGAACATGGCTGTATACTCGCCGGTGTGTGCTACCAGGCTAACGACCAAGCAATAAATGAAGCTGTAAGACGTCGGGCCAGGCGTCGGAACCAACAAATGCGACACCACTGTGCATCGGACGCTGAAATATTACACAAATGAGACAGGATGTGTTTGAAAGAAGGCTTGATAGACGCTTACGCTATTTGGCTTGGAGTAAGGAGTCTGTATGCGACAAAGATGCATATACAATACAGACAAACGAACGGGAAATAACCGTAATTCTGTCTATTAAAACAGTCAAATAATAGCATTTTACATACTTCTCACTCACTATAAATAGTAACAAGGAAAGCGACCTAGTTAAGCTGAGATGGCGGAAAAGATGATGTCCAACGGCAGCATCATGAGTGTCGTCGACAAACACGTTCCTCAGACTGAGTGACAGCAGACGTGTCTTGTTACCTCCTGCTGCCAGGCCAGCAAACATCGCATCCAGAGCACGCGGCGAGACAATCGCACGGTCGAGAACCAGCTGTTCCAGTGACTCCGCCAAAGGCGCCAACGACGTGTCGTTCACCTTCCCTATACTACTTCCGCCGAGGTCTAGCGTCGCTAAACTGGTACCCGACAACGCCGTGAAGAAGTCGGCTGACATGTTGGCGATGGTGATGTCGCACAGTACGAGATGCTGCAGCGCCGGAAGCTGAGAGAAAACTGCTTCCGGTAATCGCGCGTCGACGGCGCAGACGGTGTCCACTCGGCTGAGGTCGAGGAAACGGAGAAATAGCAGTCGGGAAGCGTTTAGCGCCGCGCCGAGACTCGCCATGCCCAGACGCGAGTTACCGGCGAGCGACAAGACACCCAGGGACGGCGTGTCGGCAAACATGGCGGCCGGAAGACGCTCGAGGCGGTTGTGGTCGAGCCGCAGCTGGTGCAGAGAGTCAAGTCCGCGTAGCGACGTCGGCGCGATGTCACTGAGATTATTGTGCGATATGCTCAGCAGCTCCAGACTTGACGACGTCATGGGCTGTATCGCGCCGACGCCGTGGTTCTCGTCGAGGCGCCGGATGTGGTTCCAGTCGAGCACGAGGACTCGCGTGGAGGCGGGGAATGGCGGGACTGCGGCGAGGTTGGCGTAAGAACAGTTGGCGACCGTCGCGTTATGACTGCACCGGCAGCCGCGACCGCACGCCGGTGACGTCACTACCGGAACCGGAAATGTAATCTGGTCAGATCTGAGAGCTGCAGCGGCGCCGGCGTGTGAGTCGGCTTTGGCGGGAAATGACATTAGCAATGCAAAGACGATCACAAGCAGCAACGGATAGACGGGAGACACTGAGAACCGCGGCGGAGTTGTGGATGAAATCTCACACGACAACATGACGCCCTGCTTACTGCTGATGACAACTGTAAAGCTCTCTCTCCCCTCCCCCTCTCCCTTTCACGATATTGACTTCAGCAGCTAGACCAAACGTCTTTGCCGCTACAAACATAAACATAGACAAACAATTATAGCTTTGCATTTAATACTATTTGCGTTTGCTGAATACGTGATAGTTCGTATTCTAACAATGCAAGAAAGCAATCTGGCGGTCCACTGATAGGCCTACGCATAACCCGCATACACGAACGCTTATACTAGCACCTAAAATGTTCGGCGTGTTATGCATTATTTTTAAAATACCTTTTTGTCAATATGCTTCATTTATGAAATACATTGACGTTAACGATAAAAACACAAACATGTGAAAAGAATTTTAGCACTACGTCTAAATCTTTATATTTATCTGAATGTTTTTTGCATTTATGTCAGTTAGCGTTGTTGATAATTTTTTGATATTTTTGCTATGATCAAATTAGCATGATAAATAGACGGTATACAGTCGTTGCTGTATGCTGTAACTGAGCAGCAAAGATCGATCTCGGTCGCACGTGAAACGTATTGACATAATAGGGGTGACTGAGATTGGTCTATAGTCACTACAATCTGTAGATTGTGAAACCTTTGGTATGGGAGTTACTATAGCAGAACGCCACATATCAGGTATCTGTCCAAGATTTAAACTAAAATTAACCAGATGTGTTACAACCGGAGCTAATTCGAGAGAACATTTCCTAAAAAGCCAAGATGGTAGACCATCCCAGCTGGCAGAAGTTCCCTTAGTAATGTTTGTAGTTTTTCTTTCACTTTCTTTCACCGCTTTGTCGTGAGTGTTTTTTACATATTAAAATAAAATAAAGAAATAGAATTTACATTCAAGATGTATGATATCTGTGACGGCACTATAGCGGTGTTGCAGCACCAGCAAATGACCGAAGCTCTTATGTACGGTACTTCGATCGTCGATGCTGGCAATCGGTCAAACAGCATTACGTTTGTATCGGTTTTTGTTATGCCTCCGCCACAGGCCGATCGGCAGAGACGTTAGTTATTGTTTTCGATGCGTCGATCGGTTAGTGCGTCCGTGTTTGCGTCCCGAAGTTGTTAGGACCAAATTTTGCTTGATAATACATTTGAGGCAAAAGACACATTAGTTATGTTTTAAAAGTCAACTGGTCCAGGTTAATGTCAAGTGTAACAAATTGGATCTCAAACCTTCTGAACGACCTGGAATATAACAATCAAATTTCAGTCCGTTTGATTCAACGATGACATGTGATTGTAATTTAGATTATTCTAATAACAAGGTCAGACCAAGATCACGTGTCAAACTTATACAGTGGTTTGCTGTCAGAACATTTAGAGATAATTAGTGTAAGTATAACATCATTCGCAGTAGTACAAAAAAGATAATACGAACACGGAGTCTGTCCAATGCATTTCGATAGTTTTCAGTATAATTATGTCTGTATAAATATAATCAGTAAGCTGTTAAAACTGGTAAAAAAAGTTTATCTAAAAATTTGGGACAAAGAAGTCGGTGAACTTTGGTCCACTAAATACGTGAGTCCGCCCGGCGCCTTAAGTCCGATTGGGGGAGGAAAATTAGGGGGGGGTGAAATTTTCCCGGCACCAAAGTCACGTGGCCCGAACTCAGATGCATTGGCATACGCAGAACGCGCATCGTCGACTTACGGTAGGTCAACATGAGCACTTATAACTTCGTTCGTAGTGAACCGAAGTTCACAAATTTTTTTGGTTAACGCCGGAAAGATGGTTCTCGTTAACGGCGTTTACATATTGTCGCTATTTTCATCCGTTCCAAAGATATTTTCGCTCAAACTCGAAAGTTGTCGTAAATCGCACCAATTTTTAAACGTTTTTTGCCTTCCCAAATTTCAATGGGGGGCAGTGCCCCAAAAGTTGTACTTGCGTTAACACCCCAACCTAAAGGCACGTTAAGTGCCAAAGTTTTGTCTGACTACACCCCTAACTCCAAAGTTATAAGCGCTCCTTTATTACATTTGAAGCCGATTTTGGACCCCCTTTGAAAAAAAATTGCAAGGGGAACCCAGGTCCCCGGTGGGGAAAGCGCTAGCAACACTTGGTCATTCTATGGCGCGTGTAAAAATTTGGGGGCGCAGCACCCCCTAGGGGCCGAAATATAATCTTCCGAAAAAGTCGATTTGGGTGGGTATGATTCCACATCGAGATCTCCGTAATTAGTGGACCAAAGTTTACCGACTTCTTCCGTCTAACGCGGGAGGAATCGCGGTGAATAAAATATTTTTCCGATTTTGAATATCTTCATCCCTTTCGAAGATATTCGCCGCCGAACTTAAACTCGTTCGAACTCGTTCGAAATCGGGCCAAATTTTGCATGGTTTTGGCCCCTAAAATTTTTTTTTGTGGTTTGCCCCTTAAAATTTTGGACCGGCATTATAAAATTCGGCCTAGTACCGACCAGCGTGCAAAATTTCGCGCCGATCGGCCGACGCATCTCGGAGATCTCGCGTTGAAATTTAAAAAAAACATCTGCAGTAAAACTGTCCGCTCCGCAAGCTATCGCTTCCGGGCGGACTAAAAGGTTTAATTTTAAATTGTACAGCAGCAATGTTACTGTCATCCTTCGCTATTATTATAACTGAACAATTAACGTTGTCAGTCATGAGACCATTCGATTCGTCGCCAGCTCTTTACTATAAATGGTCCATCGTCACCATGCATCTCTCTTGCACCGTCGTGGAGATATGGCGCCTCAAAGATAATGGGGTCACGACTTTGATCTCTTGGGGTCACGTGACGTCATCGGTCACGTGACTATTCCACTCGCGGTGGGCGACTTCCTATACGTGGTCAATTGTGACCATGCGTCTATCTTGCACCGTTATAGAGATATGGCGCCTCAAATGTTGGACGCACGGACGTGGACATGGAAAGAAAAAAGAAAGAAGGAAAAGAAAAAAAAACATGGGGAGAAAAAGGGAAGGGGAAGGAAAGTGGAAGCAAAAAAAAGGAAAGGGGAAGGTAAAGGGAAAGGGAAGAGGGAAGGGAAGGTAAATAAAAGAGGAAAGGAAAGCGAAAGCGAAAGGGAAAAAAAGGAAAAGAGAAAAGAGAAAGGGAAAGAAAAAGAGAAAAGGATAGGGAAAAGAGAAAGGAAAAGAAGAAGAAAAAAAGAAAGAGAAATGGAAAGAAAAAGGGAAAGAGGAAGAGAAATGCAAAAAGAAGAGGAAGGTGAAAGGAAAATAGCTAAAAGTTGGACGCACGGACACTCTGGTGATTTTATACTTTGTCCAAATGCTATGCATTGCATTGGACTGACAAAAACATGCACGTTAAAAATATATACACATTCCAAACAGTGAGTTAACACACGCAGGCCTACATCGCAGTCACTGCGTACACTGCCATTCACTTGATCACGCTTGACTGCACACGTACCCGTTATACCACTGTAGACATAGTGCTAGAGATAAACAGTATGAGCGCGGTTGTGGTACAGCTATACGGAAAGAGAACCATGCACGGCAGACTAATGTCTCGGCTCTGCTGCCATTACGGCTGCTGAAGTAGAGAAAATACAATCAACCATATGACATCACGTAAGCGTCATCACTGGCACTAAGCTTCAGAGGAACTGTAGAGAACGAGAGAATGTATGGCGGTGATGACGCGTTATTAAATTAGCACAACACATACACACAAAGCCTGGACGGCTGCAGAGGCTGCAGACAGGCAGGGTGACAGTCGTTGTCGTCGTCATCGACTAATTCGTTTTACACGTTACGTCGCTCTTACGCACGCCGCATACAGGCACTCAAACTACTCACTCACTCTGCTACTCGACGTCCGAATCGCAGAAAAAACAACTAAGGTTAAATTTAGTAGCGTCTTGGCAGGCCCCCGCTGAATTCTAACCTGCAGGAAAATGTTTTTTCGTGTCGGAATATTTCGTCTAAAATGCAAAATGTGAGAAAATTCAGGGGCAAAATTAAAACTCTAAGCACCCATAATCTCTTCTGCTGAAAAGTTGTAGCTGCTTGTCGAAAAATTGCAATTTTTTTTATCCCTCTTAACTATTGAACCCACGACGCTGTTGAAGGATTTGAACCCAGCCACGGCCAGTCAAAAAACAACAAGTCAAACAACACGTGCAACGTTTAACGTAGAATCGTCATGCTGGGGATTCATAGATCATCATTCCGTGTCATTTCCCCTTGGATCTTTGTCGCCGCATTCGCTGTGGATGTCTTCGTGTTTATGCGGTTTCGTTAGCTTCGTACAGTCTGTCGCGGTCGGTCTATGCCTTCCTTTGTATATACATATCGTATTTATAATTGAGCTGAGTCATTTTTTTGAGTGTTTTGAGTTATTTTGCAGTGTGGTGATTCTGGTTTGTGTGTCAGTTCGTTATTATAACGCGGCAGGTTTATCTCGCTATCGTCCGTGCTGTGTGGATTACTTCCATACACGTCTTCGAGTTTATTGTTTCGCTAAGTTAGTAGCCAGTGTCATTAATAAGTACGCACAGGTCACTTTCGTGGTGACACAGTCTATCCACAAAATGTCATCGTTTGAGGTAGTCGTCTTGAAAACAGTTTTATTCTTTGAGGCTTCTGACACTGATTGTGATCTGTTGTGACTTTTTTTTATCTTCGACTAATGTATTGACATTGCAACAAATACACACACGGTGTAATTGGGGCACTATATATTTTAGACATGATTTAACATATGTCGTTATAAGCTATCAGCTATGAGCTATTTACTGCGGGTGATATGAACGAGTTCGACTGACGATTTTAGCTTGCAAGCTAAGCCAAAAATGGTACCATTTGGCCCACCTTGTGCGTGTATCTGTCGTCAGAATAATTAGTGTGGAACAGATAAATTCCTTATTTCTGGAAAAGGCTACTTCTAAACTCATTCAAAACACTGTTATCGCCGAATAATATGTTTTGATTAACTCAGGCCGGACACATCTATTCTCCAGAAAAGTTTAGTTAATTCGGGCAATATTACCCTGTGAATTTGGTCTCGGGCAATATTTCCCGAATTTAAAAAAACAATAATTTTTAATGATGACCGCAGCGCCAATCATTATTTGTACAATACGTCCGTCTGGATACGGGTACACTGTACCAATTGCACGTCCGACTGCATGGCGGGTGGTCGGCTTCGCTAACGTGTGTGGTTTGCCGATCTCTCGTCTAAGTGTATGGACCACACACCGAGAGTGACAGACGTCTGTGTATAGTCGTGTATTGCATTCGTCAATAATCCAAGACAAGACGAGTGGCATTCAAGCCACGTCTACACTCTACAGCAGCTGCAACTCGCTCTGCAGACCGATCGCTTGTATACGGTGACCACGCGTCATCTTACATCTCGCATTACGAACCAGGAACAACATTGGTCGTTTTACCATTGAGTCCTGTTACCATGGAGTTCTATACACAGAACTTCATATTATAGCTCTACCCACCGCAGTCTGTTTTCTTCACCGATGCTGTGAATAGTTGCGGGTTTGTTGTGCGATGTGAATGGGTCACTTTTCTCGACCCGACTCGACCCGACCCATCAGCTCATAGACAAAACCCGACCCAACCAGCAAAAAGTCGAAATTGATAAAAAAATGAGACTTGAAGCGTCGTAGCTGAAAGACAAGCATCAGAGGCACGGAAAAACTTTGATCATCTGCGTCGTCTGTGTTCGGTAAATCAGCAACCATTCGATTGCACGGTAATTGTTTTAATTTATAATGTCAGCGTCCAAGAGAACTGCTCCTTGCGGTTGGAAAAATAGGATAAAGCAAGGCTCCTATATTAATCAGTCATTCAATCATTTATTGCGTTAAAAGACACCGCATACATGCAGATTACAACTAATATAGCCTAATGTACCACAGAAACTAAATAAACGACTAACCTAATAAAACGATTAAAAACCAGCAAGAACAAACCACAAAATCAACACTTCTAAATAAACAATATGCTTTCGTACACTATTCCCGTTCTCATTTGTGGTGTCAACAAGGTGTTCTCGCATATTCTTTACTGGCTGAAATTGACCAATAACATACAGAATATCAGCCTATTGGTGTACAGCATGTAATTATTTTAGCTGGCTAGTATGTTAGCGTGATTAAAATGCGGCACACGTATGATGTCGTAAGTAAATGCCTCAAGCCGCTATTCTCGGTGTAAGCTTTATGCCAGAGCAATTACGTTGACTGCGGATGCTGCGCCTATGCACGGAAGCTGCTGCATCGTCAGCGACTGAACGTTTACAGAGGCGACGTTGGGTTGGGTTATAAACCAAACATCTGGTAGTTGATTCGGCGTAGCGCAGCAAACCGAAAGATACGTGGGTTAAGATGCGTGATTCAAACGGTCAAACACCTTGAAAATGGTTGGAGCGCTCGGAGTCACGGTAGACAGACATTATAAAATTGGTCTAACCAGAAACATGCAACATGTCGCGTCTGACGTTTTTCAAAAATACTAATTTACGTTTTTTCAGACTGCGTTAATGCAAGAATTGCCTTAAGTCAGCACAATAGCGATGACTATTACGGGGTGCTATAGCAAGGCCAAACGTCTGGTCTTTTTCTTAGAGGTTGGTTTGGCTGCCTACATGAGGCGAACACGTGACTTAACTTCACACGGAATTCGGAATTCATCCCAACAGTTTAGACACTACGCCCATGTGCTTTCTTTTTTGTTCAACACGTTTCTTCTAAACAGTCTTTGCCTTTGGCTCATGGAAACAGATTGTTTTAAATCTTCTGCAACCCGCTGTAAAACTTTGCCTTCGTGATACTTAATACTTCAATGATTCAGTAACCGTAATTTGTCATGGAAAGAGTTCTTTAAAAGACATTCATTTTTCTGTTACTGCATTCTAACAGCTTCCTGTTATTGTTTTGTTGCTAAAATGTTACTTCTAAGTTGCCAGCAAGCACAGTGAAAAACATGAGATGTGGATGGCGCAACAACCCGTCGCCAGTCAAGCGGTCCAGTGAGTGAGCGAGTGAGTCTTGTCCTAACATTCAATTGTTTACTCCAACCAGCACCAACGGACAGGTCGGATTCTTCTAAACATTTTCTCTGGCGCGCATTTACACTATTCACTCTAATCGGACGTCAACGCCAAAGCTTTGTGCGCGATTGCCCAACATTTTCGATGCATTGAAAGTAGGTCTAATCTCCCGGCATCGTGCTACGGGCCTAGCAATGATGAGGCTGTTGGGAGGCAAGAGATAGGCGAGCAGCGGCAGCAGCTACATCAGTTTCATTACGCCAACATTCATCTGTATTGATGTTTTCGTGGCCAATACATCACACAGTGCTAATATTTACTACCGTAACAGCAATCGTCGCCACTCGTCATTCAAGCCGCCGTACAACGGTGGTAGGCCTATAGACCTACCTCGCAGACGCTTATTGCTCGGGTCACTTCAGATGTCCAATAAATATTAGTATAATAAAAAACACTTTTGACTGCCAGCTTGCGCTTGCATTTAGAAAAAAGAAAATAAAGAAAAGCTGTTTATTATTATGGCAGAAAATAATTGTAGTATATAATATACTACGTCGAAAATTTCGTGCATGCGCACTTAACCAATTTGAATGTCTCTATCCAGCAGTGTCCCCGGTTAGAAAAAGTACGGGGAGCAGCAAATTACAATTTTCCAACAAGCAGCTAAAAAATTTCGGACACACAAAATTATTGTTGGTGCTAAACGTTTCAATTGTGTCCCACATTTTTTAAAAGGGATGATTTTCAACTCTAAATTTTGTACTATTAAAATTTTTGTCCCCAGCAATAAGCAATTTTTTCACGACAGGCTATAGAATGTGGGTGGCAATTACCACGACGCGACTGTCTCTAACTGGAGACAGTCGTATTTACTATTTCACAGACTGACATCTGGCTGCTGTCCACCAGAAAGTAGTAGGCTATGTGAAGCCAAGCTGCGCTCGGTGTTTTACGACAACAAAACAGGAAGACAAGACAAGACGGCACGCCGCTGGCAATTCAATATTCCAGCCGCGCCTGTTCGAGTTAGTCTGTCTCCTCGGTGAGAGAATACAACAACAGACAGTGCGCCTGTCACACTGCACGGCTTCCGTCGAGTCCCAACAAATGATATACAGTTACAAGCTCCAAATGACTACCGGTACCGTAGTCAGTATTACATGTCTCGTACATGAATAATTGAATTGGGTACCGGTGACATACGAGTTAGCTTATGTCTGAGAGTTTTTTAATTCTGGTATAAAACAAAAACGTTTCCATGGACATTTTCGTGTCAACAGTTTTCCAATTTCAAGGAAACATTTTCTAATAACGACTCCAGCGCCAGTCGCCATTTATACAGTGTGAAATAAGCTTACATCATATTATTATTATTACTTTTTATACCCCAGGTAGTAAAGGTTTCCGGGGGTTAAAACAAAAAAAATTTAAAAACAAAGTGTCGGAGTCACTAGAGGTCTGGTGCATCGCCGGCCTCGACAAAAACTCCCGGCGATAAACAGTACTGCATTATTATTATTAACCATTTAACCATAAATTCGTAAAAAAATTGCATGCCAGCAGACCGGCGAAAACTGCATCTCTATACTATCAAAGCAATTTAAACAAAAACTCGCGTTTGCTCTACTCATTTTTAACATTTTTTGCTTAAAACTGACAACGAATGCCTTAGACTTTTTTGCGCACTGGGCCCATGAAGTGTTCTCAGCGCTGGGTGGCCGCTTAAGCGGTCATTTTCCCCGCAGGTAACGGTAAGGCCTTAGACTTTCACAAAAATCTTTAAAAACGTGCTACGTATTTAACGGGTGTCCAGCTAATAACGAATAATCATGGCGTTAACTTGACACCGTCCTCCCTAGCCTGCAGTTCGAAATCATTTAGCGGACCGGTCAGCAAACTTAATTCCGCAGCGAACAGTAGCTGTCAATCGTTATTCATGTTTTGGAAATGTTTGAGTCTTTCTAACTCGTGATTCATGACATGTGACATTTCACATTTTCACTAGAGCGACATAGACCGTGAAAGATTTTACGTCTGGCTTACTCGTTTATTTCGCACACATAGTGCTTATTGTATGTATGGTATAGTCTGCTACTGTAGGCACGTAGTACAACAAACGAACAGAACAACGCCCAAACGATTATTACTTTGCCAGGCAATTTCGCGCTGATGGTCGTCCGAACAGTCTCGTGTTATAGCCCACAGCTGCGGGATGGACAGACTAAGCGCTACGCTTTAGCGTGTCTCCTGTAAATGGGAGAGCGCCGGTGTAATGGCGACGTTATGTGAGTGGTCGCTGTCATTCTGAGTTTGTCGTGTAAGTGCAGACAAGCAGTTGACATGGCATCAATGGCATCAGTATAAGCAGGAGCGGAACACGTTCTATTTCACGTCGCCAGTGCAATATCGACAAATAGTGCGCCGTGTCTTTACCGCTGCGGTCAGACGGAACAATCACCCCCACTTGCTGGCTTGTTTCTTTTTCATTTTTTCTTTAACGCGGACAAAACATTTCATGAAATTGCAAGTTATCAAAAAATGACTCCTGCGGCAAAGCAACTAAAATAAGCACAGAGTACTAACAGAATAGAACTAAATGTCGGGTACTCTAATATTTTTTTCTTATTCTTATTTTAAGCAGCATGGAGCGTTAGCCCCCATAATCTCCTTTGTCAGACATTTTCAGCTGCTTGTCAAAAAATTGCAACTTCCTGCCCCTTCCGTAGGCGGTAGGCCTCATCGTAAACCGATATTTCGACATGTCGAAATGTTGCAAGGTGGTTTTACAACTTGTTGTCTACCAGATCTACAACAAGTCGAAGTAGTGCAGTATAAGAAAAAAAGAGCGTGGTCAGCACGATCATATAAACTGGCCGCGGACAGAAAAGCGACGGAGATAGATACGAGTCGACCCAACACGTCTGAGAACGTGTCGTTAATCAAGCACGCGCTTAATTTCACGCTCTTGATAATAATAAACCGCAGTCAGATCGTTACTCGTGCCTAGCTTAATGCCTATGAATTGTTTATGAAGATCATGGCTGTATGTAGCGCGTTTATTGAAAATGTAGGCGCCTACTGTACGATACCCATTCTTATCGGTTTCCTTTCTAGTTTTTACACCTTTCTTATGTCCGCTGTTCGCATGTTTCTGTGTCTGTTTGTTGCCTGGATAACTTGAAAAATTACAAAACGAATACGATGAAATTTTGTCAAATAGTTAGTCCTGGTCTAAGAACGAACTGACTAGATTCTGATGGCGATCCGTAGTTTTTCCGTAGATTTTGCATCACACTTCAGTAATAATTTTTTTACCAATATGAAATAAAGTATGCAATCGATTTTAGCAAGTCGTGAACGGATTTTGAAAAAATTCTACGGAGCAGTGGAGAGTGGCACGAGTAGGCCTACCAGTCACTTAGATTTTGGTGCCCATCCGAATTCAAGGTTCATGAATCCGGATCTGGATTAGAGATACACACAACAGTTGTATTAAGTCTGCTATGTGTTCGCCAGATGGTAGCACTGTTCTTGGCGGAAATTTGCGATCTCCGATTGCTTCTAGTTCATTATTTTTTTAAATTTACATAGTCCCGTGTGGCAAACTGGTCGCTATGCAATATAGCAAATAAGTAGGTAAATAAAATACACTCAACTCTACAGCATTTAAGCAGCATGAACCACTTCAGCCACTGCTGATACAGAACATGCATAAAAGTCGAACCAACGTAGGCCAAACGGTGCGATGCCTCTGATCGACGAGATATAACAAGCAGTAAAATAAAGTGAAATGCGTAAACAAGATAAGTGTTAAGCCGGTAATAAAACGAGGTATCGTATGCAATTCAGCCCAGCAGCAGTAGTACAGTATCCGCGCTGAACTAGCGCGTAAAACCAAGATCTATCGACTCAGCTAATCCTTGGTGGCGCGCGTTTTGTCAACAGCTTCTGCATAATGTTTGCAGGTTCTTTAGCTAGTGTATAAGTGTAATTAATCACTAGATGGTGCTATTGTTACACACACACAGCTCAGTCTGAGTTCATTGAATGACAAAGCGTCGTGCAGACGAAACCGTTGTGTAGTAGCAACGTAATTTATACGAATTCAGCGACAGCCAGCTTAGCCGACTAGCAGCGTGCTTTATGCGATACATTTGCATGTTCAGGACACCGGATGCAAACTCGGTGGGCCCCATGTAGGTCTACTGCAATTCTTCAGAGCCGGAAAGACACCATAAGACACAGCGAGGGACCGAAACGACTTGGATCGACGATGTAAGTAAGCAAGTAAATTACAAAACAGTTTAATGCATTATATATCAACATGCATGCACAAAGAAATTTTATTAAGTCACAATCAAAGTGCAAAGAAACAGTAATGTAAAGCAAATATTGAATTAACTAGCAAAAACTTTAAAAAACACATCTATTGCGAAAACTTTTTAGATAACAAAAACAAACAATAAGTAAAACAATATAAAATCATTTCGGATTTAAATGGTCTCCCCGTAACCATTCACCCGCACGGCGCACACCCGAATGAAAAACATTACATATGTTAAACAGCGATTACGATATGAAAGATTTTTTGTCGGGTTCAATTGTACAGCTGCATGGACAACTCACAGAGTTCTCCTAGGTCTAAAATAATCATAAGCCGAAGACTAAACTGAAATCGCTAGCCCAATGTTTTCAGACAGCGAAAGGCAAAAGCGAATAGAGAATGGTTGTGTCGTGACACTCAGCAATGAGCATGACCGAAGGCAAGGCAAGGCAAGGCCTTGATCAATACAAATGCAGGGCTCTTCAGTACATGTCTTAGTGCATTCGCAGGCAATGTGCAGAAATTATTATCGATTCGTAATCAACACTGTGCAGACTGTTGGCTGCCGCTGATGCAATAAAATGCAACTTCATGAAGCGTCAAGCAAACTTATACGAACAATGTACTAACATGATGATGAAAATAATATTCTTTTTTCTGGAACAACAAACTATGTGAGTCCATAAACTTTCAGCAAAAGCCAAAATAACACGGCCGAAAATAAACGTAACACCACGTCGAATACTCGTAGGCCTGAGCTAATCCCCACGACAGTAGATATTGGCGTATTTGTTGGTCCAATTGCCTTTCCGCGACCGATGCACGGCGTAATGGAATCATCGACCCTGCACGGTCTGCATGTCGTAGCAATCTCAGTGATGTCTCTGCAGACCAGTTCCTGTATTTGTCAGTCACGTGGTCAACCACGTGATGATGACGTCATCAGACAAGCTGCCGACGGCAAGTGACGACGAATGTTTACGACGACATAACGACGACAGCGACGACGACAGCAACGTTTGTAAACGGCTATCTTTGGCGGCGGCGAACGCAGTTATAGCTTAGCTGTCCAGCAGACCTTGATTATGCCGATGATGTCGTGCTAATGGCTGAGCAGACAAAGACGTTACGATCAGCTCTCACGAAATTCCACCAGACTGCTGAGGACCTTGGTTTGCACTTATCGTGGCAGAAAACTGGGTTCTGGTGATCCTGCTGCAGACATAACGGCTGCTAACAACACCACTGAAGCAGTCACAGAGTTCCAGTACTTGGGCTTTATTCAGTCGTCTTCTGGCAGATGCTATCCAGATCTACATCGACGAATTGGAGTGGCATCCTCCGCCATGCACTCGATGCAACGCTGCTGGCGTCAAAAGGGTCTAAGTCTGGTCACCAAGCAAAGACTCTACCCAATTTGTGTCCTCCAAATCTTATTGTATGGAGCTGACACATGGACCCTACTGGCAGACGACACACGCAGATTACAATCCTTCCATATGTCATGCCAACGCCAGATACTGGGTGTGAAGTGGCAGGACCGTGTCAAGAACATCGACATAGCCGACAGGACCGGTTTGCCAAACATTGCAGATATAATCAGCAAAAGGCGCCAAGCACTGTTTGGTCACGTTGTTCGACTGGCTGCCACCACACCTGCACAGCGCACACCAAGCTTTAAGTCAGGTCATTGAAATGAAAGCCTGGCAGAGTCCGGGGATACTGGCGAAGACCTCCTGTGCGTCTTTGAAAGACCCCGGTCAACTGGAGACAGATGTGGCAAAGTGCAGATAAACGTGGACATCGTGGGGAGTCGTCGCAATGGACCTCATTCTGTCTACGCGTCATGATGATGATGATGATGATGAAAGCAGACTCAACTCAGTGTGTCTAATGTTACTGCACAACACCGCAGTGCATGAGAACGAAAGACCACAGAACAAAAGAACACCAGCCTAGTTGTTCGCTCGACAATATGCTAAATAGCCCGAACCGACCATTTAACGAAAGAACTAAACCAAACATTGCCATAAGCTGAATAGAAATAAGTGGTGGCAACTAATAACTGAGTTGTAACTTGTAACACAGACCTACCTACTGCAGCTGGGTATATCAACGAAGTTATTTCATAGCCGGTTTAGTACTGAGATGGGTGATCGTTCGCGAATATACCGCTTTGGCGTTCGACCAAGTTACCTAGGTAAACTCAGCCTGGCCATCCTTCCGTGGATAAGAGCAGAATAAGTGCCAGCTTAACTTGGGGGCATAACAGACACATTGCGCGATGCACCAGCCGCGTCAAATGTCAAATGTAAATTTATATAGCGCAAAACCTCTAATGCGCTGAACACACCAGTACTGTGAAAACAAAAACGTTTTTAGCGACTGTCTGAAAATGTTTCCAGAACATTCCGGATCACGTAGGTCATCATGGTCTCGCAATGTAAGCTGGCGTCTGGCTGAGAGCTAAAAAAAACTGTGATCAGCGCCGCCCTGTAGGTTTCATAGCTCGGAAAGGTTCATCCTCCGAAATTTCTCAGAACGATGGCTCTCTTTGTAGCAAAGTCGCTGTAGTATATTTATGAAATGTCTGTGGCGGACACGAACGTGTGCTGCGTGCATACCGGCTATAAGGTTAAAAACGACAGAATTCAATCTTTTCGCTCAGCAACGACGACCACAAGACATAGCGAGGCCGTAAACAGTGGACGCAGACTGTCGGCGCGGTCTAGACGATGATAACGAATTTATCTCATTCAGTTCGGTTGACGGACTCCGGGCATCATTGATAGTCTCTACCGAGACGAGGCGCGCGCAACGCTTCAGTGCACAATCGCTGCCCACAGCTGTGGACCGCAGAGCGTCGTTAGGCTTCTTCTCTCACAAGTTTATAGCTTACTTACTGGTTTACAGCAACAATGCACAAGATGACAACACGAAAAACGACAGCTTGGAGAACATATGCGACCAATTTTTAATACAACATTAGCACCTCAAAGATGCTGCTTTGTACACTTGATAGTGAATGTAGTAATAACCTGCCAGCTGAAGTGACTTTATGCTTGTTTATCTTTCATGTTTGTACTTTCATTAGTTTTATGCAATGATAATATTTACTTATTCATTAAAAAATCGCACTACGATGGCTAACATCGTGTCTTTATTGACAATTCACGTTGTGCTTGAATGCAACGATTCAGCGCTGACGTCTCACAGCAGTATTCAACGGACTTTCAATTACAGCTGATGAAGATGCTGCCTTGCTGCTGCTGCTGCTGCTTCGGGCGTCGTCATTAGGAGCCATTTTTAGCTGCGTCGCCAAAAGCCAGCCAAACGTCTCATCGCATCCCGTGAGGCTTGACGTCGCATAAGCTCGGCACCGCACTAGCAGACTTATGTACGTATAATGGTACAACAGGCGACACAACAGCTCGACGATGAATAGAGATTGCCGCAGAGCCGGAGAAGCAAAACCGTCGTATTGCAAACGTGTTACGAGTACCTGTGCGAAACATATGGTAGTAGGCCTAATAGTTGCAGCAGCAGTGGTGATGGCAAGGACTGTTAATATAATCATATTAGTAATGTTAATAATAACTAGAAGCGATCAAAAATCTCAAATTTCCAAGAGAATAGTGTTGTCATTTGGCGAATACACAGAACTTAATACAACTGTTTTCTTCTAATGGTAAAGAATCCGCAAACAGTCTGGAAGGCCATCAAAGTCTAACTACTTCCTGTCCAGAAGGACATATCGTTTTGTAATTTTCAAGTTCTTGGCTAACTTAAATTAATGCTATGGAAACGAATACTGTATAGTAAGCGCCTGCCGGTAGCCCAACTTATTCCTCAATTGCTTCTGTCCGTGGCAAGAGTAGCAGCCTGAAAAAGTAAGTAAGAAAAACGTAGATATATATAGCGCATACTAGTATGGAGAAGTTCCATGCGCTGAGTCTAAAAACGCATTATCAAGCAATCCTCATAAATGCTGGCAATCCATTTCTTTTTCGGTCGTAACGGTTTAAATGGCTGGATTTAAAAGCTCGGTGCTTGGATTCACACCAAAGTTCAGGTGCCCGCGCATGTTTCAGGGTTCAGAATTTGCGGTTTTCTCTCCTCAAATTTTACACTTTAAATGCTAAGTAAGGCCTACCATCATTAAATAACGGACAAAGCTGCTATAACAAACAATAATATAGAACACGTAATAATATGAAACACGCCATAATTGTGGTGCAACCAGTGAAAAAAGCCAAAATACAGTTAAAGCTCTAAAGTCCAGACTGTACGTGAAAAGTAATTAATTTTACTAGTGCGGTCGGGATTTGTCGGCAGCTGATAATAAAGCATCGACGGCTGTCTAATTACGTTCGTCTGTATGCAGGTAGGTGCAGGTATAAGCTAATGTTATTGACTTCTGTCGCTGAAGCCGCAGGTGTAGTGTATACTGTATATGTTGCAGATGCAAGCTGCTGCAACAGGTGTCAGTAATACAGGTGCCACTCATACCGGCTTATTTATCTCACCTCAGCCAAGTTCTGCTTCTGCCGTTTACTAGAAAAGAAAAAAGTAAAAAGTGTGGGATCTTTAATTTTGTAATGACATCAATGACAATTTAGCAAGAAAGCAGTCAGTAGCCACAGACAAGCAACAAGGTGCAAAGGGGAAATTACGTGCAGTTATCAGACGCGTTTTACCTTAAATTGCTGAAATTAAGATGTAAGATAATATTCAATCTCTTATATCATTTAAACAGATAAAGTAAACAATTTATTTTACAGCAATTTGAATTAAATGCCTCTTTGCGCAGTAAAGTAAATGTCAGTAAAAACATAATAAGAAATTGTCAGTCGCGAGACACTGGACGCAAACGTAGAAAAAAACAAACAAAAACAAGAAGCAATCGCATACACATCATTCTACCCGTTATTGCTATTTTTATACAAACGCAGTTTGTATCCTGTTGGGTGTGGTAGAAAGAAAAATAATCTGAATTAAATTGAAATGCCAATTCAAATCAATTTAGTTTGTTTTACTTTGTTCGCTTTGTACTTGTCACAGACCTCTTAAAATAAAGACTGGCGGCTTTTAAAATGCTCGGGTCCACAAACTTGGGTCCATCAGTATTTTTAGTATTTGTACTATAACTTTGTCAAACGTGGTCCGTTTGTTACAATTTTGTACACAATGTGTTACAGACAACGTGAACAAATGTTGCAAATTTGGTTAACGTACAATTTCTATTTTTCGTGTGTGCATATATTGTGGCTGAACCATATTTGCAATGATTGCAATCAAGTGAACGTATAGCACTACTACACATAGAAATACTGTACTGACAATGATTATGTTTAAGTACATCGAAAACAAAAATCACACAATAAGCAAATTTGCATCATTTGTTCATGTTGTATGTACCAATTTGTATACAAAAGTTCGTAACAAACGGACCACGTTTGACAAAGTTATAGTAAAAATACTAAAAATACCGATGGACCCAAGTTCGCGGACCCGAAAACGACTTAGGCCCACAAGAACGAAAACCCAGCAAAATGTTATTTACGTCTGTATCATGCTTACTTGTTTATAGGAGCATGCAATTTTTAACATAAGCTATATTTGTTTTTTTACCAGTTTTGCTCTACTGTGTTCATGCAAGCATAGAGTTTTGCTGAATGCAATAAGCAATGACAGTTGAAAATTCATTTTTTTGTTTTTTTTTAGTTATGTACATCTGTTTAGTTTGGTATGTTATAAAGAATAGCTTCCGTCAGTCCTTATTTTAACGTGCTCTATGTTATCGCACAACACACGGCACTGTCGTTGTTCTACGAGTCAAATTTATATGCTACTCAGAGCACGCGAAATACAGTGCAGAGTATCATTTCTATCATTCTATGATCTAGCATCCGGACCACGATCTGCATCTGCCTCTCCCTCCTCGCGTAATCTTTTACACGCTAAGATTAAGACGCGAGAGAGATGATCCGAACTAGCCGATGTGACGTCACGGATACTGAGGCTGCACACGAGCCGATGGCGAAATAAAGATAACGTAACGCGGAGGCTATTAAACGCTGCCTGGCAACGCGATCAGATAACAAGGGCGGGCTACCCTCCATCAGCGACCTCAGCGTAATCGAAAAATAAATGTGCAATAAAAAGATGAAAAACGTTGAAGATCTAGAACACTTCAAATGTCAATCAACTCAATCAACTGATTAGCGTTCCAGCGACAACATTTTAAAGATATTTCAATATTAAGTTAAGTAGCCACATAAAATTCGTGAGTCAATATCCGAAATAGCTTGTATGTGAGGTCATGTGCACTCTAAGATACCAAGTGGGCGCGTCGTACTTGTTATGTCACATCTGCACATTTTCCAGGAACTTAAACAACGAAAATTAAACCCCGTTGATGCTGCTGCCAATGTTTTATGTACATGCAGTTAAAAGTTTTTGTCTCTGATATTACGAGTTAAGTTATTTCGCTTATGTGACGCAGCAACAGCGGCGTTAATAAACGCAATAGGTTAAGCATGGCATATTACAGACCGCCATGCCAAGTAAAGACTGGCGATAGTAGTTGGGCTTGTCATTGAAGTCACGACAGTCTTCGTTCATCAGGATATTGATCAGTGTGTCAAGTTCGAACTCGATTACTGGCTGCAGTACCGCCAGCCACCACCGTGCACGTCTTGCACAGCTTGGGTGGCCGAGACAGGTGAGGCCGGCGGCGGGATAGCAAGAGGGAAGACGGATTGCGGGTGGTCTGACCCACAGCTGATCTCATCAGAGCTTCTACGAATTTGTCGTCGACGTCAGCAACTACTACCGACTGGATTTATCAAACAGTTCAACTGACTATTTTATACTCCCGTGTCAGAGTATACACTAATGTACGAAATTGTGTGATTTCTTCTGTTACAAACTGCAGTCGATTTCTGTTAAACAACTTAAACTACGTGCAGCAGCAGTAAACATGATTCTGTCAAATCCACGAGCTAGACATTCTTACAGAGATTTCGAAGACCTTTAGCTTTCGTTTGTGTTTCGCCTTTAAGGTCCCAGTTTTAGTATAATACAGTATAGGCCTGGCCTGACCTAATGACTTGAACTAAGGTATGATACAAGATTAGCCTACTTTAGTTTATTTGCTAGCATATCGAGCCAAGACTATACATTTAACAGCCAGCAAATCAACTCGATTCCTCAATCTAAATAAACTGCAAGTTTGAATAAATACATTTATATAAAAACTAGCACGACCTTTCCGCTGTTGTAGGTAGGCCTACTGTAGTATTAAAGTTTATAGATGATAGTTTGTCGTTTGAACGTCCAGTATATAGTTTTTACTGCCACTACTACAGCTGGCGACCACTTCCTATGCACAACATTCCGTATCCTCGTATGGCTGTGTTAAATTATTTAAGAAGTATGCGACTGAAAGCCACTAAGTGTCAGTAAAACAAAAAAACGTATGAAATTTCGCATCAAAACTTCAGCCAACACAAAGCAGTCGGATTCAGTCGAAGCTATTACAGTTAGAATCAGTAAACGTTTCCGAGTAGAGCCTATAACCAGTAAAACAAACTGCGGAAAATTCAACCGATTTCCGTAATTACAGACTCGCAGACTGTGCAGAAAAAGTTCTTTTTACATAAAAACATTTTATGAGCAAAGCAAAAACTGTATTGGTTTGCTATAAAAGTAAGGTTTGCTTTTGAAAAAAGAAGACTAAAAGCAAACATGTTTTTTGTACAAAAAAGAGTTTAAGAGAACGTGAGAAATTTGTTAAGCTGCATGCAAGTAAACATACTTTAACGCAATAACAAAATCAGTGTAAAATATGGCAGGCTTTCAGACAAAGCTGACGACCAACAAGCTAAACACCCTTAAAAAACAAGAAACACAGGGTGGGTAAAACGTGGCACTTTACTTTTGTGAATATTTTCGACATTTATTGACCGATTTTCAAAAAAAATTTTTACGGGCATACTCTGCAGACAATTATTATATATTTTGCCAGACCCGTAGAGAGGG
>Ga0209367_1001257_pt1 | contig 30504 bp, 30 predicted proteins | sample WorMetLIZISLAND2_FD_187412 | JGI IMG/M metagenome (GOLD analysis project Ga0209367, IMG submission 187412) | Marine gutless worms symbiont microbial communities from Max Planck institute for Marine Microbiology, Germany - Olavius geniculatus... ...
ATTGAAATCATTACACTGGCTTCCAATATCTCAGCGAATCAACTTCAAACTGGCAACTTTGGCTTTCAAGATACAGTCTACTTCACAACCTGAATACCTTCATCAGCTGATCTCCAGTCAACACCCTGGTTCATCGATGTTATTGCGCTCATCAACTCGTCCTCTACTCCAAGTACCACGCACCCGAACTGCATACGGCAGCCGTGCTTTTAGTTCAGCCGTACCAGCTATCTGGAACAATCTTCCAACCTCAGTCATTGAAGCAAACAGTTTGCCTGTTTTCCATCGTCGACTCAAGACACATCTGTTTACTGTTGCTTTTGAAAACAGTGATTAACTGTAATGTAGCCAGCGCCTCTGTATCTTTACCCACGTTTAGTTCTATGGTGCTTTATAAGTTCGTTTTTAACTTTAAGTTTAAAAGGATACAATACAAAATCACCCATGGTAGTTATATGTTTAATCATATCTGTTTATTGTAATTGTAAGGTTAAAATAAGCCGTTACCCGGACAAGTTCCAGTGGAAATCGTTCATGAAAGATACGGTTGATGCGGGCACCTCCAGAGAGCTCATGTGTGTTTATCTCGGATCCCGATCCCTCGATGCTTTTCTCCAGATCTGTGCCGAACGTTGTGATCATTCTGCAAATGCAACATCATCGTCAATTAACCAGCTTTAGTATTGGCAATACAAAAAGCCTAGCTAAAAGCCACTGGCAATCTCAGATTTTGTGGCTAAACTCTCTTGTCTTCCAAGTTAAGGCTGCATTTTAAAAAATTAATGTGTTCAACTATGCGCAAACAATGCAGAGATGCTTTTTCATTGGAAATATTTAAAAACACAGCCATTTACATTATACACAAATGACTAAAAATGTTGCCGAGAATCTGAGATGTGTTTTAAAGAGCCAAAAAAGTGCCAAATGCATTTGCAGCCAAAGCCTTGCATTGGACAAGCACAAAAAATTTGTAGATGGCTGAATGTACAGATATCAGACTAGCTTTATTAAGGCCAGTCGAGGAGTCAACCTAGAAATAATAAAGCAACATACAGCATGAGCGCCTTGGTCTTGCGTGTGGGGTCGTCAGGTCTGAAATTACGATATTCTTCGACTTCTTTTTCCATCGCCAGCAGCTGAGTCTGCAGCTTGTTGCGTAGATCTGGCAGCGTTGTACGAATGTGATTGGTCAACTGCTGGTTTAGAATACGCTGAAGATATGGTGTGCCCATTCGATCTGCTATGTGCCTATGACAGCCACAGTCCAACAGCACGGCCGTACACAAACTGACTAGCACTTAATCAATCAATCAAACAGTGGGGCTAACTGTCGTTTAGTCAATTACTGAAAAATTAATGAACAAAAAAATAAGCAAACCAATCTGTCAATCTACCTCAATGTTCCAGATAAATGGATAGCCACAATTAAATTGTTATGCAAAAAATAACTTCTACACTGTTTAGCTATGTTTTATGTAAAAGCAATAAACACTTTTACTTTTAGCCTAGTAGAGTTATTTCTACATTTTCCAACCACTGGCTACTGCAATGCTCAAAAAATGTTTCATTCATAGAGACGGACAAATAACATTAACAGTAAACGATTATTTTTTAAAGTCATTTATGGCCACTTAGTCCTGTAAATTTCTGTAAAAAGTTTAATAAAAAGTAATAAGATAGATACAGACGGATCTAAAATCAACAAAGTCGTAACATAAGAAACACAACAATAAAATGTGACATGCAATAATAAGCATTACCGGTAAGCAGGATGTGTTAAGAAAAATTTTCTTTCTGCTGCAAGTGCTGACCGGATGTCCTTTTTGCCCTCAATATCTTTCTGACTACGATTCACAATGCCAATATATCCTGCAATACGTTGCATAAAATGTTAGCATTATCTCGTAATAAATAAGAAGTTGCACAGACAATGACATACATGTACAACGTGAAGCAAGGTAACTTCTTACTGAAAACTCAAAAAAGAAATGTAACAATGCTGTTTCAGATCAATTCAGACCAACTTCTTTGTATTTTGGCTTGTTTCTTTTTTATCCAGTGTTTTGTACTGTGAAACTGTGGCCTGCCAGTTATTACAGCAAAAAAATTACATATCTGTTTCGACTACAAAAGACATTCAGCTAACCTCGTCGTAGTGGCAAATGTCGATTCTCGAGAATGTCTTTAGCATCGGTACCTTCATCCATGAGATCCAACTTGGTAATCACTCCAATTGTACGCAGACCTGACATGCACACAATATAAAGATAATGCAATTTAAGTAGCCATGGTGAAATGCTAAAAATATTACTACATGGTTTATACAGAGTGGGCAAAATAATGTGGCACTTTTCTGTTGTCCATATCTTCGCAAAATGTTAACTGATTTTCAAAATTCTTTCACTGCCAAATTCAGTGGACAACTAGCAATAAGATAGTTATTGAATATCCCAACACACCTTAATTGTGTCACTACACTACCTTGTGAAATATAAATGTATGTAAAACCAGCAATATCAGGCAGCATGCATGTTGGTAAATGAAAAACACTTCAGACAAAAAAACACACTGAATGATTTGTATGATGCTACACTGTGTTAGATCCATTCCTTTGGATATCTGGCTTGTTGAGTGATGTGTTTGTTTCTGGCCTTTCTGCCTTAGTGGGTCTACCAGTTCTTTCACAGTGGTCACGTTTTCTTCATTGTATGCATGCATCAGTCTGTCAGACTCGTGCTTTTGGTCGGTGCTTTGCCAAATCTTAACATGCCCACTCTTTCTTTCTTGCAGTTTGTCTTTGAAAATTTTGTCAGTATCCTTTGAAAGTTGCATTTTTAAATTGGTACACGTTCTTAATAAAAACCTTGTCTCCATTGTCAAATGGCATGTTACATTACCAGTATGCTGTCACTGCATTAAAAATTAAAATTGAAAACAAAATTCTCCGTTTTTGTTAACAAAAATCAAGAAATGTATTTGGTACTAAATAAAATTTAATTTTCATATAAAAATTGGTACATTTTTTCAAAAATATAATTTTTGTATATGCATTATAATAATTTTGGTCATTTTTGAACATTTATGTTTTACATGGTATTGTAGCAACACAGTTGAATTGTGGTGGGATGTTTAATAATCACACTATTGCAAATTGTCTACAAAGTGCACCAGTAAAAAAATTTTGAAAAATTGGTCAGTTGTCGGTGAAGATATTGACAAAAGCAAAGTGCCATGTTTTTTATGGCCCACGGTGTATATAAACACAGCAAAAGTTATTACAACTTTGCCATAAACACAAAAAACATGCTAACATTTGCTATTTATCCAGTACAGCATTCATAATTAACACACCTTCAGGGTCCTTACCTTACCTTACCTTCGGGGTGGACAGGTTATGCACCTGTCCAGTGCCGAGGCCGTATCAGCTCGGCCCAATGCGCAGCCCTGAATGTAACCGAAAATCACATTAGCCTCTTAGTGGTTCTTGCAAATTGAATAAGGAATATTTGCTGAACCTACCTTCAGGGTCCACTTCTTTAGCAATCTTCAGGGCATCAGAGTTGGCGAGATCGGAGTTTGCGGGAGAAATGGCAAGAATGAGGCAATTCTCACGGCTGATGAACTCCATCAGCATGCTGCGAATCTGGATCTCAATGTCCGGAGGCTGATCACCAACTGCAACCTTTGTCATGCCCGGCAGGTCAATCAGTGTTAGATTCAACACTGCAACATTGACATCAAAACAACTTGAACTGATAAACAAGAAATACAGGGTGGGCCAAAAAATGCATACAATTTAGTTCGATTTTTATTCATATACAGTGAAATAACAATGATCATTAGCACAAATGTTAAGAGTAGACAGAATTATTTCACTGCATATGCATAAAAAATTTTGCTTAATCCATGTGCTACTGTCAAATTCAGCATAATCTGATGAGTGGTAAATACCTATGCAAATTACTCACTCACTCACTGCTGCGCGTAACCAGCTGTGGGTCGTAGCGCACTCCACGTTGACCGGTCATCGGCAAGAGCCCATGCGTCAGCAGCAGTGAGTCCGCAAAGTGAGTATGCAAAGTAGGCAAAGAATATTTAAACACATTCGGACACAAGTTCAGAAACTTTTCCTTGACAAAAATTCCAAAACGTCTGACATATCACATGTCTTTCAATGCTAAAAAACAGTGCAGTTTTTATGGCCCACCTTGTATTTTAGAATATAACCAATCTAATGCATACTCCTTGCACAATATCAGCCGAAACTGAAAACCTCAACCAAAGCCGTTCGATCCACTGACCCAAACTCAGCCCTAGAAACCAATACGAAGTGAATCTGATGATCCATTGTTGAGATTTTGAGATATAGTTGTTTGACTTTCTTCAATGACCCTGCGACAGCTGAAATGTAAAAGCAACGGATTCTCACTTAAGCAACTTGATTCAATACACTGGAAAATTAAGACACTCTTAGCACAATATGACATCTGACCAAAACTCAAGAAAAGCTCTACCAACTACCATACAGTGGATAGTATAAAAAAGGAAGTGGTAAAATGGCATCAAATTTACTTTTTTGCAAGAACTAGTTAGCGAATAGTTACCACAATTCATATTTCAACATGTAATTACCATGTGGTGAGTGAACACGAAGATTAATTGGAATGTTTGAGATGCCCTTGTTTTTTCCGGTGACTCGATCTGTTTCGTCTTCTATTTCTTTGCGAACGAGATCAAAATCGGTAAACATGCGACCCTTGCAATGGATGAATTCAGCATATTCTACAAAAATACAAACAAGCAGCACTCTACACACTGGCGTGCTTGTTGTTCTCATACTGCCAATCTCTCGAACGGCAAGGCTAAAAAACAGGTCTGTTCAACTACTGGTTAGAGGACGTAAGTTTGTTCAACTGACTTAGCACTTCAGACTGCAGTTTGACATAAACATAAAACTTGAGTTATGTCAGCTATCATAAATCTAGTTTCCTCTAACCAAAAATAACACAGGAAACATTCCCACAAAATATCTCTACAAGTATGGGGCATTAAGTACAAATGGAGTACTCATATCAGAAAAAAGTTAAAAAAACAAAAATTTTCATGCCCACTTCCAATGCTATTTCACCACCAGAAATATACTGTAAGGCTAAAATCTATCAAATTTATTCTCATCTGGGGCTCTACTTGAAATTCTGCTAGAAACCTTCCCGTAGACCTCCTAATCAGCTAGAAAAAAGATGTCTCCTCCAATTCCCTAACTCTAAACCTGCAGTCTTGTCCTTGGGTCCCCTATCCCTTCAATATCAGATAAACCAACACTATTGAGACATTAGTACAATTCCATGTGGCCGACTAAATAATCCCAGTTTTCTAGCATATGTGTGTTTAAAATATTTTACCACACTGAAGAGCATATAGGCCTACCTTGTTTAGCATTGATGAGCTGCAAGACCAACGGTCGCCGGGTTACAATACCAGAACCTCGTGGCAGAAAGTCTCTGTCAGAAATATACACGGTTAGCAATACATGTCAGCTCTTCACACTGTTAGGATTAACACTATGCCAATATTCAGTTAGTTATACAGCTTGCAGAAAACAGTCTTGCTACATTCAGACATTCTTGATGCCAGAAAGCTAAACATCTCCACTGTTCCGACTCACTGTTTTATTGCAGTTTCTGAATTGAGTCTCTTTCATGCATTCTGCAACCAGGTTATTTTTTGCAATGTCAATTAAGTGCAAGACCAACTAAGATTTTGAAACCACAAAATTATTCAGTCTTGAGAGTACTCTACAGACCAAGACAATATGGTCTCCAAAACAATCACCAAAAAGACTATCATTTCTACTGGCTGCCAGGGGGCAAACGAGCTAAGCGGTGAACAAGCCAGGGGGCAAAAGAGCCAGGGGGCAAAAGAGCCAGGGGGCGAACAAGCCAGGGGGCGAACAAGCCAGAGGGCGAACGAGCCAGGGCGCGAACAAGCCAGGGGCGAAAAATCCAAAGGGCAAATCAGCCAGGGGGTAAACAAGCTAAGGGGCAAAAAAGCCAGGGGGTGATAGAGCCAGGGGGCGAACCGGCAAAGGGGTGAAAAAGCCAGACACCATAGTTTTGACATTCCGGTTTTGTCGGTCCTGGTTTCGTCAGGGAACCGAGGCAGAGCACGTTCACCTGTCGAGTGGCAGGAATCTGTGTGATACCATATGGCTAGGTGACGCTTCGTGGCTCTGAGACGGGCTTCCCGTGAACAGCTATATCCTGTAAACCTTTTTAACACTGGAAGACACCTCACCTTCCAACGAAGTTTTCGAGCACGCTGCTCTTACCAGCACTCTGACTTCCCACGACGGCGATCTGCGGCAGATCGAGTGTCAACGGAACGCCAAGGTTGGCGAAACAGTCCTGCAGTTTGTTCACCATCGGAATCAACTGCTCCATGCCTGCGTTACCTGCCATTGCGAAACAAGTGTCAGCTGACGGCCCCAATTGATTTGACAAGTTGTCTGTTGATAATTTGCAACCTGAACGCAAACGTGGTCACCGTAAAACAGTTACGTCGCTCTATTTATTGTTTTCGTAGCGTCAATCGCATGGGTCATACAATAAAAATAACTTATTTTGTCAACTATTATGACGAATTCTCACGAATACAAACCCACTCACTATGCACCTGGACAGCGGAAATGATGGTAAACAGAGCTCTGAGCATGCGCAGCAGGTGCGACGGCTGATTGGCTAGCAGTTACTGCTGGGCATCAGATTTGGTCCGTGCCGAGTTTTAACAGGAACTTCAATAATCAGTTAATTATTCGCGGCATAAACATGAACGAAAATCAGAGTAAACGTTGGAGAAAAATACTGTACGAAGATCAAGGCGTCCCTGACAACTATGTGGACGAATCATTTTTAGATGAAATGAAGAAAAACTGTACGTGACACGTGTTAGATTTTTGATAGCACGATTTTCACAGTTGTACTGCATACACTCTTCATGTGCCACGCCCACTTTTGTATGTTTCATAGACTGTTACTAGATTCTCTAGTATTTAGTTATACGTTAATTCTATTCTCAGTTCAGCGAACTGATAGAAGCAACGCAAAATTTGCTAGTTTTAGTTCGGGGAAAACGGATAACGCCTGACGTCGCCGGGTCGCCGAAGTTCTGCCGCCGTCACTGTTAGGCGCTGAACTGGTCTGCAGCCACTGATACTTCGTCGGAAGTCGACGGCCTGGCGAGATTAAAATGTAATAGAAAGTTAATTAACTACCTAATAAAACTGAAATGAATAAATTTAAGTTGCACAGTAAGATTTTAGGTTCATGCTGTAAGTTCACAAGCAGGCCATTATGGTCCAATTCTGCCATTGTGCACCTGAGAGTAAACTGAAAATTTTTTAACTTCTCACTATTTTAAAAAGATATATGAATAAGAATTGTGACACTTATTCATCTTTTTCAGTTTATCTTGTATAAAGAAAGAACGTCGCCCTGCACAATTATTCATAGTAGATCGCATCACTCTTCACCTGCGCAGATTTCATTTCATTGGTGTGGCTTGGTAGTCTAGTGGTTAGCGTGTCAGACCCAATGACCGCGACGTCGTGGGTTCGATCCCTAACCACTGCACTCTCAAATAACAACCTTGGGCAAGTTGTTCACACATCACAGCCCGTCGGTGCGATGCCCCAGTTTGGGGGCCCTGCCGACTAAATATCCAAATCCAAATTCAGCACCCAGAGGTGTTAACGAGGAGTTTACTAGAACTTTGAATTAACGGTTTTAAAAATATTTTTTTTACTTTAGAATTAGTTAATTTATTCACTATCTCTAATGCAGTACTGGTGGCGGTGTGAAATTAATAACAGCGTGGCCGAACTGATTTCAGTAGCCCAATTAGCTGCACTTCAGATTGCCGAACTGCTTTTAGTAAATTCTGATTCTTTCAACTCAGTTCGGCGAACTGACAATAGTAATTTTGGTCACCAATCTCTCAGTTTGCCAAACTGACTGTAGCACTGAGCTTAGTTATATTTTCATATTGTCAACACACGACATATGTTAAGACATTTTAATTTGAACCATATATCACCGCTGTGTTAATGATAATTTTACATTTTATGCAAAACTTTTCGAAGATGTTGTGTGTAATTTATTATGTTGGTTGTTTATAGTAAACATTCGGACCTACGACTTTTGGACTGTTGTCAAGCAATCGGGTGTTGTTACTCAGCAGCTTTGCAGGTTCGTTTTTGCTATATTTATACAAAATCATATTACAATGGTAAAAGTGTGCTCAGCTGGTAGCCGTCTTAGTTCTTAGCTTAAAATTAAACAGAATATTGAGAAGTAATAAATAAAAGAACTTGCTTTATCTTAGATTTTTTTGCAGAAGAATAGTGTAGCAGTTGAATTACTAATAGCAATATTATATGCTAAATTTTGATTTTTAAAAATTTCAGTGTCATAACTCGATACTTTTTAACTAGATTGTGCTAGGTAAACTTTAAAGCAATATTTTCCTGTTAGCAATGAAAGTAATGAAGTTAAAACTCTTATGTGATCAGTTGTTGATTTTTTTTATTAGTTTAAATTTGCTGATTGATGAGCAGTATTTTGTTTTGCCCAGTGACTGTGTATTTGTTATTCTGTACATCTACATGTCTGAACTGTGGATTTCTCCCAAGCAGCTTCTTATTGCCTCTTCATTGCTCACCGTTGGTGGTTATTTATGCAACATTGTTATTACTGGTCATTCCAGAGACATTTCTACTCAAATCTGGACCTGTAAGTAAATAGGGCTTTATGAGTAGTTGCAGCTGTAATGATCAGTACATATTGATTTTGCACATTTTCAGCTATCGCTGATCTGATTTGTAGAGCTGTCGAAGCGCTAATTTTTTAGCGCGTTAACGCTTTGCATTTATTTTCCTTAATGCATGCGTTAATGTGTCAGTAATGCAGCATTACTATTGCTGATGTTGTCGATGGACTACATCGAGAGGGTGACCATGACAGCAATGAATCCTATGAAGTTGTGCCTGTGTCGCAGGCTGTGACAGTAGCGATGGAACGGCAACAAAACAAATTTTAACTACTTGACAATTATTCCGTCATTGAATAAACATAGTTTAATGAAATATAGAAACTCCTGTGTCACAGAATTGAGTAAATTTACATATGTGCGTTAATTTTTTAACATGCATTAATTTTTTTATTGCGCATTAATTTATTAATGCATCAAGTTAACACATTATTTTTTGACAACTCTACTTATTTGTGGCATAAAGTGCAATATATTTAGCTTATGTCAACTCCTCGACTCAGTCATATTAATAAAGCTGGTCTTCTCTCCATCTGTATGTACAGGGTGGGCCAAAAAATGACCCAACTTGTTTTTGTCAGTACTTCATCAAATTTCCACCAAATTTGACAATTTTTCGCACACAGATAGCCAGGATGATGAAATTATGTGAGGTACACTCACAGAAGGGCCCGGGAAAACATTTTTGTGGGGCTTGTCTGAGGAGAAAATTTTTGAATTTTGCTTTTTAAAGTGGCACACTCTGGTGGACTTCATATTTTTGAGTGATGGCAGGGCCCCCTCTTTTTCCCCCTCTCTTGATGGGCCTGCTCTATTACACTGACCTATTACTATTTTTTATTTCTATAACTGTGTAATTTTTCTGTCTGTCAATATTTACTAATTGGAAACAATAATGAGCACAATATCAAGCATGCAGCAGGCTGCATCTGTGTCTAAACAAATGGTGATATCTGTACAGGTTGGAATGACCTGAGAGCAATAGGCATATTTCTGATATTTGGTCTTGGTCTTTCGCCAATATTGATGACGCTAACGGAATCCGTTAGCACCGACACCATTTATGCAATGACCGTTTTTATGCTGCTGGCCAACCTGCTTTTCCATGACTACGGAACAAGCGCTGCTGTGTGAGTTTTGTTTGAAGATTTTTTGTTACAAGATTATGCATTTTTCTTATAATGTTTACAGTTTTCTTTTTTTTTATTTTAGTGCACAGTTTATAATTGTGAGATCTGAACAGCTGTGATTAATGTCAGTACGTGCTTTTTTGCATTTTCGTGCTAAATGTTACAGATCAGTGGCATTGCATGTTAAAAAGGGGACATAAGGTGCAGTTTTTCAACAGACACCTGAATTATCCAACAAAACAGATTATGGATGCTTAAAATCCCAATGTAGCTGCTAGATGGGGAAGTTTTAGCTAAATTTTTTTTTGTATTTTTTGAAGAAAATTTTGTGACTGGAAAAAAAAATTTTTAACAGGCTAAAATTTAGGAGACTGGTAGCTCTTATTTGTTTGGATGCTGGTATTGTATTGTTATGCACTGAATGTGCTAATCTAAGGTCTCCTTTTGTCAACTTATGGGGGACAGTCAGTGGTGTCCCCCACCCAAACTTTCGGGTGGATATGTTTCCTTGTTTCTGATGGCTTGGTGTCTATAGCTATTATTAGGCCTAAAGTTTCAGTTTCAGTTACCATCAGTCCCTAGAAAAAATCCGCATTTGTAAAATCGTAAAATTGTTGTTGGACCTTTAAAAATGTTACGACAGTTTTTAGTACACTTTCAAAGTTTTACTGAAAAATACTATTTGCATCTAGTCTGAAATGCTGCAGTAACTTTGCTTTTAAGTTTTTGTGAGTACTATTTAGTGTGTCAGTTTTTTGAGTTGTGGGTAATATTATATGGCACGTTATGATATAAGAATAAATAATAAGTGATATGTTTTCGCCACTTCTGTTCTTAGTTTTTTGGTGGCTGCAACCAATAGCACGGTGCACTGTCAAAATGTTGACAATGAAAATGTTGACAGTCACAATGTCGAAGTCAAAATGTCAACAATGGAAATGGCGAAAGTCAGAATGGCAAACATTATGCGCAATATGTTGCGACTGTCGCAACATTTGTAAAGAAAAAGTTGTTATACCTATATGTGTATTTCAACATCGTGAGCAATCCTGCACAGAAAGTGGCCAATCTCAGTGTGCGCATAGTTGTCAATGAGGTTTCTGATTCGTGTATTTAGAGCTTCGTAACGTTTGCGTTTCCGTGGCCGAGAGCTGCCAGCAGTTGCGTGTACGAGTACTAATTGTTGAGTTGTGTAGGCAAATCCATCAAGCAGTAAAGTTTGTTCACCTTTCTGATTCGTAACTACTTTCATGCGATTTTACGAAATTTTAAGCAATGAAATTAAAACACAAGTACAATAGACTAAAAACATCAGACTGCTAGCATGCATGACTGATGTTTCTCACACCTATTGGGCACGGTGTTCTGAACCCCGTGTGTGTGACACTTTTGACGTTCTGACTTTCGCCATTTCCATTGTCGACATTTTGACTTTTTGACATTATGACTTCGACATTGTGACTGTCGACATTTTTACTGTCGACATTGTGACCTGCCACCAATAGCACACCTTTTTTAGGCTAAATGTTATTTCTCCGTTACTGATACTGGCGACTGTGTTGCAGTGTTTCGCAGTCATTGTCATTAAATGCGGCAATTTTTGCGTCGGTGTGTTTGGCGTCACGTCTGCCAACTATGTGGCATGCCTTCACTACGATCGCTGTCGCTGTCGAAATATTTGCTCTGTGGCCAATACTTCGGAGCAACCTGAAGGTCTTTCATGTTTGTACTTGAATTTATGTCAGTAATATATATAACATATATGGCAATATATGGCCCTTAACTATCAGTATGTTTGCGGTGCAGTCTTATTTTTGTTTTTCGATTATGCTGTGTGATAATAATTTGTATCAAATATTGTTTAGTGAATTAGTAAAAAGTGGTTTAGAATAATAATTGTGAAATTGTCGTTATTACATTTCTTATTGTTGTATATTATTTTTTGCTTAGTTTGTGTTATATTTGATACCGTGTTATGAATACAATATGCTGAAAAACATGAAAATGGTGTAATAGATTGTAATTTTGTAATTGTCTGTGCACAATAACCACTAATAGAAATTAATGATTAATTAATTTTTTTTTATTTTTGGAAAGTTTATTATTGAAATTTAAAAAAATGTTTTTAGCTCCAAATAATTATGCTCACAGTTGATTGTTTTGTGCTGTAGAAGAACGTTCGGTTTGCACACGTTGCTATGACAATCGTGCTTGCAGTCATGACGGCGGTTGCCATGGTTACAGTGTCTTCAGTTGGTGCTATTCTGTTCACAATGCTTTGTCTGTTCGTCACATTCATCTGCCCAGCGTGGTTGCTCTGGCTGCAGCCATTCAAAAAGTATTACACTTTTTGCACATGTAAATGTCTGAAGGGGTTAGTGGGATGCCATCTTCACTTTTCAGCAAGAGGATGCATTTATCAACTATTTTACTAAAATTCATATAAAAGGGCTGGCTGCGATGGTATGATTGTGATTACAGCATTTTATTTTGGGCCTATGAATTTGTTCTCTGTTGATAATTGTTTTTGATTGTTATATTTTAATATAGTTTCTGTACTTGAAAAAATTTCAAATTTGCACAAATTTTTGCTTTACTGTAATAATAGTTCTATTGTATATTCATTAGAAATTGCCAACTATGGGTCATTTGGGCACAGACTTTTAAGTCCCTCCACTTCCGAGTTGCACAAACTCTAAAATCTAAACACACCATAACTGAACATAATTCAAATTTTGAAATTTATGTGTTTAGCTTTAGTTATTTCCTGTTAGTTTGAATTATTTCCTGTTAGTTTTATGCTCCCCTCGCACCATCCTGATGATGCCAGTAAGTAAGTAAGTGAAACAAAGTTGTATAGTGTCAAGTACCTCTGAAAATATGTTAGTCAAGTATTGAGGACTGAACAGGATTGTTTTAAATAACTGTTTGAAGCCATCAGAATCACACATTTAAGATCTCCGAAAGTGAAAAACTTACCGCACAAATTTATTTGCATTTCTATTTTACAGCAATATTCACGGACCATGGGACGAGGCAGTCATTCGGCAGTAGATGTTGAAGCAGTCTACTGAGAAGAACTTAGAGAATTTGCAGTGAAAGCCATGCTGTGATTGACTTTTTGTTAGAACTTTGGTGACATTTGCAACGTGTATAATGGTGTGCATGGTCAAGAATGTTAAAGCTGAAGTGATAATAGCACTATGCACAGTGTTACTGCAGTCCTCAGTTGGTATGCAATGCAACTTACAATGCAAATCTTTACTACAGTTTCAACCGCCAGATCTCCCCTTCATATTGAAGCATCCGGGCTGTTACCCAAGAAACAGTGGGTTTATTGGGTTAACCCACCTAAAAATCCGGCGAAAAAAAATGCACCTCAGTAAACCCACCCCAAATTAATCTAATTTTTGTCCTTTGTTCCACTAATAATGAATTGTTTCATTATTGTTGAGTGCTTAAAACTTTGAACCTATGAATTTGCACGTTTTCGGATATTTGCTTAGTGTGAACAGTATCAAGCAGTGCTCTTTTAATAACTTACAACTGGTGAAAGCTTATCGAGTTGGCCCTTTTAAAACAAGTTTCCGACTTTTGCTCCCAAAATCCCACTGGGTTCGGCTTTTCAAAAAATGTTTTTTTTTAATTCTGGGAACAAGGGCCATGCATTGGCATCTCATTTTGTCTAGTGTCTTTAGCAGATTGTTGAAATGTGAACAATTCACAGGTTACACATTAGTCAGCATGTTACCCAACCTGTGTATATTGCTGATGCTAGTTTACATGATGGCTCAGAAGTCAGAACTTGTGTGTATTTATTTAGTATTTAGACTATATTACTAGTATTTCTTTTACGTTATAGATAAAATAAATCGTTCTTGTGTCTCTGCATGTTGTAGCGATATTGATGGAATATTTATCTGGCATGTAGCATTGTACACGTGATTAACAAAACGAAACAAAAACGTAGGCATAGTCCACTAGTAAATTGCAGAGAATGGGTCTGAATGTCCTTGAAGGTGTTGGATGTTAGTTCTTTTTTTTCTGCTTTAATACCCTCCTATGGGTAGTCGTAGGGTCTGAATTGGTACCATATGGTAAAGATAAGTCAACCCTATTTGCTTCTTCAGACAAATTTTCGATATGACGTACCATTTAATCACAATACATAAGACAGACGAATGACAGATGGGCAGACGACAGATGGACACAACATCATACCATAAGCATGACCGTTTTAGTATGGTTGGCTAAAAGTGTCTCGCTTAGGCCTATATGATACAGTTGGACCGGTTTATGACATGAGGCTTGGAATAGCATACTTTTTATAGACCACTCCTTACATGATGCCCATGCAGGTGAAGGACATTAGGCCTACTATCGTTTACAGCTTTTTCCTCCGCCAAGGAGGTAATGTTTTTGCTAGACTTTGTTTGTTCGTCTATCTGTCTGTGAGTCAGCAAGATAACTCAAAAAGTTATGGACGGATCTTTCTGAAATTTTGAGGGTATGTTGGGAATGGCACAAACTACCAGTGATTCAATTTTGGGGGTGATCCGGAAGGAATTCTGGATCACTTTGAAATTTTCGTTACCATTGCTTTCAATAGGGCATAAGGGAAACCGCTGCAAAACCGAAGATGGTGCTGCCACCTAGCGAACAACATTGCCTTGGCGGAGGTGTGCGGGCTCTGACTGCTTTCTAGTGTTCAGTATAAACTTGGCATGTGCCATGAAAGTAGTAACTGAAACAGAGAACGACTGCAGTTTTAAGTAATCTGATGCCACAATAGTGACAATATAAACAAGTTTGTAACTCATGCTACTGAGAGTGCAGCAATAGTCTAATGAAATCCTGACTGCTGAAAAAGATGCAATCACCAGGGCACAAACTGGCATATACTGGGTGCAACGAAAATGCATTTCCTAAAGGTTTTTGCCATTTTGTCAGCAACCGCCCAAATTTTACAGTGCAGTATTACACATTAATTACCTCCTCATAATTGGGTAAGCATAACAGCGCCAAAGGTGAAGGGTATTTCAGTACCCAAACTAAGACAAATTTATTGGCCTATTTCTGTGATTATGAAGCATATACATGAAGCACTCATGTATTTGTACGTATGTGATGTCCGCCAAACAGAAAGATAGTGGGCCTAAGCCTCTGTACAGTAACACTGTGATTGCGCATATTTAGCCTATGTACACAATAATATAATAACGACAAAGTGCAAAGGTTAGACCTAACACTGTACACAACGTAATACTTTGCCGAGCACGGCTATCAGAGGTGAATAGTATCAAAATATGCCGGGAGCAAGCCCGTTTAACGACCACTCAGTGTGACACACAATAACCTAGGCCTAGAGGCAACATCATATGTAGACCTAGTTTAAAACGAAATGCACACAAAACGCTGGTAAATCGAGTTTTATCAGGAAAGTGATGAAAAAGTTGCAGCTATAATTAGTCGAATAACGGTACATTAAGTCTGTTGTGAAAATTATTGGAAAACTTAATAATAGTAGGCTTACCAGCTTAATTTTGTGTCCAGAGTAAGAAAAAGACTACATATTATTTGTACGGTGCAGTCTAAAAATAAACATGTTATTGCTAAGTTACTGTTTGAAAAAAACACGACCTGCATGAGTTTATCTTGTGCTACATTATTACGAAAAAGTTTTCCAACAACCTCGCTTTATCTTAGTTTTGTTTCGTATACATTTCACATGGTTTGCATGTCCATGTCCCTGCCTGCATTTTGCCAATAAAGTGTTTATTTACATCATTTATACAAACGCTCGGATGAAACAAGATTATGCCAATAGTGACTATAACGGCTTGCGAAAGGCGTCTAATGGGGTTCGCAAAATTGAAAGAAATACTTCGTTTTCACGAGGAAGCATACATGAAGCATATACATGAAGCACTCATGTATGCTTCATGTATGCTTCCTAGTGCAAATGGGGTATAAACTGCAAAGTATACAAGAAATCTGAGCTAATGCTCATAAGACGCGCTAGAGCCTATAGCAGTTTCTGTTCACAGGTAATATTGGTCTGTCTCTTTCATTTCATCGCAATTCACTCTTCTGCAGTCAAAAATTGCAAAAAAAAATCACCAAAAGCCCCTATTTTTGAGGTTCAATGTAATTCAAAGTCATCAACGTTAATGCCACTAAAAACAGCAGCTGCTGTGTTTGTTATGATAAGCAGCATGTCGGTGCCTATCCGCATTCGTTTTCACGCTAGACAAGCCAATAAAATAACAGAAAAATAATTGCTTTTTAGGGGGTACCCCTCTTTGACACCCGCGTGCGCAGGCCTCATTGAATGTAAGGGGTTGGGACTTGGACTGCGAAAATCTACATTCAATAGCAAAAATTTTGTATGCAGGTTGTCTTGGTCTATCTCGAGCCATTTTGGTGCAATTCACTCTGGAAATGTGTGTCGCAGCCCAAAATCGCGAAAAATTTACTAGAACCCTGGCTTTGGGGGTTCAAGGTCATTCAGGTCATCGATGTTGACACCACTAAGAAGCTCGTTGCCAGTTTATGATAAGCAGCATGTTTGTGCCTGTCTGCAACCATGTTCACGCTAGACGAGCCAATAGCAGTAAAATAACGTCTTTTTAGAGGAGGTGCCCCTCTTTCCCCAACTGGTTCGTGGGGACTCCCCTTACCCAGGGGCATGAAATTTTGTCACGAAATACTAGAGACTCCAAGCTATCATAGGGTGAAAACCCGATATCTCTATCTCACCTGGGCTTGGAGCGGTACCGGGACGGGACAGCAGGACGGACGGACGGACGGATAGACACAATTACTGTAGCTTATACGCGCTATGCTAGCTCTCGCGCGTAAAAAACAATGGAGACGGTCACCATCAATTCTGTTTGGCGCTTTATCACAGAACAGAACGTGGCGCTATAAACTTTCAGCTCTAGAAGTGTTTGTATTTTGTTGCATAGTTTCGCAAATACTGGAATAAAACTTCAGTACAAAAGTAAATTTTGTTTTATTGTCGTTTTATTTTATTACCCATTTATTTCGTGTGCGAACCCCGTTAAAATGTAAAAAAAATTCCTGAGCTTCCCGTTGCCGTCCATACACAAAATCCCCGTCCGTAAAATTTATGTTGGACCCTCAAAATATTATAGTGCTGTTTTTAGTTTGTTTTCAACTGAAAATAACCGCTTGCATCTATTCTAACATGCAGTTTTATGGTGTTGCTGTGCAATATTGCACGAAGTGTCGTAAAATAAACATAAAAAAACTATTTTTTGCCCCCGTACTTTTTCGCCAGACTGAAACCGAAAACGCAGGTATTTGTTTTGGTCTTACAGACGGAACGGAATGCAGATGAACTCGTTCAGTCAATGGGACCTACGTGGAACGTCACTGGATCCTTAGCCGTCACCCCAACCCCATCGCTGCTCATCGAAGCGTCACGGGGGGACTGAAGTTTTCTCTCAGGGGGATTCCCAGTCCCAGTCAGTCGGAGTTTCTCTTCCGTGCCCGGCCTCCTACCGTTTATCGCTGCTCCCTCCGACCCAACATGGTGTTCGTGATCGTAGTCGTGAGGGGTGGGGCGGCGAGTCCAGCGGAAAGAGGACCCAGGCCAGCTGCGCAGGGAGGTCTGGTCAGCCGAGGTCGGGGACCCGATGGAAGGTTCCCGTCTCCAGTCGTTTCGGCCGCCGCGGTGTCGACACAGCAGGCTGCAGAGGATGCGTCGGAATCGCTGACGAAAGATGCAGTAGATGACGAAGTTGGCGGACGAGTTGACGACGATCAGCAGATTGCAGAAATGCGAGGCGTAGATCAGCGGATCCGGGCAGTGCTTGTTCTCCGGCTTGCCGATCGCCTGCAGTCAATCAACGTATTTATTAATAGCAGCAAGCAGCAATAAGCAACAAAAACAAGAATGTCAACCCTTGCTCAGACCTACGTAGTGCTCACGTGCCATGCCCGTACACAGTGGCGGCGCTATACCAGAGCGCGCCAGGTCAAATGTCCTGCATGGATGATCCGTCGCCCTGGCACCGCCCTGCCTATAACTTTGCTTCAGTAATAAATGTAGACGGCTTCAAAACGCGTTTTGCGTTCAGAATGTCTAAAAATTGCTGGCCCCAAACCCCACCGGAGGAGCTCACAGCGCTCCCCAGATTCCCTAGCTAAATTTGAAGAGCAGGGTGAAGGAAAAAAGAATAGGGAAAGGACAGGAAAAAAAACAGAGGAAAGGAGAAAAGAGAGGAAGAGAAGGGAAAGACAGAGTAACGAAGGGAGGAAAAGCAAGGAGAGGAGGAAGGGAGAAAAGGGATTATTCCCCACACAGGTGCAATGTAGGTCGATCAGATCATTGAGGCCAGTCGAGGCATCTGCGACTCCGGGTGACCTGACCTGTCTTGAGGGTTTTCTGACTTTGAAATGGCTTGGCTCTTTTACTGCGCTAGCGCCGCCACTGCCGTGCATCATTTTGTGAGTCCAGGCCAACTAGTTCAAGGAGTATCGTGCACACAAAGAACACACGTCTGATCTTGACCTTTGACGTATGACCGCGATATTCAATAGGCTTCTATATCGACTTCAATCAATCCATGTAAGCTACGCGGTGTCTCACAAAACAGTACACAGAATTATATCGATAACTTCGTTAATTCTCAACGGATTTTCCTAATGCTTTTACCGGCGCTTTCTGCATAAATTGGTGCTTCGATTAATGTAATTTTCCTAAGTACATTATTCGCAAAAAAATAGTGCAATTGTGTACAAAATCAGGTAATGGCAACAAAACTGCGTATCCAGTCCATTGTAACAATCATAACGCCGAAATCACGGCAAGTTTATGTACAGTACACTGATATCAGAAAACCGAACAGGACTTAATATGGTTTAAATGCAGATCTATGTTTGGCAAAGCTAAAAGCACGACAGTTAACGCGGCCGAACTCGTTCTAAGTTTGGAAGAATGTTCAGCTTGTGTTCAGTACCTTGAAAACGGTGAGTACGCGGTCGGGCGTGTGGCACAGTATCACAACCATGATGATGATGATGATGATGTTTGTGATGTTCTTCTCCTGAGAGCTGCAGACAACATAACAGACAGAACTCATTTCAGAGCTACGGAGCGTCATCTGCCACATGTGATCACACACAGCGCCACTTGCCTCGCGACACGCAACATGGAAGCAACTTGTGGCGTCCGGGCAGACATCGAAGCAGCATCGGGAGGAGGGGGGCAGGTGTTGTCCCCTTCCCAAATTTTGAACTGTTGAAAAATTGTCGGAGAATCTTTTTCTTGTCGGAACATTTTTGTCCATTTAGCACACATAATCTCCTTTGTCGGGAATTTGCGGTGCATTTCTGTCTGTCAGAAAATTGCAACTAATTTGATCGCATATGGCAGGTGACGCTCCGGTCCACATAAAATTTATCATATACGTTTAATGGTTGGTGGCGTACAGCTCTCGCCACAAATTTCACAGTTTCGACAAAAATACAGCTGAACGTTACCCGATGTAGTGTAGTGAGTTGCTGCGCATGTTGGCCTTGGAGACCTGCAGCTGCTGAATGATGATGGCATTGATAATGACCAGCACGATCAGCGGCAGTATGAATAGTACGGCCGTGTGGAACACGTTCAGGTAGAAAATATCGTACACGCTGGAGGCGCCCATCGCAGTGAGACGTTTGTGGGGCACCGTATCGTTGCCTTCCCGCGTGTAGATGACGTTGTACTGAAAAATACGAGGCAGGTTGAACAGCACCGCCAGAACGTAGACCACCGCCACCTGCGCGCGCACCGCACGACGTCATGTCAATTTCAGCATTAAAATATTTACGTAGCCTATACGGATCTAAGCACGATCTACTGTGTAGGCCTATTATGAGAGTGTACTGTGGCATAATCACGCTTTAAAAGACGATCATTTCGCACTGATATATCGCAGGCCTACTGTTTTCATAGCGTACGGCTGCAGTCAAGCGTCACACAGGAAACTACGACGTAGTCATGCGACCACCACTGTCTGCAGTAGTACATGTTCGTACTGCGTACTGACTTATCCACTCCAGTCTGTTGTCTAGGCCTAACCTAGACCGTGTTGAGACGTAAAGTCACGAAATCGACGGTGCGTTCTGCCTGGACGCATTTGTGACATACAAACGCGAGACGCCATCACTCAGTCGTCGCGCTTGAGTGGATTGAGATTATGGGCACTTGTAACACTCCAGGCATTATACATTTTGTAGTGACAGATAGAAAAGAGTAATAACCCGTTTACACGATCGAGCAAACGTCGAGCAAACATCGAGCAAACATCAAGCAGGCCTGATGGAACCCCGCCCCCTGGCTCAAATGTAGGCCCAGGCTTAGCCCACAGCTGATCACGTGTTATATAGGCCTACAGTAGGCCTTCCAATTACAACGCGCCCGCCCTCCTAATTAGCACGCTAATTATCATAGCTCGTCGAGCTAGCTGTATGAATGCTAGCAAACATCGAGCAGACATCGAGCAGACGGCGAGCAATTAGCACGTGTATTTTGAATACATTTGCTCAACTTGCTCAAGGTTGCTTGCTTAACCTGAAAGTTACGAGTCGACACCAACCACTAGACCACGTGCACCTACAGAGGTACGAAGGCTCACAACTTGCCCAGAGTTGTTACTTGGTAGCGGACAGGCCGGGAGTCGAACTTGGGACCTAGAGCAGAATGAGGGAAAAAGTCGTCGAACAGCTACATACCTGAATGCGAGCGGTGCGTATGGTAAGAAAGCGATCCGCTTTGAACGGGTGACAGATGGCTACATAACGGTTGACAGCAATTAAGACCGTCAACCAGATGGTCGCGCACTGAGCCATGTAGCCGAGCGGATTCATATACTGCACAAAGCACACACGTCATGTCACAATCATAAACAGCACAGGTGTTTTAGTTTTACGACGATTCGATAATATGAGACGATTTTTAAAAAGCGCTCAAAAATCGACGAACAGCCAAGCTTAGGCCCAGATTCACTGCACAAAACTCAGCAGCAAAATCTACCGCTTTAAAAACTACTTAAGTTAATCATTCTGAATCGGTTATTGCACAGTTTCAAACAGAGGCCATTAAGCATGCAGCGCAGCATTTAAGTTAGTACGATTTTTTACACGCGAAAGCAGCTACTGCTTTCAGCGCGACTTAGCCATCGCAATTCTGTCCGTCCGTCACACGGACGAATCAGTCAAAAACGGTGCAAGCTAGGATTACCAAATTTTTACCGTCGGCTGCCCGGAAGACTCTAGTTTCAGGAACCGCAAAGCTTGTTTATAAATTTGAAGGGGATCACCCCGATCGAAGGCGCTAAATGAGAGGGGTGGGAAAAATTTGCGATTTTGGCCAATAAGTCGCTGTATCTCAATAACAGTGAGAGATAGGGCCTAGGTTACTACTAATCACTAATAGGAAGTCGTACACTGGCTCTCGATTGCCACCGAATTCAATGACCTTGAATGACCATGAACGCTAAAAAAGGGGTTTTTATGGATTTTTGGCGATTTTGGGCTGCGAGACATTTTTCAAGAGCGAATTGCGCTGAAACCAGTTGAGATAGACATGGAGAAGCTGCATGTAAAATTTTCAGCATTGAACGTAGATTTTGACGATCCAAGTCTCGATTTTCTGGGTTCAAGGAAACCTGCACACGAGGGCATCAAAGAGCGGTACCCCCGTAAATGTCGATCGTTATTTCACCGTTGTTTGTCAGTCTTTCGTGAAAACAGCTGGAGATAGACTGACAGTTTGCGAACAGGAATTGTTATAGGCTCCCGCTTAGCTCAAATTTCTTGTCTTACTGCGGCCATTGTTCTACCTCGCCCTATAGCGTGACGTGTAATGTCAGTCACAATCATGGTACTAAACAATAGCCCTATAGATGAACACATCGCGCGCGTGCGCTACGACAATGCGGCACTCGTGCATAAACCCACTGGGTGCAAACTTCCGCTGGTTTTACGATCCCTTGCAACCTTTTTCGCTCCCCCCGCCACAGTCGCGGGCGCGGAGGTAAAATCGGGTTAGGCCTAAACTTACATAAACATCGGTTGTGTTATTTTAGGCTATTCGAGTTTATTATTTCCGCCAATTAGGTTATATGCAATATCCGGCGTTTATCTTCTGTTAGTTTGTTAGCAAGATACAGCGCCCCAGGCGAGCCCAACGTTTTATCTGTGCCAACCAATAGGCTAGCAGTGACCCGGTATCCGATGCCGAGTAGGCACTAGGCAGAGTAAGCATCCGCTGCCCGAAAGGTCTCGGGTTCGAGTCCTACTTTTTTTTAATTTTAGTCCAGACTTCGCTATGGCGGCCCTTCGCTATAGCGGCCCATTACCCCCTTGACAACAACGACAGATGATTAAGCATTTGGACAACGTGAAAAAGAACAGTGTTAAGTCAGCCGTGTGATTCACAATGGCAAGGTACCGTATTGCGCATTTATAACGTCAGCGTCTATACAGTCAGTCACGTAACTCGCTATAAATAGCCCTATAGGCTAAGCCCCTACTTTAGACTTAGTCTATCGTCATTGTGGTTGCAAAGCAGTAATTTATTCTCCGCAGAACGACAAAAAAATCACTGACATCAGATAACAAGTCAACAGTGAAAGAGTGGTGCAGACTATAGGCCTGCCAGAAGCGACCACATAGGCCTAACGCCGGTGCTACAGGAGCGGAGCTGCACTGGCTTCCGGTTCGGCGTCGGGTGGATTTCAAGATGGCCACTCTGGTCTAATTGTCACTGTCCGGTATGGCTCCACCTTACCTGGCCGCCGACTGTCAGCTGGTCTCCGACGAAGATCGTCGTCAGCTGCGCTCTGCCAACTCAAGAACATGTGTCGTCAGAAAGACTTGCAGCAGCTATAGAGACAGATGCTTTGCTGCTGCAGGTCCGAGGCTGTGGAACAGTCTGCCGGCTCATCTGAGACAGACTGACATTAACTTTGAACAGTTTAAACGGCAGTTAAAGACATTTTTGTTCGGGCGTTGAGAGCGCAGCGCATTGTGGCTATTGTTAAATTGTGCCTTTTAAATAATCTTACTTACTTACTTTACTTACATCTGAAAATTCCGCCGAGAACAGTGCTACTACGGGGTAGCCTGAATTAAATGCAGGGCTAGAAAATAACGGACGAAAGTGCAGGGCTGAAATTTGACGGATGGGCAATGCGTGCGAGAGTTCGAAAGACACAGTCAAATAAAACGTGCTGACTATTCATACGGCAGCCGCATGAATAGCCCGTGGGCTATTTTTTACGGCAGTCGGACCGCTCGCCTGGACACGCCGTAGCCGGTACCTAAAGGCGGCCAAAGTGGCCCTCACCCCAGAAATTTCATCAGCATATAAACTTACGCCCGGATCGCGTTGTTCGGCGAAGCCAGACAATAATAATCAATCATATATCACGATCGCATTAATCATAATTATAGTAAAAAAACCTTTTTGAGATATGGTATGGCGTATCGGGTGTACTGGAGGTAAAACCCGGGTACGCTGTGTGTGCCGAAGAATATCGACAGCAGGACGAAAACGGTGAGTAGGACCGAAATATCGGCCACGGCCAGGCTGCGGAGTAGGAACGTGGCCACGCGGTTGTGTCGGTCCAAGTAGAGAACAACGATTGACAACAGGTTGGCCGTGATGCCGAACAGGCACAGCGCACCGATGAATACCTATAAAACAGACATAGCAATATATTACGTAGTCAAAATGGTTAAATGGTATAATCCTTCATGGAAAACCTGTCTCAAAGCTACGGAGCGTCATCTGCCATATGGGATCACACAGTGTTACCTGCCACCCGACGTAAACGCGCCTTATCATCATATAACCCAAGCCAGAAAGACAGGTATTCGATTCACCTATCGCGGATGGATGGACGGCTGAGTTAACCCTGGTGCTGGTTATATAAGTACCGAGATATTTTACCTATCCGCAGACAGTCATCCATCCGGGTACTAACCGCTTGACGGCGACTCGACCGGGAGTCGTATACCAACAATACTGACTTCCATTCCAAAACTGCATAAAGATATGCAGCACTTCTTTACATTACGGTTGAGTTTTTCATTGAAAAGAAAAGAAAAAGTCTGCTTATAGCACCAATTAAGTTTTGTGCAGCCAGCAGTAATTCCAGGCATCCTTTTTTGAATACAACTCTAAAAGCATTACGGTAATACCAACGAATATGAGATAATTACCTCCGCCAAGGAGGTAATGTTTTTGCCGGTTTTTGTTTGTTTGTTTGTCTGTCTGTCTGTCTGTCTGTCTGTGAGTCAGCAAGATAACTCAAAAAGTTATGGACGGATCTTTCTGAAATTTTGAGGGTATGTCGGGCATGGTACAAACTACAAGTGGTTCAAATTTTGGGCGTGATCCGGCCTGGATTCTGGATCACTTTGAAATTATCGTTACCATTGCGTTAAAGGGGGCATAAGGGAACCGCTGCAAAACCGAAGATGGTGACGCCACCTGGCGAATAGCTTTGCCTTGGCGGAGGTACCTGCGGGCTATAACTGCTTTCTAGTTTGGCAATTGATTTTTCTTTAGGCAATAACGTCGTCGTATTTTCTTCAAAATTACGTCAAATGAAAATGATGAATTTCGTTTTCTTTCGTTGAAAATGCTAAATTTTGCGATATCGTCGAAAACAAATTCAGTGTGTGGCTATAACGAATAAAGTTAGGCCTAGGCCTACGTATACCGTGTTGTAGAAGAAGTCGAAACTGGAGCACGGGTCGTCCAGCCAGTAGGTCGACTCACCATCACTGCCGGAGAACGACGACGACGACGACGAGTTCACCACCTGGGAACGACAGGACGGACCATAAAAACGTGGCACTTTACTTTTGTCCATATTTTCGCCAATTAATGACCGATTTTCAAAATTCTTTCACTCACACACTCTGCGGACAGTTTGCAATAACGTGATTATTATAGGCCTATAGCCTACCCCACCACACCATAAATGCGTATCTACACTACCATGTGAAATATGAATGAAATAGGCATCTATACAGTGTGTATATGTTTTTGGACGAATAAAATGATTGATTGGAAAATCGACTTAAATTGAACTGCTCCGGTAAGCGACGTTCGTTAAAGTTATCAAGGACGATAATATAACTTCAAATATAAATCAGTATCTTACGATATATCATAAAAGTTTAAGGTAACACATCGCAGAGCTGCCGTGTGAGATAGCACAGTGATACCGTCCTGTTATCCGACAGAGGTGAACGTGCCCCTGCATCAACCCCAGCCAGATAGGCCGAGGCACTCGATTTACCTACCAGAAAGGGATGAAAAGCTGAGTTCACCGAAGTTGTACGCTATCGTTCGAGAGCAAAAACACATCAGCGAAGCAAACCTCGAGGGGGTCTGCGGCTGCAGCGGTGACGTCATCCATCACGTGTAATTGTATAGTCTCGCATCACGAACTGCAAGCTAGAGACCGGTTTATCGATACGGGACACTTCGCTTTGACGCAATTCTCTGCACACACATACGTGTAAGTTAACAGTTTTTTTTCAAGTAGAACGCAGCGTATAGTTCTTTACAGGAAACATATCTCAGAGCTACGGAGCGTCACCTGCTGTATGGGATCATATAGGTGAATGCGCGCCCCGCCTTAACTCCAGCCAAACAGAGCGGTACTTGATTTGCCTACCCCGGGGAAATGCCTTAAGCCTTAAGGCTGAGTTGACCTTGGTGTTGGTTGTATACCTGAATTGTTCACCTGTCCACCCACAGTCACCCATTCAAGTAGGCTTTGTAACCACTTGATAGCGACCCGACGGGAATCAAACCCACTAATAATTTTGGAAATTGGCCAATTCGGTGGTTTACTTTTATGGATTACCCGGTAAAATGCCATGTTACATATAGGCCTATGTGCACAGACTTTATCGTGCGACCTATTGCTTTCAGAGTACGGCACAATAATTCGCATTTCAATGGCGTTCTAACATTGCAAAATACAGAGGCTCTAAGCAAAATGACATAAATCCATCAAAATATTAGCATAAAACTAAATGTCAGATAATAGCAGAATGTGGCTATTAAATGTCGAAAACCTTTTGACCATAGCCTTTATTTAACATTATTCGGCACAACACGTAATAGCCTAAGTTTAGGCCTACACGACTGGGCCATAATAACAATAGGCCTCATAGACGGAACTGCAATAGCGCTGAGCTTGCACTATAGGCCTAGGGACTGCAATAATTACAGACACGTGATATAGGACAATGACGACAGACTATAGGACTAGAGGCTGCAGGCTATTCGCACTTCGTAATCACACTACATCACATTGTCGCCGACTAATTTGCCGCAAGCGCTTAACGTGCTACAGTGTCACGCAATTAAACCTATACACACACTGTTGCTGATGCGACTAACTGTCCTCTGCCTTAATAGGCTATTTCTGTTTTTTTCTTTTTTCAGTCAGCAACTTGTACGGGACAAACAGACAAGACGGACAGACGGCTTATTAAGACCGCCAGATAATACTGATAAACTTAGTAACTTCATTAAAAAGTTATAAAAATGTTTTCTTTGAACAGGCGTCCAAATCCATCGAAGGGGAAATTTCGAATTTGCCACCAGCAGTGCTATGAAAGCATAGACGCTTATTTGCAAACCTGGGAATTCATAACGAAAACATAAAATCATTGGAGCGATGGCCCAATTTATTGTCCCAGATAAAACACGCGTGGATAGCAAATAATCGTAAAACTTAATTACGCGACATTGCCGTTGCTCATTTGCATACCCCCATGCATTGTCATTCAACCGGTTAACTGTTATGTGGTCATAGCAAACAGGAGAGCTCCGGCTATCGTATTATTCTTACGATAGGCTACGGTTGACAAGACATTCATGACATTAGAGCAGTAGTTTGGTGTCGTGGCTAACAGTAAGACGTCAATTGTAAATGGGTTCATTATTGTGCGACTGAACCCGGTGACGTATGTCTACCGTATTAATTCGCTCTTCTAGACGCGTCGATCGCCGCGGGGTGCAAAATTGGATCTAATGACAGGAGCCACTTTGTGAACGAAACAATTCCGTCACGTAGGTTCGGCAATTATGATATAGGCGTATTTAAATGACACACGTTATCTAACTTATGGGCTATTACATAGGCTACTGCTATAAGCCTGCTATGCAGCAAATAAACTTAGTAAACCTTTTCGCTTTTTCGCTTTTGCCTTTTGGATCGTAGTCAATTTCAACCGTTACAAAATGATAAAGCCAGTTCACATCTATGACGCCAACGCGACTCAACAGTTGAGTTGAGTTAGGCCTAATACCCCGTTTACACCATCGAGCAAACATCAAGCAAATATGAAGCATGCATAAAGAATAGCAAACATCGAGCAGACATCGAGCAAACGTCGAGCAGGCCTGATGGAACCCCACCTCCTGGCTCAAATGTAGGCCTAGGCATAGCCCACAGCTGATCACGTAGGCTTTCCAATTACAACCCGCCCGCTCTCCTAATTAGCATGCTAATTACCATAGCTCGTCGAGCTAGCTCGATGTTTGCTCGATCGTGTAGACGGGGTTTAAGTCGCGTCATCGTCATCGTCATCGTCATCAAAGCGTAGTCGGCGAGAACCGTAGCGTCACCCAGAGTGTCCATGTGACAAGGCTCGTCTCTAAAAATCAGCAGACGGAATGTTGGCCCCAAGAAGACGGTGTCAACTGGCCAATAGATGTTGTTTTCGGAACACATCGGTTAATAATTAACGGAACTCGCTGAAGTTTTATACAGACAAGCCAGTATAAAATACAATATAGCCGCTGCAGACTGCAGACTGCAAACAGTGGACAGCGGACACAGCCAGACACGCTGCCTGAATATAAGGGTCGCTATCAGTCACTATCATGTGCTGCATCGACAGAGTCCACAGGTCTGGTCTGCGAAACAGTTTAAGGGCGGAAAGGATGCATGATCCAACATTTGAATTGGGTGGATAGTCGAGAGTATGGGAATGATATTGATGACAAGATACAGTAAGTAAGTAACTGATAACGTGTTAACTGTAAATAATCTCAAACAAGTTAAGAATGTTAATGAATAACGTATCAAAAAATATGTCACAGTGTGAAATATTAATATTTTAAATCTAGTACCGTGTTAGAAGAACTTTGCTGATGTGTAATGGTAAAGTTTGAATTATTAAATTGTGATTTGTGCTGTTTTATATGTAGGCCCTACAACCACGACGTCACCCTTACACTGTACATGTATATAAACTGAACAGGTTTTTTTTCGCATAAATTAACGTTGTACGTGACAAACTGAATAATAAGTGATCACAGTTCACAAAGTCAGTAATTTTTGGGTTCATTGCAGCGGCGGAGGTATACTTGGGTCATTAGGCCTAATAACCGCTTTACGAACGCCTAGATCTACAGACAGCGTCAGACATCATTGCAAACATTCTAAGGCGAGAAAGCGCACTAGAACTCTGTATAATAAAATACATGTATAGGGCTAATGGTTTTATTTCAGAATTGAACAAAACATTAAACATTCACGCAATCGTTTATTCTCATGATCTCATCATCATGCATAAACTGTCTAGGCACAAAGACAATTATTACGTATAAACCTCTATGGCAAATTACCGGTATTCAACGGGGGCGAAACGTCCAAGATGAGGGGGCGAAGGGGGTGAACAAGCCAGAGGGCGAATCAGCCAGGCACAGGGGGCGAATTAGACAGGGGCGAACAAGCCAGGCACCCCGATCCAAGTCACAATCACATGAAACAATAGGCGCAAAAAGTCAGGATACTGGGCGAGAGCATCTCGCGTTGTGTCCTGTTAAACGTGTCCCAGCTATATAGTTCAAAATTTAACTTATCATTGGCGGTAGCGTGCAAACTTTAAAATATTGGCGGGAACTAAATAGTGAGACACACACATTCGCTCCAGACGTCTATGCAGCCATAGAAATGAAGGACGACTTACCTGACTCGAGTGTAATGACATCACTAGCAGAACGTGCGCCGTTGCTTATAGCAGCAGCAGCAGCAGTAGCCGTAGAGATGGACCTCGGTCGTTTGCGGTTTACTAGTAAGTTGCTTGTTGCAGTATGACATCAGTTGTAGCCCAGCCTAGAGTGTAGGCCTATAGGCGAGCGATAAACGTATATAATACAACTTCACTTCTGACACAGGTGAATATAATTGACGGCTGGCCGTGAGTGACTGCATGCATGGGCCTCAGCGGGCATGCAGCTATCGTGTCGCGAAATGTACGTTTTCATTGATCCCTGGCTGTCTCGGGATGCGGGTTATCGATCGTGACTGGCGTGTCCGAGCCAGAGGCGTAGATAAGGGGGAGCCCAGGAAGCCCAGTCCCCCTCCCAATCCTCCAAATAAGAGAAACACACGTTCAAACTACACTAAATTTAGTTAGTTAATTTTTTAAGGAAAATAATAGTATTTTTGCCACCAGATCTCGTATTTAAATAACTTAGTACACCAAATTTGATCTCGGCCCGGGCTTTTCTCAGACTTTGCTGGAAGAGCTCACAGCGATTCCCCAGACCTGCTAGCGGAATTTCAAGAATCCTATTTTTGGTGGGAGGGACGAAAAGGGGGAAAAGGGAAGGGTAAAAAGAAAAGGGAATAAAGGGAGAAAATGGACATGGAATGGGTCTATGTCCCCCCCAGTTCCAATTCATATTTCTAGCTACGCAGCGAGGGTCACGCATGAGCGGCGGGAAACTTACGTTCCGTGGTGTGAAACCGGCATTTTGATACACTATAGCGATGTAACGGACAGGTTGAAAGATCGGCCTCTATAGCCACCGACACCCATCAGTGACGGACTTGACTGCTTCTGTATTGACGCTGCCGTCATGAATTAGCGCAATCGCGCGCCAAGCTCAATAAACGCCAGTCTATATTGCTTGGCTGCCGCTTAGGTCGAGTCCAGTCAAATCAGCTCGTCGACGAGATAGGAATAGGTCTATTTGTAAGCCCTTAAATTACTTACTCACTTTTAAGCTTGCGGCGAACACAATAGAAAGTTAGAAATTTATCTGCAATTAGTTAAAATACAAACATCAATAGCGCCTCTGAAGCTCTGCACACGGCGTTTGGCATTTAGTAGGATCAACGATCTTGTCAGTCGGCCCCTGTGCAAGGCCAACGTCGTCTGGCCTTGTCAAAGTTTATGGTAGAACGGCAGCACTTTGATTCCTTGGCACGCTGGCAAACCAACGGCATGGGATGTCACTGTACACTGTGTCCCAAAAACATTTTCGACTGTAACGTGAAAAAGGATTATCGGATTTTAATAACTTTTGGTACGAATATTTCTGAGACAACTTGTCGTCAAGTGACAATTTAATTCCCATCTCGCTCAACATCTGTTTCTACACTACCTGGGGAAAATAGAACAAACAAAATATCACTTTTTATTCAATGCGACATGATTGCTTAATTAACATAACGCGCAAAAACACATTTTGTTCACATTTCTGACACTG
>Ga0209367_1001258_pt1 | contig 30498 bp, 16 predicted proteins | sample WorMetLIZISLAND2_FD_187412 | JGI IMG/M metagenome (GOLD analysis project Ga0209367, IMG submission 187412) | Marine gutless worms symbiont microbial communities from Max Planck institute for Marine Microbiology, Germany - Olavius geniculatus... ...
TATGTGATATGATTTAGACATTTTTAGGTGGATATACTCAGCATATTTTTGTTCTGTATGTTTTTCTGTGCATGTATTGCATTTTCCTTATTTGACTTTTGGGTGGCCAGCTTTGATGGGCCTGTGCCCTTTCTGGCAGCGTGGTTGCTCTTTCCCAAATAAATATTGTTGTTGTTGTTGTTGTCTTTCCCAGGCCATACGGTGGGTGCTGATCTCCATTTCCTTAGCTTTTAGCCAGACACCAGTTTACGCTGCTAGACTTTGCATACATCACTAGTGCATTGCGCAATATGCCCTTTTACACTGCTGCTTTCACTGATATCATTGTGCCTACCCGCAGAGGGATGGCCAGGCTGAGCTGGCTTATTTTAATAACAACTAGAAGGTGCTCGTAAGAGTGCATATCTCCGCCAAGTAAAGTAATTTAAACATTACAACAACAACTAGTACTACTACTACATTGTGACCATGCATCTATCTGGCATCGTTATGGAGATATGGTGCCTCCAAAGATAATGGGGTCACGACTTGACGCCTCGGGGTCACGTGACGTCATTGGTCACGTGACCATTCGACTCGTGGTGGGCGACTTCCTATGGGTGGTCCATTGCGACCATGCATCTATCTGGCACCGTTATGGAGATATGGTGCCTCAAATACATTTACACAGACACGCATGAAACGACCAGTGGTATAGCCAGAAATTTCAACTGGGGGCCTTGTCTTCCTTCCACTCTCCTCCCCTTTCCCGTTTTGTCTTTTCCCTTCATGGCCTCCCCCTTTTGCCCCTCCCCTCTCTTCCCATGCCTTCTCCTTTTCTCCTCCATCTTTTCCCTTAGAAGTAGGACCCCTAAAATCGAGGCAGGGGGAAAGAGGAGCACTGTGAGCTCCCCCAGCGGGGTCTGGGGCGGAGTTCCAGCCGAAGTCGTATTTGGAGCATTTGAGCTTTAAAAGATGAGATCTGGTGGCAACAGTTTTCGTTATTTTCCCGAAAATAAACTGACTATATTGGCAAATTTTGTGCAGTTTATACGTATGCTTATGTTTTGTTCTGAGGATTGGGGGGCCTGAACCCCTTGGCCCCCCTTGGCTACACCACTGGGAACGACGGACACATACAACAACGGACAGAATGACCAATCTCATAATCTCCTCCAATGTTCACTACATTCACACTTGGCGGAGATAGTAAAACTTTATTTTTTGTTATTGAAGCCAAGGAATTAGTAGCTAATAATGCAAAGCTTTATAATCAGCACTATTATGGAATGACAAGGATGCATTGTGGTATACTCGACTTAAGTTATACATAGTACAGTTTCTGCTGTTGAGTATATATCCTATGTTTGTGTTGAAATTGCGTGAAGATTTAGTACATGATGTCTTTGATATGTTTTGAGAGATGATAAGTAGGTTGATGTTATACAATTGTAAATTTTTGCCCTGTAGTTATAGTTTTGGGATTTTAATTTCAGGTGTTTTGTTTTTGCCGACATGCCGTGGTATCAAAAGAAGGTAGCATCTGTCATTTTTGCCACGCCGCCTACGTCAACATACAAGGAGGTCTTTATTCTTGATGCAGTTTTAATCATTACATGGGTACGGGCAGCAAGTTTTTTGGTAACGAATCTGGTTGATTATGACGGGTCATTTGTGACAGTCAACATTTGGTTGCATGAACATGAAACTGTATTTGGTATTCCAAACTCGATGGTTAAAATGTTGTTTCATGTCTTTGTTTTAGTTATTTTGTTGGAATTTACATACTTTAATTCTTGAAATTTTGAACTCCTGTATTGCAGCTGTCAATGTCTGTGCTCTCATTAGTTAATATTACTTTTTGTCATGTGAACTAGTTTGGTCGAAGCAGAAGCTGTTAAATTAGTTTTCTACTGATGAAACTCCAAATTTTGTTTCTTTATACATTATTTTTTTATGGTATTTTTCGTAGTTGGCTGGAACACTACAAAAATTTGAACTGTTTTGCTCTTTGTAACTTTTTTGCATATTATTTGTTTGCAGGCTTTGGATTACTTCATGCAGGCCGAAGCAAGTAAGTGTACAACACATTTTTGTGTTTAAGAAAAACCTTTTGTTTGGTAACTTTAATGCATGATCATTCAGTTAATTTATTGCAAGCTGACCAACATTTATAATCAAATTTTATTTCGTGTGATGTTAGTTTAACAGTCTGCATTCTGTGACTACAGAGTGTAGGTTACTGCATCGCCATCACTTTTTCGATTTTTCTTCAGTTTGCAAAAAATAACAGCAACAAGCAGTTTAATTTGCAGTTTTTGCGGCCTTTCTCAACTACAAAAAATACTGGAAAAAATTCAATTAATTTTTGGAAATTAATCCGTGAAAATTTTTCCAAATTTTTCAGTCGGTAACAGCCCTAGTATCTAATAATGGTGATCGAATGTTATGCAGCTAATCCTGGCTTCTACAGTATGAACTTGCTCATGACTGGCAAGACGTACATGCGTATGAAACAGAATGACCAAGCGATTGACTACCTCACGAAGACACGCGATTATCCAGTACGCAAGGAGGACGATAAAAAGGTCCAGTGAGTTTCATGCTTACTGTACACACATCTCAGCTTGTGTGCTTGTGGTACTGTTACTATCAAAAGCAGATTTGATTTTCCATTTTAGGTGTGTGCGTGGGGATGGCAAAACTTTTTGATGCCAAGTTTTACAGAAGTATTTTAATAGAATTTTGTCAGAAAAGAGAAAAAAGGCAAATGTGGTGGTGTAGGATTATTGCAACTGTCTAGACTTGGCAGTTGTTTAAATCTCACTCTAATTATAATGTTACACGAAAGCCTCATTTTTTGTACAATTCTCTCAAGTTCTGAACTCCCAACTACAGTAAACTGCAGTTTCGTTGTTCACATTTTGTGGGGTTTTCCCCACCAGTTAAATGTCCCGTTTGTATGATAAGTTTTGAGATATCTTATAAAGTATAGAACAACATGCAAAATTTCACATTTGAGTTGCAGACAACTTAATGCAGCACTGAACTGCTTCAAATAGTAGAATGCGTAGATTTCATTGCTGAAAAGCTGACATTCAGTGATAAACAGTGCAATAATATAATATGCCAGTAGTTTGATAGTTCTTCGTAATTTGTACATGCTGATTCATTTGCTAGTGCTTATGTATTTAGCACAGATAGTGCAGAAAGGAAAGTATTCAGTGTATTTGACGATTAGATCACGGTTTGATCTAAAACTAACTGTACAGTTTTAATGAAAGTTAATTCATGATGGTTTTCATTGCGTCTGCATGTGAACTGATGGCAAGCTGATGCGTTACTGTAGGCACACACTGAAGCTATCGAGTTACTGCAACAGCTTGGAGTCAAGTGAATTTCAGCTTCAACTGTGTTCATTCCATTGGCCTTATGCAGATACCAAGTTGTTCTAAGTTACAAACTGCGCCGTTTTTAAATTTTTGTAATATGAATAATTGAATATCGAGTAGTGTTATCGATATTTTCCGGGTATTTGATGTTGAACATACCTTACCGTTGTCGGTTTTCTTATGACGGCTTCATCACTGGTATCATTCATGTTTAGTATTTTGCCCACAGTGTACAGCTCGTCAAATGATAATGGCACCATTGTTATTTACTAGAGAAATGAATAATGTTGTTTCTAACTTATTAAGGAACAACCTTCGGGCATAATTTGAATTTATTTGGCATTAATTGCAGTAATTTTTGTATAGCATATATAGTATAGCATATATATAGTATAGCATTTTTGTGTATGCATATAGCATATATTTCTAGTTTGTGTTGATATTTTTCACGGTTTAGTGCATTCATTATTGATATCTGACATAATGATGCATATTAATCAGCAGATTCATGTTAATTGATCAAATGACTTGTGATATTGAACTGGTTTTTGTTATACAGGGTGGGCCATAAAAACGTGGCACTTTACTTCTGTCTATATCTACGCCAATTATTGACCGATTTTCAAAATTCTTTCACTGGTATACTCTGCAGAAAATTTGCAATAACGAGATTATTACATATCCCACCACACCACAAATGCGTCTCTACACTACCTTGTGAAATATCAATGAAATATGCATATATAACGATGAACAAACATATGGCAAAATTGAAAAAACACTTCAGACCAGCAGTGGAGTGAATGGTCTGTATGACACTAGACTGTGCGGAAAACTACCGCACTGCAATGTAAAAAACAGTCCATTATTCTATAATCATCACCACAGTAATGTTTTGTCAGTGATAAAAATACAGTAAACTGCATGCATAGAACACGAACAAAAATGTGACATTATCCAAGGATAATATGAGAATACTGTAGAAAATAGGAAGTGCTTATTACAGGCCAATGTAATAGGGAAACATAATTGACTAACAACACAATGACAAGTTATCAACAGACATTCCAACAATGACTATTGTAGTAAATCAGCTTAGCAGTACATTAAGGCACAAGATACTCGAAGTAAGAAACTAGCACGCCAACTTCCAAAAGTTAGAAGGCGCTCATGAGAGTGCATATCTCCGCCAATGTAGAAGTTTTCACAGGAGGGCACCACCATTCCTGGAGGTTGTGTATGACACGAGGAGATGATGACGAGTCATTGTATACACAGACACACAGACGGATGGACATACACACGGACAGAACGACCAATCTCATAATCTCCTCCAATGTTCACTTCGTTCCATTGGCGGAGATAATTAGATCATTAAACCTAACCCTAACCCTAGTACTCCTAACCGTGCATACTTGGTGCCAGTGAGGTCAATGTGGCCGGTGCAGTGTTTCGTGACACCAAGCAGAGACATCATGAATAACAAAACTTCTACTACTGGCATTGGAAGCTCTTAACACAAGCATACCATGCAACCGACATTCTACACAGTGTCCGGAACAAAACATCCTGGACATTTTCAATTGTAACTTGAAGAAGGATTAACAGATGTTGATGATTTTTGACATCGATATTTCTGACAAACTGCCGATCAAATGACTCTCCAATTTTCCACCGCACCCATTGTTTGTTTCTGCACTACCTGGGGAAACAAAACCAACGAAATATTGCATTTTGTCCTATTTCGCCTGTTAGGGTTTTCCCAGGTAGTGCAGAAGCAGACATTTGGTGAGGTGGGCTAGCATGGTCATTTGACGGAAAGTAATGTCTAAAATGTTTGCACAAAAATATTATTAAAATCTGTCAATCCTTCTTCAAGTCATAATTGATAATGTTGGGGACGCTTTTTGAGGCATTCCCGTTCATTTCAACTTGTATTTCATTGGTTTCATTTTCCCCATGTAGTGCAGAAGCAGACACTGGGTCAGGTGAAATATTGAACAGTCATTTAATAGCCAGTTATGCCAGAAATAATCGTACCAGAACTTATTAAAATTGGATATCCCTATTTCAAATGACAATTGATAATGTTTGGGATGTTTTTTTCCGGACACAGTGTACATATTACCCCCACCAACCAGTGTGCAGAACATTAAAGCACGATCTAAACGTTACATACATATGCTGTCATGAACATTCAGTGTCACTTGTGCACCTCATTTCTGATTATCAACCACGATGGCCAGAACCAACACACCAATAAAACTTGGCAAATATGAATACAGCGTTTGCATTATGATACACGTAAACCGAACAGACGTGAGAGTAACTGAAATGTCCCAGCACCTCGATATTTGCATTTAACAGATGCTATACATTATCGTATTCATACAAAGACCATTCTCAAGTATTCACACATCTTGTGCTCTAAATGACAATGACAACAGTTAGCTGGCTGCCAGTCATCGGCATCGTGGGTTTAAAAAGTAGGCAGTGCAAGAAGTTCCAATTTTTCAACAGACACTGCAAATTTCCAATGGAATTCTGACAGCCAGTTGCAAAATTCTGACAGAGATCATTACGAGTGCTCAAAATCTTGACTCTGCCCCTAAATTTTTTTTCAAAATGGGGGTTTTATCCCCAAATTTTGTATTTTTGGATGACATTTTTCCGACGGCCAAAAATTTAGGGGTGGGGCAATTGCCTCTTTGTCCTTTCTCCCAGCCACGACATCACTGCTGATAGTCAAAGGGGTTTCAAGTGGAGTATACAGACCAGATGCACTCCATGGGGTCCGAGTAACAGCATCTTGCACTGAAAGCTGTGCAGATAGTAATGGTAATAAAACACCCAGTTGTTAAGTCTGATACAATCTGCACTGCACTGGTATAGCAGTGCATTTCATTATCCAGAGAAGCACCGTAGGACATTACGTTTACATGGACTAGACAGATGAACTCTGTACTTTGTGCAAACCAGGTTTTAGAAGAGCCGTGCTTCAGCAGTCAGCAAAATGACAACATCACACTAAGGCAACACCACGTAAAATGTCTGTGCATTAATGAAAGACTATTCGCCCTTGTTGAAAGGCGTGAACACTTCGTTGAGCTGTTGCGAGACGCGAATGAATGTTGTCCTTCTGCTCAGCTCTTTCAGCTTAGACGCTCCGACGTATGTGCACGTGGACCGGACGCCACCCAGTACATCGAGCACCGTGTTTTCCACCGGTCCTCGGTACTCAATCTCCACCGTCTTACCCTCCGAAGCCCTGCAGTTTCAGCCATTACAGATAAATAACTACATTTTGAATCACTTTTTATGCGCTGAAAGCAGCTGCTGCTTTCAGCGTGTCTTAGCCATCGCAATTCTGTCCATCTGTCTGTCTGTCCGTCTGTCACACGGGTGGATCAGTCAAAAACGGTGAAGCTAGGATCACCAAATCTTCACCGTCGGGTACCACATTAGTCTGCATCCGCAAATTTTGTCACGGAACAAGATCCGCGTCCATCCGCATCCACAAAAAATCCTATGGATCTGGATCCGTGGACTGAGCGTCCGCAGTTCGCACATATCTGATATAAAAATAGAAAGCAAATAAAACATATTTTCAACAAGAACTGACGTTAGCCTGTCATCTAAATAATATTTATTTAGAGTAGTGATGGAACGGCAACTATAGTTTGGTTACTTGAATTCATTCGATTGTCAAATGACCACGGTTTAATGGAATATTGGAACATTTGCTTCACAGAATTCAATAAATTATATATATATATTTATGCATGTGCATTAATTTTGTAACGCGTGTCAATTTTAACGTGTTAATTTGACAGCTCTACTTTTTACATCAATTTACGAACTACGATCAGATTCACAAATGAACGAAGTTCAGCAAACATTATTCTTATCAAACCAGAGAATATTTCATTCAGTTCTGCTCAGTTATAAAACTTAGGTATCAGAAAGAACCATGCAGTCTGTATTCAGGGCCATCTTTTGCCAGTGCGGGACCTTTGGCACTGATTTACTTACTTAATACCACATAGTGACCTGTGACCATGCAGTCACACCACACCACAGACTGTAGGATTGGCGTAAGTCTGTAGGTAATGTAGACCTGTATGATATCTTCTGTGTTTTCAGGCCGCTTGCTGAAAAAATTTTGGACTCTAGATAACAGCTTCCTCCCAACATTTTCTAGACCTTTTAATTGAGTTCAAGTTGTGACAGTAAATCATCCCCTAAGGTGATGAAAATTGGTGAGTTTGATCAATTGATTTATCGTACGTTGTGGCGATTACCACCCCATTGCGGGGCCTCTGGGGTGTGAGGCCCTTGGCACAATGCCAGGGGGCCACTCCCCTAAAGACGGGCATATCTGTACTGCTTACAGCAAATAGCCGCATAAAATACAAATTAGCGATAAGTAGCAAAAACATTCCTCTAATCACACGAACCTTGCACTACTGACTCTTGAGATGCTATTAAAATGTTACCTAAGAATTGCAAATCCGACCTGCATTTAGTGCACTACAGTGGCTAACCCCGTCAGAATTTCACAACAATAAATTGCAAAAGCAGGAAAAGAGGCTACTAGCACATGCAGAAAGTGTGCGAAACATCAACCTGCTGAGACGCAGTACATGTCAATCAATCGGAGTTGCCTTAGTAATAAAGTTCATAGTAAATTGTTCCAGTTATATGACGTCTGAGTATGACTTTCTGAACAGCCATGTTTTAGACGATGACCGAAGGTCAAAAGCGACTGAGATGTTGTTATGTCCTTCAGCAATGTGTTCCAGATAAGCGGTCCAGCAACCGTGAAAGCCCAAGTATGTGCGACAGACTGACGGACAGATAGACAGTACGACTATTGTACATGGATGCAATGTGTTAAACTGGAACTCGTTAATTAAAGGTAAAGGTAACGGAAAAGGTCAAAACCCCTCACAGAGTTACGGAGCAATACATGCCGTATGGGATCACACAGTGTTACCTGCCACCCTGACACAGGTGAACGTGCCCCACCTTAACCCCAGCCAGATAGGCTGGTACTCAATTTACCTACCCCGGAAGGGGTGAGTAAGTGAGTAGGGTTTAACATCCCACTCGACACAGTATAGGTCATTTCGAGGACGGCCTGTCCAGGCGGAATGCACACAAACACATAATAATGGAATAGTTAGTTTAACCTTTACAGAAACACAAAACACAAAAAAACAAGCTAAACCTAAAATTGTAAGAACTCCATTATACGCATGCAAATGTAATTAACATAATGGTAGTTCTAATAATCTTCCCTGTTATCCTTCAGACAGTCATAAATCTCATAATGCTGTTTATTGGAGGACAGGGGGATACCCCAAAAGGATGAAAGGCTGAGTTGACCTATAATTACCTATACTCCTGCAGATCGCCACCGCCAGAGTGCTTGCTCATGGCCGTCTTCGATGCCATTCCATAGAACTGCTTGAATCTCTTTCCATTCTTCTCCACGACCTCACCTCCAGACTCGTCATGTCCAGCCAGCATTCCGCCAAGCATCACAAAGTCCGCTCCAGCCCCGAACGCTTTCGACACGTCACCCGGGCACGTACAACCACCGTCCTGGCACAAAAATTTCCACACACACACTATGTCAAATCTTTCACACCGTCTCTATGTTAGGATGCAACAAGGTGAGTAAGATGATATGCATGGCACAATTTAACAGTTAGCCACAAGGCTCAATGTACAACAGCAAGTTTGTAGCAAGAGTCATAATAGAGACAACCTGATTTCAGCATACTTACTATTAATTAGTCAATTCACATCTTGTTAACAATGTATACTGGCTGAACTTACAGTTGTACAGGGTGCAGCTAAAAAAGTGGACTCCCAAATTTTTTTGCTGTTTCTCAGCAACCGTTTGGAATTTTAATTTGAAATTTTACATTTTTTAATGTTGAAAAATCGGTAGGCGGTCATGTTAAAAAGTCGATAACTTTGTCACTCTTGAACAGAATCACATTTTATTTGGCAATTAGACGTAGAAGGTTTCACAGTATCTCAGACATTCTGACTAGCTATAATGCACATTGTTCTCAACATTTATCATTATAAATTCACGTTTTCCTAGGTGCTACGTAAGCGTAATAGCTTTTAGCTGCCCATTGCACTCTATTATTGTTCACTGTTTTGCTTTACTATGTGCAACAAAATGTTTACATAAATAAAGATGACAACGTGGACAAGTACTGACAGATATGATGTGTCCGCCAAGGCCATGAGCTGCATCTGAGCACTCAATGACAGCACTCAGTTGTGGATATCCAACCCCGGCTTTCTTCCTCGTTGTGCACACCGACCCTGGGCCGATTCCTACTTTGATGATGTCTGCTCCGGCAAGGATGAGTTCCTCAACCATTTCACACGTCACAACGTTCCCTGCCTTCAAGCACACGGAAACAACAAATCAGCACTACGGCAGTAAACCATTGATGCATCTAAATCTAAAATTACCATTACCACAGCCTGCTGTAGAAATTAATGATTGATTATTTATCACTAAAACATTGTAACGATTAATAAAGTTAATCCTTACATTTTCGATTAGCATGATCACTTAGAAAACAGCAGCGACCAACAGGCACCATTAAGTTATTTATGTCTACAATAACTGAAAATATTAGAGAAAGTAAACGTTATAGCACAGTACATATATACTCCAAAGGCGTAGTATGCACACGGCCTATTACTGCCGTGGTAGTGCTATTTTGGCTTACCATACCAAGCTCACGGCACTTAAAATGATCATTTGACCAAGCCGTGGCAACGTGTCCATAGCAACATCATCGCAGCGTTATGAAATACTGCAAAAATCTTTTGTTACGGAGTGTTTGGATGCTGCTAAATAATCACACGTGCACTGTCACATCATATTCGTTATTTTTCACAAAACGTTGAGTCCAATTAAGGTGAATTTAACTGGAATTAGTGTGAAGATTGCAGTCTGCATATGCAAACCGATGTACCCAACAAGCTAAACGTACCATTTCGCTCACAAAATAGTTCCATGCAAATTGCACTTTGTTATATGTTTTAGCACATACTTTATGCAGTGCTAATATAATAATAACACAACAAAGTGAAAGAACGGCAACACAATATTATATAAGCACACAATGCAACGAAAATATGCGATAAGTGTATAGGGCTCAGCATGTAAATTGGCTTGGCAGTGATGGAAAGCCAGAAATGACTACTAATGTACACAAATATAGAGTGTTGCAAATACTACGCGTTTTCGGTGCGTATATGTGTACTGTGGTTATAGGCTGCCTAGAATGGATGGATGAAAAATGCATAATTCTGCATAGTGAAATTAATAACTAATTAATCAGTATTATTTAAAGTTGACCATTAAAACGTTGCAAAAATTACCAGCTATAACAATTGTACATGAAATTGCAAACACACCCATAAACCGTGACACCATCAAGATTGCAAGCAAATGATTAGCAGCACTGAATGGCATCAAGAAAGCAAAAGTCAAAGCAATCAATGATGGAAAAACGAGCAAAAGAAAAGGGACAAGGGACACTGACCATGATCGTGTGATGTGGAAACTGGTCGCGAACTTGTTTGACAAACTCGACGAAATGTTCTGAATAACCGTTGGCGACATCAAGACAAATATACTGCACTTCAGGGACCAGGTCCAGTATGAGCTTCAACCGCTCCAGATCACCAGCCCGCATTCCTGAGCTGACTGAAACATTCTGCAAACACACTCAAAACTATTGTGAACAATTTCAAACCGACAATTTTCAACAAGAAATCTGAGCAAATGCTCAGGAGATGCGCGAGAGCCTATAGCAGTTCCTGTTTGCAGGTAATTTTGGTCTATTTCCATCTATTTCATCGCAATTCACTCTTTTGCAGCTAAAAATCGCGAAAAATCATTAAAATCCCCTATTTTTAAAGTTCAAGGTCAATCAAAGTCATCAATATTGACAATCCTAAAAATTCGTCGCCAGTGCTTGTTATATTAAGCAGCATATCTGTGCCTATCTGCAACCATTTTCACGCTGGACAAGCCAACAGCGGATAAATAACCACTTTTTAGAGGGGTATTCCTCTTTGACACCCACGTAAGCTGACCTCCTTGAACCTAGAGGGTTCAAACTAGAGATTGCTAAAATCTACATTCAATGCCGACAATTTCATATGAAGATTGTCTTGATCTATCGCCAGTCATTTTGGCGCAATTCACTCTTGAAATGCGTGCTGCAGCCCAAAATCGCCAAAAAAATTCACTAAAACCTGCTATTTTGGGGGTTCAAGGTCATTCAAGGTTATCAATGTTAACATTCCTAAGAAGCTCGTCGCCAGTGCTTGTTATGATAAACAGCATGTCTGTGCCTATCTGCAACCATTTTCACGTTAAACGAGAAAATAACGGCAATAATGCCTTTTAAAAGGGGTGCCCGCTTTCTCTCCCTCGTTCATGGGGACCCCCTTCACCCAATGGCATGAAATTTTGTCACGAAATAATAGAGACTCTAGGCTATCATACGGTGAAAACCCGAAGTCTCTACCTCACCTGGTCTCAGAACGGTACCGGGTCATGACAGCAGGACACACAGACAGACAGATGGACAGAATGACCATAGCTAATACGCGCCATAGCCATGCTAGCTCTTGCGCGTAAAAACGTATTGCTGCAAACAGTTCTCAAAATAGAAAATATCCTACAGTTTGAAATACATTAGCATACGAGTTAGATACAACATGCTAGGAGGCCTACTATAGTTACCGATTACTACTGTTGGTACATTTGCTCACTGTTCAGCTGGCCTATTTTCAGTTTTGACCAGAGATCAGATCAGGTATGCAAAGGCTTAAAGGTCCATGGATACCAAAATTAACATATATATTTTATCCATTTTCCTAAAACAGCACAATTTTCCAATAATTTTGATAGTAATATCAGGGACCAGCATTTTGCCAACACGAAGTAATATACATTTCAAATTAACAGTCTACGAAAATGCCGTAGAAAACGAGATTCCATGTTGACAAGATGAAAATGTCACCAGTTGTACAGGTCGTCAATGTGAAATATGTATAAAACATTAGCATTATAAAATCACATTTTCTACCTATGTACTGCTTCAGCTGTCATGCAACACAGTATTTTTTGTCATTACAAATATCAAAAATAATTGGTAAACACTGACTGTGTACAACCAGTGATGTCATTTTTGGCCACTTGCCACTATCAGATTTTTTAGCGTAACGTAACGCCATGTTTTGTTATATTCAGACATTAATTTCATACACTTATAAAATTAAATCAATATACTATATACAAAGTGAAATGTCTAACTGAGATCTACATAAATTTCACAACTGAGTTTGACCGTAGCCATGGACCTTTAATATAGGATCCATTGAGTTCTGCATAAAAATTTTGGAAATTATGTGCAATGCTTTTGCTAACAGTGTGCCATTTTTACCAATTCTTGTTCTCAGCATTACACTTTGAGCCAGTACTGGCTGATATGTTTAACAAAATCATCAAAGTGGGTGGAAGTTTAACATGATTTTGTTTGGTCTCGCCCTGCATTTCTGAGCTGACAGCAAGCTACTAGTGTCACTTCATTGATAAACAGCAGTCAACATACTGGCGCTATACAAATTGTTTTTGTTATAATGTCAGAAACTGCTGTGATGTTCAAAAAGCTTGAATAAGTCAATTATGCACAACACAAAGCCAAAATTCTGACTGACACAGTGATGCTTCATCGTGCTAATCCGACAAAAAAACATCAAACCAGCACAACCTTTAAGACTTCTTTGTTTTCGCTAGCAAACTGTTTCCAAGCTTCAGGCGAGTAATGCTTGTGAACAACAGTAAACAATCCATGCTGAAACACACCCACAAAAAACAATCCAAAATGCGGTCGATATTAACAGCGAGTGGATTACTGCAGATGCAGGTCTGGATTCTGGAAGGTAATAAAACAGCTGAACAACAGGCCAAGCATGGCAGCATCCTAATGAAGGTGCCAAATTTACACAACATCGTAAGACAAACTTACGACAATGTTACGACATACCAAAGGTTTATGACAAATCTATGATATATTATGTGATTTACAAAAAAAATCATACAAGAAAGTTACAACAAGGTTAGCTGTCGTACAAAACACGTCAAGTACACATGCTGTAATTACTTCGATTTTTCATTAGTATTTACTATTCATGTGGTGCCACAATACGTATAAATTTTGTTGCGGTAACTTTAGGTAGCGAAATCACCATGAAGTCAGAGCATTTCCTGTTGTTTACATTGGTAACCATTGGCAATGGTGGAAGCAGACAATCAGCATGCAGCACTGTGCGCTGCCAGACCCACTGACACTGTGTCGCAACTGGTTGAGGTCAAAAACCACCAAAATCACCATGAAGTCAGATCATTTCCTGTTGTTTACATTGGTAACCACTGGCAATGGTGGAAGCAGACAATCAGCATGCAGCACTGTGCGCCGCCAGACCCACTGACACTGTGTCACAACTGGTTGAGGTCAATGTAACAATGGCTGATTGGCTGGCTCATTTTAGAGTTATGACACAATTGCCAGAAAGTTACAAAGTCGAAAAATTAGCTTCCGAAATTCAGATATGACATTTTTACAACAATGTTACCACATCGTAACTTGTTGATTTACGACAAAATAGATACAACACATTTGCAAAGATTTTACAACAATTTAACGACTGTTTTACGACGTTTTGTAAATTATGCCCTAGGCACCCGTTACCATCACAAATAACTCCACTGCCTGTGCGACTTTTTGTCTTCACATCAACATGATGTCGCTGATGGTAGGTACCAATGCAACCCTCAGTCTCAAGTCCACAGACAGTGAACAGGCACATCATCACTCACTGGCAACATGACTACACAAGATACCAGCTGCACACTAGACATTCTTCATGACATCGCATCAGATGCCGGTACTCAGCCATTTGTCCCCACTGCAACGGTAATGTTTAACGACAATCAGGCTCAGAAAGAGATATAGCCAAATCTACAATGTCAGTATAATTTTACTGGAAAAAACTAGGACTTGGGTGGTGTAATGCTCCCAGGGTGGAAATGAGAGAGAGACAGCAGAAACTAATAGTTACTATGCCTCTGCATCATTATTCTTAAATACGGTCATCACCATCACAAATGCAAGCAAAGACTGGCAAAATGCAATGCTCTGCACACTATGTACATGATAAAGTGTGTGTATATCACTGAGAAATTCATACCTTTGACAGTTTTACAGCCATCTCAAATGTGCCAATAGTGTCCATGTTGGAAGCCATAATAGGTATTCCATCATAAGTACATCCTGAATTTCGGAAGATAAAACTTCTAGACAAGTCAACCTGCAAAGCACAACAAAAATCACCCATTGTACTTTTAAGTTTAAAAGATATACCTCTTTACAAGAAACTCGTCTCAGAGCTACGGAGCATCACCTGCCATATGGGATCACAGTGTTATCTGCCACCTGACACAGGTGAACAAGCCCACCTTAACCACAGCCATGAAGGCCGGTACTCGATTTACCTACTGCTGAGGGACGGAAGGCTGAGTTGACCTTGGTGTTAGTTATATACCGAGATGATTTAATGTCAGCAGAGTCACCCATCCAAGTAGTAACCACTTGATAGCGACCTGACCAAAAGAATGACTTCACGGTCAAAAGTCCAACATCGTACACAGCCATCCCCTTCAATCTTTATTTCACATAACTCCAAACAGTTCAAACATTTCAACAGTGAAGATGACACACTTACATCTGCCCTACTACGGATCGTGCTGCGCTTTGGCCTAAAAAGCACGTCCTTGAAATCCAGCTTTAGGTCTGTATCTATTCTCGGCATAATGTCGATCAACACTTCAGTCAACCGCGCAGCTTTGCTTGCCGCTGACGCCCTTCACTTTCGGTCTCACTTTCCTCGATTCAGCACTGCTATGTCAGTGAATCACAAATATCACAACCAAAATCCCCTAAATCACAACTAAACAGCAGTAAACAACCGCGCGGCGAAACAAAATGTAAACACAGCAGTGACGTCACATTGGTGATGTTCTGATATCAAATTGCAATTTCGATACGAGGTCAATACCTTTTTATCCCACCCTGCCAGTCCCAAACAGCTTACGGATATTTTGTGTGGTCAGTATTGTAGCACGAGTATGCAATTGTACTTTAACCTAGTCGACACGTACAAGCATCCTCTAGCTATTTACTTGTTTCTGTTAAGTTGCCGTACTTGTGGTTATCGTTTACCGTATGCAATAAAAAACGATGACCATGAATAATGATGATCGAGATAAAGACACCGTAACAGGATTTATAGGGCCCTATACTTGCCTCAAGAGCGGTGCACTATAAAATCACACAATTCATCGATCAATAAACGGCTTTCTTGCTAGTCTAGTTCTGCTCATTTTTCCCCTCTTTCTCTCTACACTGTTCTGTCATCCGGGTTTTCCGTCACAATGCTGCCAGCATAAGAAACTCGATGAAAAATAGCATGTCAATTGTTGCGTGTATCTTCCATGTAAACTGTTGATCAGTTCTGGGAACTACTAACTGATATGCAGTGGCGGATCCAAGGGGGAGGGGGTGGACGTGCGGCCGCCCACCCCTTGAGCCCATATGCATAAGTAAACACTTTATATGCTCTGCAGAACTGCTAATTAAAATGTTCGTGTATCGGGAAAATTATTAAAATGTTATGTTTTAAGGCTAAAATGCACCAAATTTGATTTCGGCTTGGGCCCCGCTGGGGGTAACTCACAGCGCTCCACCAGACCCCTTGCTGGATTCAAGGGGTCCTACTTCTAAGGGAAAAAGGGAGAAGGGAAGAGAGGTAGGAAGGGGAGGGGCAAGGGGGTATTCTGCCCACCCCCCTTGGATGAAGCCTAGATCTGCCACTGCTGATATGTGATTGAATCTCACAGTGGCAGTAGTCGGCGAGAGTCTTAGATTAAAAATAGTATTTCAATCAAATAATCCAATTACACAATCAGCACGTAGACCGTTTGTATGCACTATGCACAAAAAGTTCAGATACAATATATCCAGTATTTTCTTTGCGCCCCAGTGACACGACAAGACCGTTGCTCATATGATTAATTAACAGTCCGCAGTGTGGAGTACTGCTTTGAAAAAGACGATTAAATATGAAGAAACTTTCTTATTTGAATAAACTTTCTACAATGTTCTACTACCTGTATTTTCTCTAAAATGATGATCAGATCATCTTCTCAGACGAAAACATCATCACAAAACAAATAACTTCAGCATTCAATCGCAGTATATGTATTCAGGAAGCAATGCAAACCACAGAGATTCATACAAAAATAAATTAGGAATCCAGCAAAAGTCACCGAGCGCATTAAATTGATGCCATATATGTCGAATAACTACAACTGCACGGATGCTAATCAGCACACTTCGGTTGGCACAGAACAAGTAAAATATCTGCAAGAAAAGTTGAGATTCATACATACAAAAGAAAACCAAACCAAACACCACCAACTCACAAATATACATACATAATAATGCCAACATAAATGATTATATTACACCAAATAAACGCTTGAATATCGAAGATAATTCATTCGCCATCGCCGGCTCTTGTACCACTCATTCCCATTTTCCCTGCTCCTTTTCCTCCCTTATTTATTTCAGTTTCCGTTTCCCATTTCCACTAGCCGTGAAATGGCTTAATGGTCAGGGAAGTGCTGTGCAATGTGCATTCCCTCAAAACCCTCAATGCAATACAGGATGAGAGATAATCACTATATTTTGCGGTGCGGTAAATAAACAAAAAGCCCAGCTGTCGCTAGGATAGCCTAGTAGTCGACCGTACTCAAGGTCATCCAAGGTCGATAATTTTCAGGTCACTTGAAAGCCAATATACGACTTCCTATTAGTGATCAATAGCAACCTAGGCCCTATCTCGCACCATTTAGCCACGATATCTGTGACAGATGGACAACAACCATCCCAATAGCTTGACGATTACTTAAGTACAGTCAGCTAAAAATCCATGGCACTAATAACATGCCCTTCACCACCATTAACAAATGTCCACCAAGTTTCACATCCCACTATCGAAAGATCTCATGGCGATAAGCAACAAATGTATTGCCAAAATATTCAGATTACTGTTTGTTTTTTCTTAAAAACTAATTAGCACATATTACATAGTATCAAGTAAAAAGCTGAGAAGAATATAAATACTGTTACCAACAGCATCACAATTCATCAACTGCGCTATGGTTAAACTGATAAAATGAATGAACATCACACATCATACCTAAACATCAGCAGTGGGGCTGGCATCCATATCGCTCAACAAAATGAGAAATACCAAACAACAACAAGAAAACTAACACCAAACAATACTTCCTGGATAACTATTAACAACAATGTAACAAACTGGTAATTGTTCATACGAACATCGTATTTACGTACTGCAAACACTTCAATTAAAAATATTAACACCTTGCATAATTTACCGAATATAGTCTTCAACATATAAAAATATTGGCAGGACCGGCTAGCAGTAAATAAACTGTACAAGTGCATATGTACATTACACTGTGGTTATCCAAGGTGGGTTGTCGTAATCAATAAAATTACGCTAAACACCACACAGTTGCTTAGTAAAATGCTTAGTGCAATGACGCAATGAATTATGCTAAATGCCAGAAGAAAAACTTTTAACACTATCCCATACACTCATGTCTAAGTCAAAAAAATTTCATATTTTTGCCTTGAAAGTGAGGGGCTAACAGGATCTACTAATACGCAAGTATATACGGTAAGACAAAAAGAACAGTGCACATGTAAAATGAAAACCTGAAGATTAAAGGCTGCATAAGCATGATTCTCAACACCCATTAACAAAAAATGGTTTCTTACAGCCAGGTTTCTACACAGAGACAAACTTTCACGTAAAAACTCACCAGAACATGCTGAAGCAAAAGCAAGGCACACATTAGTGAATGGACGGGGCAACAGTAAGGAAAAATATACAATAATATTTACAGCAAAGTACATGTAATGACAAACATCATTAGAAAACATCCAAAAATTAACACATCTTGTACAACAGAACACACACGTTGACTAAGTCTTTAGCATTAAGACAACTATTTACAGACAAGTGTTACAATATACAATATTTCAATAAAAACCCCCCCTTTACTTTCTTTCATAACTCAGTCGAATGACAATAAACCTGCACGAAATCTTTAGCAGCTGTAGAAGAAAAAAATATCAATTCAAAATATCTGAACAGAAGTTACCTGTTAACCAAACATTGTTTGCTAGCTGCGACATAACACAGACATCATGAAATATGTTGTGACAACAAGCTTCCTTGAATCAACCGATGCAGTCAGTTGCTGAATAGATACCCTGCTTTGATGGTGAACTGCATTCGGTTCACTGATCACAAACTGTTGAAGTTTTACCGCTGCAGCCACAAAAACCACCCAAATGATTGCATTACCATACTCTTCACTACAGCTGATAAAATTTTGTGTAAAATTACCGTCATGAGACCAAGTTACGAAAGAAAGAACAAGTAATTTGAGCAAAGCTCATGTGACGGGCGATAGCAGCGGTAATGCCATCTGGGCAATCGTGTACAGCATACAATAAAATAATGCATCTTGAAGGTGTAGGCCCTACCTAAATTTGAGGCCTCCATACGGAAGACTACTTGAATATAAGAAATATTAGTGCCTATCTCCAACGGTTTTTACGCTAAACGAGTCAATAGCGGTGAAATAACCACTTTTTAGGTGGATAGCCATCTTTGATGCCCACCTGCGCAGGCCTCCTTGAACCTAAAGAGTCGGGACCTGGACTGTTAAAATCCGCATTTAATGCTGAAAATTTCATACACAGCTTGTCTTGGTCTAGCTCCAGCCATTTCATCGCAATTCTCTGTTAAAATGTGCGCTGCAGTCAAAAATTGCGAAAAATTCATCAAAAACCCTTCTTCTGGAGGTTCAAGGTCGTTCAAGGTCATCGATGTTGATAAATCTAAAAATATTGACACCAGTGCTTGATATGATAAGCAGCACGTCTGTACCTATCTGCAACTGTTCTCACAGTAGACGAGCCAATAATGGCAAAATGACGTCTTTTTAGAGGGGTACCCCTCTTTGATGCCCTCATTCAAAAGAGACCCCCTCACCCAGGAGCACAAAATTTTGTCACCCAAAACTAGAGTCCTTGAGCCAGCCCATAGTGAAGATTTTGTGATCCTATTGTGCACCGTTTTGATAAAGCTCACGAGTGTGATGAACAGAGAGACAGACAGACGGACGGACGCCTGGACGATGGGCTAAGACACGCAAAGCATTCTGCTATCGCACATAAAAAAGGATGCCTTTTTATTGAAACACTGTGTATAGGATATATTCGATAAACTAAATCTCGCAACGTAATATTATCTATCTGCCCATCTGGGTTGTGAGCAGAAAATCAACACAATAAATGCAGCACAACGTCGTTGGCAATGAAGCAATGTTACATGACAACAACAAAGCACCAACGGCAAAACACTTTGGCAATCCTTCACAAAATTACATGCAGCACCCATCTGTAATGAACAGCTAATGATAATAGCCTTATCTAACGTGCACAAAATGACCATGACAAATCTAGCCCCTATATATCAGTAATTTTCAGCACAAGTTGTTAGTAAAACTTTGCTTAACTACGCATATTCTGAAAAATGTGATAAAAACTGAGAAAGTGTTATAACAGACATACAGCGAAGCAGAGTCAGTCGATTATTGCCAAACATTGCAAAAACGCAAATAACAACTAAAAATTCTGCGACAAGTATGTGTATAAGAAATGAACAATTTTAAGCCAAATTTGTTTCAGTTATTTAAAAACGTGTATTGTGCTAGTTTTATTTGACCAGAGTTGTGTGTCAATAAAACCGTCATTGATGCTTCAACAGTGTATAGCTTTGGCATGTAGAAGCGCCATCAGCTAACTGAAGTTAACATGCAAACAGCTTTGTAAAACAGATTTTGCATGATAAAATCGCAAAAGCATCAATGAAGTGAAGGCACTGAGCTCCAGGGTGTACTGTGGTGATGCTTTCAGCAAGCCTTTCACCTTATAACGATTTTTACAGACCAAACGAAAAACCCTCAAAATTCCGGACATTTATCAGTTAGCTGATCCGATAAGTACAGCAGGCATGTGTGACTCACGAAATTAGCATTTGTTTCCTTAACTGAAGACAAATATATTGCAAATCTATCGGGATGCTAAACGTCCTATTCCTACTGGTGAATATATTATTTGTACTCAGTGAATATTTCTCATGAAATGTTACATGATTTTCTGCAATGTGTTTAATCTGCATATTTCAGAACATTTAAGCAGAAGCTTGAAACTTGACATTTTCCTGATGATTTATTTTACTCTCGACCATTTTAACTGGTACTCAGCTAACATAACTTATAAAACCCCAGCACTAAATAAAATATAACATAAGATATGAATATTAGAAACTAAAACATGTTATCAAGTAAACAACACTGAGCAATAAACAGCATAAAATAATTGGCACAGAGTACAAAGTAAGTGATATTAAAAAGCCCGATGATGCAATTTTCATGAAAGTTTTCCGGCAATTTTCCCCCACAAGATTTTCTCCTGACAATTTGCTGACATTTCCTTGATTTCTGCTAAAATCCCTGGCATTTCCTTCCCTGACATCTGTAAAATTCCCTGATATTTCCAGGTTTTCCAGGCAAGTGATCCTGCTGGGATAACATGATCATCAGTCATTGGCTGACGTGTCCACTCGACGAACTGAGCTGTGACTGACAGCTGCCGGCGTCGTCGCTCGACATCGTTGCAGCCTGGTAGTTGTCGTTGAGTCGTCGCAGGTGGCAGCACTGACACAGCAGCGAGCCATGCAGAGGATAGCAGCGCTTGTCTGGCTCATCCGTCAACTGCATCCGACAATCCTTCAACAAACACACACACGTTAACAGTAGAAAAGTTAAAAGTTGAACACATTTACACCGTTTGACACATCTGACCTGCCAAAATCACACTATGACCTGACACTAAAAATTGCTGCATTCACCCTAGTCCCAGAATGCAGCAGTACTCAAAAAGTTCTAGGACGCTAGTCCAATAATATCCACGATATCACGTTAACAAAGCCAAAAAGGCAGTTTTCAATATATTGTGATCTGACCTCATTGTGACCTTAAATACTGAACTTTTGATGTACTTGTCTTCGTCCCAGAGTGCATCAGTGTTGTAAGTCTGGTGAAATTCTGTATGCAAGAGATTATGTTAACAACATATCAGATGCACAAATTGCACTTGTGCACTAGCACGGACAAACTAACGACTCGAAAAATGTCTCCAGTCTTACAAGAAAAATCAAAAACAATGTGTCCACAAACCAGGCACTAAAAACCAAACTGTGCAACTCCAACACTAGATATTTTACACTTCAAGTACAACTTAAGCAATAAAAATGTTACTAAACTACTTTTTCTGAAAAAGTAACAAAAAAACTCAAATGGCTAGCTGGTGTGTTTTGTGTATTGGAAGTTTATCCGACAAGCAAAAAAAAACGAAAAATAAAAACACAACCGTACTTCACAGTGAAAGCAGTCCACATGAAAATCTTTGTCCATGGAAACAACTCGAACAGTTTCATCTGTACCCTACATAACAGACAAAAAACGCATCACCGCTGCAAGTTACAAAATTTCTAATTTCATCTCGATTCTGTTTGCCTTAAGATTCATATCGTAACGATAATAGTAATAGCCGCAAAAATGTTTATGATGCTGTCAATGTAGCAGTGAACTGGAACTTCGAAGAGTTCACTCGGTTCATTTAGCGAAAGCAGCCGACCACACGAATCAACCTAAGCCTCTGTTCTGTCTAAACTGACAGCTACGTTTATTACAACTCAGCCTGATAGCTAATACGTATTTTACTGGCCCACGGAGGGTAAAAGGCTGAGTCCAGAATGGCTGGCTTTGTACCGAGATGGTTTACCTGCCTGCAGAAAAGTCACCCATCTAAGTACTAACTGGGCCTACCGTAGAGTAACTTCGTTGATTCGACTCAATGCTTTACCGCAACACCACACCACCAACCAATATATGAAAGCACATTACATCAACCCAATGCACAGTGTGAAAACTCCATATGTCCCAGCCTTCTGGGAAACCTCATGCTGTTTTATTCACTGGAAGGGTTGCCAACTGACCGGTTCAAATGCCCAAAAAAATCAAATCTAAAAATTCAAAGAAACTTGGCTCTTGCTTCGGCACTTAGGTACTTATTGGCATTATTCTTTGAATCTGGCATTAGCATGGCAGTTACAATCAATTCTGCCATCAGTTTGGCCTTAATTTGCCAGCAAAAAAAATGACTTATTTTGACCTCAATACCCATTTGGTATTCATTTATGCAAGATCAAGATACTGACAACAGTGTGGTTATAATCCAACAAAAACAACATCCCTGAGGTATGCAAGCACATATGGATGTACCCACGGATGAGAAATAATCATAATGCTTCCAGCATTGGTATTGCAGGCACGACAAAAATTAAGGTCAGAATATTCTACTAAAAATAAAAAAATTCTAAAAAAATCATTAAATGTTGCAGAATGCAATAATGCTGCTATTGTAAACAAATGATAATGCTGACAATGATACCAAAGTTACTGCATAAAAATAACCAGTGCCAAAAGCACTGCAGATATTAGCACAAAAAACATTTCTCACTTCAACTGGTGCAATACTCAGTCCACAGGATGCACACTTTGGCGCGTATATTCTACAACAAACAAACAAACAAAGTCAGATAACTGAACTGTTCAAAACCAAATTTATTTAGAGTTCCGAGATGCTAAAGCAAACTGAACAACACAACATATTTCAACCCAACAATTCTAATGTTCTCAGACTATGTTTTTTCCATTGCAGCTCTTCAGTTTCTCTGCAGTCCCAGACTTTTATTGCTAATCCTGTAGCAAAACCATCTCTTTGCATGCCTGCACTTCAATAGAACTGGAACTGTCAAACGGATATGTAAAGTTGCAGGTTCGAATCCGAGTCGAAGCACTGCCATGTAATGACATTGGGCAAGATGTTCACACACGTGCCTCTGTTCACCAAGCAGTACAAATTGATACCGGCTTCACTGCCAGGAAGATTACAGCAGCAATATGCAGAGGTCTGGCCCTTCTCCCGTATATAAGGCAGGGATGGGTTCACCTGTATCAGGCGGCAGGTAATACTGTGTGATCCCATACGGCAGGCGAGGCATCTGCGGCACACTGCCGGCTCGGGGCCTTGGAAACGGAGATTAGCACCGCTCGCATTGGTCACAGAGCTGTGAGAGAGCACTGTTGACTATCGACAATTAACCTAACCTAGTTCAAATTACAGATTCTTCCAATGTATGAAACTAAGGTGTTAGATGTAAAGCTTTAATTACTGACTTACTATGCCACTTGTAGTTTAGCAAAAAACAATAACAAGACATACGATAAGTTGGTACACATTTCAAACCCAAATTCAAAATTCACTCAAAAGCCCAAGCCCTTAAATGAGTAAATAAATTACATTAAACGGCATCATTTGAGGCACAAGTTATTTCTGCAATTAAACTGAGTAACCTGTGATAATCAGTGACACAGAAGATACGGTTTTCAAAGTCGACGGTGAAAGGTACGCCGTCGAGGCAGCGATTACAGGACAGGCATCTGAAGCAGCCGGGGTGATAGGACTTTCCCATTGCCTGCAGTATCTATATGGAACACACACGAACAACACTCATACTGCATCATGCATTATAGATGTTATAGCTGTTATGATGCCATGACATCACTGATGACCAGCAGCACTGTGGGTTAAAGAAGTCGACGAAGCAGGAAGTTGCAATTTTCCAAGAAACTCCAAATTTCGAACAAAATTCCGACAGACAGCTGCAAATTTCCAACAGAAGAGATTATGGATGCTAAAAATTTTGATCTTGCATCCAAATTTCCCCGAAAATGGGAGTTTTCAGCGCAAGTTTGGCTTTTTTGGACGAAAATTTACAGACAAAAAAATAATTTTCGGTCAATTTTCCATGCGATGCCAGAGCATTCTGTCTTCTGAGGTCCTAGTGAGCTGCGTTGGGCTCGCACTGTCCTTCCATGATGCACATACGCTATCTGGATACTTCAGTCTTTGACGCCCCTTTGTTCTCCTCTCCTCTGTCCTTCCCGTCACCACCAAATTCTCAAGCCCATGCCTCCTCATGACACGACCCACAAAATCCAGCTGTTGTTGATGAATTCCTATCATTAGTGTTTGCTATTCCCCTGCCTTACCTCTACATTATACAAGCAGATGCTAAACTCCAAAGCAGTTTTCTGCACAATTCATTTGATAGTACAGTATTACTTTCATATCTTGCCACTGAGACATCTGTGTCTGTATATACGTAGTTTTACGCTTATTTCCTTACAACCAGATTCTGCGCAGTAAAGATGCATGAACCTTAGCAAATAAAAAACAAAATCACCACCATCATTACAGGCCTCTCAAAGTTCAACGATAAATCAGTTTAAAGCAATAGAGTCATTCAATTAACAGTTCGTTCTAAGAGCAGTTTACTTGCTACTGACCATGTCCATGATGAGATGACCACAGACCGTACATTTCTCCGCCGACTGCTGAAAGCCCGAGTACTACACACAGCATCACAAACAATTAATCTAACAAAATTGTTGCCATTCCCATCTCTTGTACCCTTCCTTCCCATTTCCAGCTTCTTTGCCTCTGTTTTCTTCCCCTCATTTCCACTAGCTGTGAAATGGCTTGGGGGTATAGGAAGTGATGTGAACTATCTCAGTACACTACACACAAAAATGCCATTTTGAGATAAAAATCCAAAATTTTCTGGGGAGAAAACTCAACCTCACACCTCACCCTCCTTGGCATCTTTGACACCTCAATTGACACTGAAATTCTCAGCTACAGACCCACAAATGTCTTAATACACTCCTAGGTAAAGCACAACTAGTTAACAGCAACCGCAAAAAAACCCAGAAACCAAACGAAGGTGCAGCCCATGTGCAAGTCATGTTCAAAAATTCTACATCCTCCTATCATGACAATCACACAACAGCTCACAATGGAATTCAATAGACTGACTCAAACATTGCAACACTGAATGATTTATCATCAACAATGTGTCTATTATTACAGAAATATTTTACCAGATAGTCTTCTTCACAGTAGATGCGGCCGTGAACATTGTAGAAAGCTTTGCCACGCAAAGTCCTTCCTGCAAATACAAAATCAGCTGCTACACTGATAACTTAGCACACCAGAATGGTGTGCACAAACAAAGTCCTTCATGAGCCATAAGATGCATACAGTGGTGTTGAACTGCTGATCTCCGTTTCCTTAGCCTCCAGCCAGACACCAGTTCACACCGCAAGACAACGAACATGAGGCTAGTGCATAACGTGGTGTGCCTGTTTATGTACCAGCTTTCGCCAGTACTTGTTGTGCCCAACCACGGAGGGATGAGCGACGTCGACAAATGTCAGTTACAATATATAGCAAACAATGTCCAGCAAGCATATCTTAACTAACTCGCTGCAAAACACATATTGACTTAGCGTAAAACTACTGTAACACAATCGAAGTATTTTTGCTCAAAATGTCACAAACAAAGTATGAAAATACAAGATGCGTAATATGAAACCATATATTTATGGGTGCCAATCACTCCCAAACAGCACGACTTGTGGCGGCAAAATTCTGCATGCGGACCGGCAAAACAGCTACTAATAGGAACATGCACAAAAATATTGACTTTTCTACACCTTTTGTTTGCAAATTAGGGGTTGTTTGAGACAAACTGTGTGACAGACAGACACACAGATGGACGGACAAGACCAGTAACGTGGCCTATTCGGATGGCCATACAATAACCAGGTCCATTAACTTGTCATCGTCCAGCTGTTCTCTTTGTCTTCTGCATTGCTAATCTATGTCGATGTTTTCCGATCGTTTCCCACATACGCTTCACGACATGAGTTGACTCTTCCGCTTTCTGCGTCTTTTTCGATGGGATTTATCTATCTCTCCGATAGATGGAGTTTATCCGCTGGTCACTGCCGACCATCATTCGTCTTATTCCCGGTCTGCCTAAACACCGCATATCAGCTCAAGTCACAGAAAAAGTCCAAGCTGAGTGATCTGCTGTGATCTGCCGTGTTCAGGCAAACACCCTTATTCCCGTTATTCTGAATTATGTCGTAACTAACCACCAATGAACGAGGGTGAAAACCACAACGGTGAACAGGAAAGGAAAGCAGATAGGGCTACTAGTTACTTCCAACGACAGCACACGACACGACTTGCTTACAGTGACTACAATAAAACCCACCCAGCCATCAGTGGAGTGGTAAAGCAGACAGACTGATGAATTACTGGTAATCTATTAGAATATCACCCACCACAGTACACAGTAGAAAGCAATATCTAGGACAGCTAGTATAAGCTAGTGTAGTGTAGATGACATGTGATGCAACACAGAACCCAGACAGACTGTCAGAGTGCAGTACACGGCCAATCATTCTTCACCCCGTTAACAAGAGGCGTCAATCCCTCTTAACCTGCCACAGAAGCGACCGGCCAGAGTTTAGCCACAAGAGGCGGCATAACCTATAGCAACTCGAACCCGCATGGTAGCTAGTATGTATGTGGCGTGCACTGGCTTGGTGACGTCATTGTAGGGTGTCGGACTTACGATGGAGAGGTCCTGGGTTCAACTCCCGGTCGGCTCACTCTCAAGTTGTTACTACTCGGGTGGGTGACTGTCGGCGGACAGGTATCCAACATCAAGGTTAACTCAGCCTTCAATCCCTGTGGGGTAGGTAAATCGAATACCGGCCTATCTGGTTGTGGTTAAGGTGGGGTGCGTTTACTTGTGTCGGGTGGCAGCTGTGTGATCCCATATGGCAGGTGACGCTCCTTAGCTTTGTGACAGGTTTCTTTAAGAGTTATACACCACCTTTACTTTTTTTACTTCCAAGCATAGGATGATCTGAAAATATCAGAGCCTCAAGAGTCCACATTTCACTTGACATTTGGTTGGCTGTCGCTTCTTATCTTGCTCTGCATGCCAGCTGCTATCCGAATCACCTATACACGCTCCGCAGTACTTCAGCAAAGCAAAGCAAGTGCCTGTCAATCAACAAGAACGCTGCTTCTCCATCAGAAGACATATAGGAGATGCTGCAAATATCAAGAGCCAGCCATCATCACGTGGTTGAACCTTTAAGGATTGCTATCCGTATCGCTGACGTTATACCTCAACTGCGTCAGCTTGAATTCAACTTCCATTTTCGAAATCAACCAGGATCAGAGCAAACAATTATAACTAGCATTGTACACAAGTGATAAACGATGTCATGTACGACACCGATCAAATGGCCTTTGTGTTCAAGGTAAAAAGCATGAACTTGAGTAGCTTATATAATAATCCTGAACATCGAATTTATCCTTTGATTCCTGTGCCCCACGTACACGTCAGATTGCTAACAAGAAGCCTAGCTGTCACTTGGGTGACCGACCGTACCACCTGTGTCCGAAAAACTGCGTCCGACTTCCAGTTGCGGAGAGAAAGCGATTTCCGTGAGGTGACAACAATTCCATACACGCTATGTTAACGCTGCTGTCAAACGCTACAATTAACGCTAAGATACGGCAATTCGGCGCTCGTGCATCTGCCGCAACTTTGCGATGAAAACTGCGGCCAAACCGCTGCAGAGAGAGACATGGTTACTACTGATAGCCTACACAAACTCGCAATTGCCCTATCCAACCGCGCGGTACCATCGCCGAGCCCTACGACGTACCGTTTAGCCACAATACATGCGTTACAGACAGACAGACACAATCTTGTATCATAGGCGCGACTGTAAGTACGGTTGGCCAAAAACCGCGTTTTTAGAGGTACAGCCGGTATTCGTTTCCTGCCGGCCGACCGTCAATAAACAGAACGAGCACATCACACATTCCCGGACTAATTCGGACTTACATGTAAAACTCGGGCACTGCAGAATGAGACTGGCGTCCGCGGACAGTGGCTTCTATCCCTCTCAAATCTGGAGTCGAAATTGGGCGCAAGTTTCCCCCCACTTCTGGCTCAAATTCCCCCCTAATTTCGGGCTCAACCGCCTCCCCCCATTATAGGGCTCCTTGTTAAGAGTGTTGATTGCTTAGTGAAAAACAGGCGGGAGTTTTGACCTACATTCTTAACAACGCCCACCATGTATAGTGACAGAAGCATATCTGTGGATATTAGCATGCACTGTCCGCGGAAGGCGTCCAATAACTGCCGTGAGAACGTACAATATTTACTTACTTATAACTGGTGCTCGTGGGTGGTCCGCGGCAGCTGCAGCAAAGCAGTAACAAAGCCTGACATTGATTCTTGTTACTCTTATCAGCCAGTGCTGTGCTAGACGGGGGAAGGAGGCGCCATATCAAAATTACTGGGGCCACTGGAGGCCAAGTCTCCATACGGTAGCGGCTTATAAAGTAGCACTGGTTAACAAAACAGTTCACGTACGTTGCGTCCCATCAACAAAGTTAATCAATGCCGGGTCCAGTTAGTACGTGAATGGGTGACCGTTGGCAGACGTGTAAACCATCTCCCGTGTGTAACCAGCCACCCAGGTCAACTCAGCTTGGCCATCCCTCCGTGGGTAGGCGCAGTGAGTACCAGCAAAAACTGGGGCGTAAGCAGGCACACCGTGTGATGCACTATATATCCCCCTATCCATGATCTCACAGTGTAAGCTGGTGTCTGTATCTGGCGGCTAAGAAAACAAAGCTTAGCGCCACCCTATGGGCTTTATGCTCGGAACGGCCTTGCGCAAATCGCACGCATTGTCAACATAGAGTGAGTGAGTGAATGAGTAAGAGTGCTTATAACCGGTACAGTTAAAGGGGAACGAAACTCTGAAAACAACACGGCCTAAAATTAAAGTATATAGTTTATAAACTTTTATGGCGTTAATGAAAGTGATAACAAAATTTATAGTTTAGGTTTAGTTCGCCTTTAAGAAAACAAGTCATAATGCGCTCACATGACCCACTCAAACTTCTGAGCCCATGCCCCCTGTCGTCAAAGAAGCAAGGCGTCTGGGCGACGCCGACTACAATCAAATGTTACATGGCTTGTTCAGCTGATACACGAAGGGTTTGGGATAACCAACGAGACCAGACGACTGTATGACTGACTGAAGCAAACGTTCTGCCTCGAATTCCTAAAGTTCCTACCTACCGCAGCGCAAGCAAAGCTTTGACCAACGCCGCCCGCCGCAGCCGCTGGTAAACTTTCATCCACAGCCGCCGACAAATACCACTGTGGCAGACAACATAACTAGGCAGCATTGTTGCTAACCTCTAACGACAAGGCCTATCACCGCCTATAGCAGCTGTTACAACTTTTAACGGATCCAGAGTCCTGATAACATTATTTTTCACCAACTTCAATCACAAAATTCGCTGTATGCAGATACAGAGAGTGGCGTCGCCGTGGCAAGGGAGCAAGACCGTACCGCAAAGAGGGGGGAAGGGGCAAAAGTGTGCGCTGTCGAAAAAAAATCTTCGGCCAAAACTGCAACACCTAGGCTGAGAAACCCCATCTTGGGAAAATTTAGTGCACAGCAAATTGAAATTCTGAGCACCCATAATCTCCCCTGGCGGAAAATTGTCATTTCCTGCTCCGCTTAGTTTTCAAAACCACGACGCCCGCCGCTGACGCACGCATGACGTCATAGTGATGACGCAACATGGTCGGTCAGTGACCTCGAAATCTGGGCTGGGTGGCCTCCAGTAACTAGGTCAGTCAACACTGCCCCCACCCCCGGCCCGCCACGTAACTAACAGGTCGACATGCTGGACGGCCGGATGTCAGGTGACTGACAAGGTATGCCGGGAACGCGTGCAGCTGAAAACAATTACAA
>Ga0209367_1001260_pt1 | contig 30486 bp, 19 predicted proteins | sample WorMetLIZISLAND2_FD_187412 | JGI IMG/M metagenome (GOLD analysis project Ga0209367, IMG submission 187412) | Marine gutless worms symbiont microbial communities from Max Planck institute for Marine Microbiology, Germany - Olavius geniculatus... ...
GGTCCAGAAAAAGTGACCAGCGTCCAACCCTGAGTGATATGGTGAAAAAAGGGATGGAAAAAGGGAAGGGATAACGGAAGAAAAAGAAAAAGGGGAAAAGAAAGGAAAGAGGAAAGGAAGGGGAAGGAAAAGGAAAAAGGTAAAGGAAAGGGGAAGCGGAAGTGTGACGATCGGCTATCTATTGTCAGGATGCCTAAGCCAAAGAGCCAAACACCACAATGTTTTAAAAGCAGAAGCAATCTTTATTAAAACTGACAAATAACGCAATAGGCAAACAGCGATTTAAACTGTCCAGGAAAAGGGATAGACAGAGAAACAGACGGACAGACAGAAAAAAACCGACTAGTCTCAGTACACTAAAGTCTCGCAACTAAGTCCCACACTCGACTCGCCGCCTCGACTCCTAGCTAAACTACTCCAACTCTACACTGACTCTAAACACGTTGGGTCTTACGTCCAAAACTCTACTGCCTAACGACATAACTCTAGGCCTAACAGCCTAAAACAAACGAACAAAAACTCCGCATGCATCCCACGGATCGCACGCGTGTCCGACTCGTCTTACGATTGAACGGCGAGTGCCGGCTCCAGTCAATGTTACGGGTGCCCAGCACCGCAGTCCCGGTCACGTGTCGTCGTGGCTGGCCCGTGGTGGCTGCTCGACCGTGACATCCGTCGCCGCCCAAGAAGATGCTCGGAGTCTCCGACATCTTCACGACTCTCAGCATGGAGAAGAGTTCGCAGGGCGCCATACCCACACCAAACAGGACAAGTACAGTTATACAGTTCTGGTGCCTTAGGTGGGGATGCACGGTCTGCTGGGATAGTCTACTCCACAGGATGCGGACCGATATGGGAGAGACAATCCGCCGCTGTGTTACTCTTGCCCTCCCTGTACTTAAAGGTAACATCGAACTCTGCTAAGGCCAAGGTCCACCTCATTAGCTTGGCACTACGTGGAGAAGCCTGAGTTAAGAAGGTCAACGGGTTATGATCTGACAATACCGTGACCGGGCAGCCAAAAACCCAACGTTGGAACTTTTGAAGAACCCAAATTGCTGCATAAGCTTTCTTCTCTACTGTAGACCATTTGCTCTGGGTGGGGCTAAGTTTAACACTTGCAAAAGCCACCGGCCTTGGTTGACCATTTTCATCGGGTTGAGTTACCGCTGCAGTGACCGCATAGTCGCTCGCATCGACGCAAATTGTGAACGACTTATTACAATCCATAATTGCCAGAGGAGCGGAAGCTGCTTTGATTAACAAAGTCTTCAGGCGGTCGAAAGCCTGTTGTTCCTTAGCTCCCCAAATTACCTTATCAGGTCGTCCCTTCTTGGTAAGCTCTGACAAATGGTAAGCCTGTTGCGCAAAGTCGGGAATAAATTCCCTAAAATAGGAGAAAAAACCAAGCATTTGCTTAACTTGTTTCTTGTTAACGGGTATTGACATGTTCTCTACTGCAGCTGTCTTGTCTGGATCGGCCCTTCGAGAACCGGATCCAATGATCTGACCCACGAAAAGTACCTCGCTCAACGCAAAGTAACACTTTCGGAGGTTCAAAGCCCACAAAATGAAAGGCAAGTGAGTATACCATTGCTTCGGATGGTCAATAGCAACTTTGGATATGGCAGATTTGATCGAGCCTACCATACGTTCCATCAAACCGCAAGCTTGTGGATGAGCTGGAGTTGAAAATCTGGGGCAACATCCAAGCCGTTTTAAAAATTCTGTGGTTAGATTCCTTCTGAAATTTGTCGCGTTGTCCGACGAGATGACATCTGGCACCCCTGTTAACGAAAACTGGGTCAAAACGAGCATCAGAAACGGATTTGGCAGACAATGAATGTAGTGGGTAAGCAGCTGGCCAACGACTGGTGCTGTCACAAAGTACCAAACAATGATTGTAACGTACATTCTGGTTTAGAAAAAGAGGTCCCAAACAATCCATAAACCAATGACTGAAAACCTTATCAGCCCTCGGAATGGGTGAAATTGGAACACGATCACGTACAGTGGTTCTTGCTCGTTTCTGGCACTGTTCACAAGTTCTGCAATGTTGTTTGCAATTTGAAGTAAGATTTGGCCAATAAAACGTAAGACGGATTCGATCCCTCGTTTTTCTTGGACCTAAATGAGCACCATAAACTTCGTGAGCAAGTGTTAAGACTTGGGATCTACGACTGAAAGGAACACATAGTTGTTCACACAACTGGCCAGCAACAGTAGCTCTGATACAACAAACCATCTTGGATACAATAACCACCTTTGCTTTTTTCTGCCAGTCCCCAACTGCCACCAAGTGTTGTGTCTTGTTTTTGTTCTTGTAGCAGTTGCTCCTTTGTTACTGCTTTTAACTGTGTGCTTTCTTTACCTTGTGATGGTGATTGCTCTGTACTAGAGTCATCTTCCGACTCAGTTGTATCTGTCATATGATGTTTGTGACTACGTCATTGTGTGCACAAAGATTGTTGCATTTATTGTCTGTACTAGACAGTAGTGCTTGCGCGACTTGGTCTGTGAGAATAAGGTCTGTGTTCGGAAATGAAGTCATCGCCATTACAACGGGGATAAATTCTGTAGAACAGTTAGATGATTTCACAAAAACTGTTACTAAATCTGCATTCACCGGTTCGCCGAAGAGACCTCGCAAATTGATTTTACCCTCACATGATATGTTTGGACTGATCTCTTCTAGAACTCTGAGATGAATTACTGAAATCATTGCCCCTGAGTCATGTAAGGCTTTGACAGGTCTAGACAGTCCATCAATCTGTACGTCGATGTGTGTCAAATCTGTGATGTTGTATTTACCCTTATGTGTGGCAATACTGTCTGTGGCCCCGCGAAATGTCTGCGCGTCTGCTTGAACATTTGCGCCACGCGTCTTGGTATTGTTCAATTGTATTTCCTCCTCGCTGCTACACGTAGGTGCAATATTTATGTGCATTACTGTAGCATCTTGAGTTGGTTTTGTCTGTTGTTTACGCTCAGGCTCTGGAGTAGCAGGTGTTACTGTTACTGCTGTATGTACTCGAGCTGACTTTTTCTGTGAGCTATTTGTGAATTGTTTCGTTTTGACATGTCCATCATCTTTCTTCTTGTTATCATAATGTGGACAGTCCTTAATGATATGTAGTTTGCTATCGCAGTGAAAGCATCTGCGTTCTGGTTTATTCTGCTCCTGTGTTTTGTTGAAACTTGTTTTCTGGTTGTACACAGGTTTAGATTGTTGAGTGTAGACATAAGCTGGGTTTACACTTGTCTGTGGTTTGTCCTCAAAACCATGACTAGCGAGACACCTGTCTATAAACTCAGCTAACTTATTATGTGCTAGCCACCCTTCCTTCTCTGTATTTTCAACTGCAAGGATTTGCTGAAAACAGTCCAGTGATAGCATATCTTTAATGTGGTCAGCGACTAATAAAGATTTCAAATCGTCAAATGTTTTCACATTTCTGCTGGTTATGTAATAACTAAGCATAGTAGATAACCTACTTGCGAACATGACATATGTTTCGCCGGACTGTTTTGTGGCTGTCTGATAACGTTTTCGATATGCCCAAGGAGTTAACTTATACTCACGTAAAAGCAATGCTTTTACTTCTGCGTAGCAAGATGCCTTTTTCTGATCCATTCGCCCTACCATGGCAGATATACCTGCCAATTGGCAGGTATATCTGCCATGCTGGAATATCAGCAGGATCATTAGGCATACGACTTAACACACCGCGTATTGCATCGCCATAGCGTTTTAATAAGGCTGCTGGACTTTCAGCACTAGCAGTTTGTTGACGCACGCGCTCGATTTCTAGATCTAATTTTTTACTTTCGAGTTGTGCTTGTACTTTTCTCTGTTCAGCCTGTTCAGTAAGTCGTAGCTTTTCTAATTCTTTTTGCTCTGCTTGTTCCGCAAGTCTTTGCTTTTCTAGTTTTGCTTGCTGTGCAAATTTTAACTTTTCTAGTTCTATTTGCTGTGCTCCTTGTTCTCTTTCTATTTTTCTTCCTTCTACTAGTTTACGTTCTTCTAACTCTAAGCGTCTTTATTCTAGCTCAATATCGGGCAAGCTCTCAGCTGTAGAAAACGGTAGTTTATCGCGCCCAGTAGCTACTAACTGGCTATATAGGTCTAGCATTGCGGGTCTAGCCAAAGTATCTATCACATTTGCAGGAATACCCGCTGCACTAAGTTTTTCCTTTAAGCGGTCATCACTCATTTTCTTTATGAGTTCTCGCTGTTGATCGGACAAAGTGTCCATTGCAAGGACTAAGAAAAGCACTAATAAGATACTCGAAGACTAGTTAAAATGACTGAATGAAGTATATGACAACTTAAGTACTAGGGGAATTAATGACAAAATTATTACAGCATAGGATGTCTCTCCCGCCTAGTAATAAGTAGTGGAGTAGATACTTAAATTATATTGCCAAGGAGTCGGTGCACTGAATGCGTGTGCGGCACGTCTCGTTGCATAGGCTTGCAGGCGAACGGCTAATGTACAGCGCCACGCGTTGACTGGGTGGTCGATGAGTGACTGAGTGGTCAGACGTACAGTGCTTGGTCTATCTCGTGCCTGCCTGCTCACTCGACTGAGACGTCCGCAGCACCTGACTGAGTCTGCACACCTGTGCGAGATCCATGCACCAGGTGTCCTTCACAATCGAAGCTGGACAAAACAAATCTCACACGGCAGTATACAAAAATAAAGTCTTTGTGATACGCAATGAGTCTAAATGTTTTGAACACTTTAAATGGTGCCTTAGTCTTTTGACACCTTATATGTGGTTATATTTTTAAACTTCTGACACCAGATATGTGGCGTTCGGCCAACTATTGTCAGGATGCCTAAGCCAAAGAGCCAAACATCACAATGCTTTAGAAGCAGAAGCAAACTTTATTAAAACTAACGAATAACGCAATAAGCAAACAGCGATTTAAACTGTCCAGGAAAAGGGATAGACAGAGAAACAGACGGGCAGACGGACAGACAGAAAAAAACCGACAGTACACTAAAGTCTCGGAACTAAGTCCCACACTCGACTCGTTGCCTCGACTCCTAGCTAAACTACTCTAACTCTACACTGACTCTAAACACGTTAGGTCTTACGTCCAAAACTCTACTGCCTAACAACATAACTCTAGGCCTAGCAACCTAAAACAAACGAACAAAAACTCCGCATGCATCCCACGGATCGCATGCGTGTACGACTCGTCCTATAGCTAGACGGCGAGTGTCGGCTCTAATCAGTGTTACGGGCGCTCAGCACCGCAGTCCCGGTCACGTGTCGTCGTGGCTGGCCCGTGGCGGCTGCTCGACCGGGACAGGAAGGTAAAGAGAAGAGGAAGCGAAAGGGAAAAGGAAAAGGAAAGGAAAAAGAAGGGAAAGGGAAAGGGGAATGAAAAGAGAAGATGAAATGAAGATAGCTTAAGAAATGGTGGACGCACGGACGCACGCACGGACGCATGGACACTCAGGTGATTTTATTCTCTGTCCAATGCATTAGACAGACAATAAATGTTGACATAAAATTCATCTGGGTTCCCAGCCACTTAGGTGTAACAGGAAACGAAATAGCAGATTCACTTTTACAGTCCGCCATAATAAATGATACAGGTGTTACTGTTAGTTTTGAATTAAAAGAAATTTACACTTTAGTTCAAAAATATATCATCACAAAATGGCAACACCTATGGCAATTAAGCAGTAAACTTACTGGAAAATTTGATAGGAAAATAGAACCCAAAGTATCCCTAAAATTTAGTTATGTATGAAAACTCAATATAAAATAATCATTATAACAAGAATGCGTTTTGGAATTTGTTTGGCAAATGGTTACTTAAAAGAATTAATACAGTAGCATTTAATGCATGTGATGAATGTAATGAATGTGTGGAAACTCTGGAACACATTTTACTAGAATGTGCTAAAAGTATTTTGTGTTATAATATACTGAACGCTTGTACTGCTTTAAATGTCATTTCGCAGTTGGAAATTATTTTTAAAAACTCCGACATCATCGATGTAGTTTACGCTAATTTAAAACGTAAAATATAGTGTAGTTGGATTTATATGACCATTTCACATTACGTATCTTGTATATTCGTACTTGTTTTGTGACATTTTGAGCAAAAATACTTCGATTGTGTTAGTTTTACGCTAAGTCAATATGTGTTTTGCAGAGATGTTAGTTAAGATGTGCTTGCTGAACATTTTTGTTTGCTATATATTGTAACTGACATCTGTCGACGTCGCTCGTCATCGTCGTTATGAGCAGGACGCTAAAATTAAAATACATATACATACATGCTTCGGTGGCATTCGCTCGAGTGCTCACTCGGTGCGGTTGCTGTGTAGCTATGCTCGAAGACGAAGCAACTAAATCACCATTCCAATAGGATATGCTTACCGAAGCATATCTTCGGTATTCGATAGGTCTCTTCCGAAGCGACCCGAAGCACTGCTTCGGCTTTTGGCTTTTTTGATAGAATCGAGAATTATTCTCGTCGAGTGACATTGCACCGAAGCACCGATAGTTGCTTTGTTCGTCCCTGAATCAAATTGGTTTTCGCTCTGTAGCAACCCTTAGTTCAATCCAAACCCACAACGCAGTCATAGGAAATCGTTTGACTACCGAATCAGAGGTTTCCGATGATAGAGATCGGAGAATACCCGAGGCAGAGGTAAACTCGGAGTCGATGTATTACAGTCCGCTTTATTGAGTCACAGAGTACAAGGTGTTTTTTGTGCAATCATAGTAGTGTGTAAAGTTATCCACTAAAGCATTTGCACAACACTGCAAATTATGTATATTTTAATGTAAACACGGCATTATATTTATGCCAAACGTATGTGTTACTGTTTTCGTCGCTGAGTGTAGATGTGAAGGACAGAAGGTGTGTGCAATTACGGCCAGTAACTCAATTTTCGGCGATTCGTGTGTAAACACTGGCAAATATCTGGAAGTTATTTACCAGTGTGAAGGTATGGTGCGTACGTAGTGAACTTGGTAATCTGTTGCATTTTGTGGCGCTCATTGCTGTATACTTGGCTATCTTATGTTTTGCTGCTGCTTTCAGAGTACATAAAACTAAAGTACACTACTGAAATGTAACAACATTTGCGAGCAACATTAAACATAACCGCTTTTTTCTTGCACAGCTTTAAAAAATTCAGACGTCGATGAATATTGTTTACACTTGAAATGGCGAAATATAAATTTACCAAAAATTTAGTGGATACAGGTTGTATTTTAAAATTTATTTGATTTATTATACATTTCAGACTTTGACGAATGTGCGATGGACAGCCACCGCTGCAGCCCATTGGCCAATTGTACCAATGTTCCTGACAGTTACTACTGCACTTGTCCCACTGGTTATACCGGTGATGGCTTTACCTGCACAGGTAATTAGTGTTGCTGCTAACGCAGAGTATAACATAACTGAACGTCTATTTGCAGTAACTAGTGTGATGCACGTAAAACATAGCTTTAGGTTGTGGCATTTTCAATATAGTCTAAGAAGTGAGTAAATTTAACACTTCCGTGGCTTTGAAAGTAATACTTGTATTAAGCCTCCAGTACGTTAGTAACGGGAAAGCTTATGTTTTACTGCTGTTTTTTTTTAATTTTTAATCTTTCATTACGAGATTTCGAAGCTCCGTTCGCAGATCGCCGCAAAAACTTTGCCGCCAAGCACGAATATGACAGAAAGAAAGAGAGAGAGACAGACCATGCTATAGACAAATGTATACCAATATGCGGAATCGCTTGCGCGGCAAAAGCAAGTTCGTTTACAAAACGACAACTATGTATTGTCAGTTATGTGTGTAATTATGTGCAGATATCGATGAGTGTGCGACCAACAACGGAGGATGTCATGCAGGGGCCACATGCACTAACAAGCCGGGTGGTTTTGCGTGTAGCTGTCCAGCCGGCTATGTAGGAGACGGATTTACCTGCTCAGGTTGTTACTTTTAGCATTATATATTTATTATGAAATCGTACTTGATGTACAAACAAAGCAGTAAACATTTGTGCATTTTATCTGGTACAAAAATGCCAAGCAAACTAATCGCATCAGATAAAGAGAAGTTAGGTCTACTAAACATAAAATAGCCATCATGAACAATGGTAATTCGAGTATCATTTTCGCCTCGCTAATCAACTAAGTCAGTAGTTGTGCAGAAACTGACAATGTAAGCGGGAGTAGCAGACCAGATATCATCAATATCAACGCAATATCACTGGCAACAATGAAAAAACATTACTCTGAAATGGAGACGACATAGGCCTACGGCCAAACCAAACTGCATATCTAGAGACTGTAAGGGTTAACGCAGCTACAGCGTTAAAGGCCACCAAGCAGCAGCTGGACCATGCAGCGCAGCAGCTAGGTAATCAGTTGCCGCTACGATCTTATTTGGAATAGACGTGCGTGCTTGCACTTCTTTTTATATATTTTCTTGTTCGACTTGATTATTTCGTACAGCCCGTTCCTACCTCTTGCAGCTTCTCACGTGTTTAATTAAAAAGGAATCCCCAAACAGCCACCCAACACACGTGGTGGAGTTTTCGTACTCTGTGGGACACAAAAGTTAAGGGAAAAAATTGAAGGGAAAAAATTCATGGAAAAATTTACGATAGGGAATTGATCGCAGCGGCAGCCACAGCCGGAGGTGGCGGGCGCTGGACGCCGACTTCTGATCAAGAGGAGGACGTGGACGATAACTACTGCTGATTCACAAGAAGGAGCTTAATTTCATAAGGTATGTGAATAAGTAGTATATTTCTGATTTATCATCCTTATCATGTCTGTTGATGTCGATACGGCAAGTAGCGTTGCATCGCGATGACGCAGGTACTGATTGGCCAACACCAACAGCAAATATTGCTACTTTGGGCCGTCAGTTAAGAAGCAGCAAGAGTGAAGTGCAATATCATTTGTCAGATTACACTTCCCTCGAAGCTGCCCGAAAAGAGCCACTCCCTGACGACGAAAATTTAGACACTGATGAGGTATTTGTAAAAGATCCCCTGGCAACAGGCACTAGGTGTAAGCAATCTTGAGCAAATTCCGGAGGCAGCGCCACAGCCATCGGCGCCCGGGCTAGGCCATATCACCTTTCCGCAAGTAGCAGGTCAGCAAAATTTTGGTGATAACGTTGCTCCACCGATATATCAATTAGGAAACAACGCGCCACAGCCACCACAACACGCATTTACTGTGAGTATGGCTGAGGATCGTGTATTACTACGGAGTCCATTTCGGGGGACACCGGAAGAGGACCCCGCGGAATTCTGGCGTAGGCTTGAGGTGTACATGACTTACAAAAACATTGCGCCACCCGACCAGCTTAGGTTAGTGAAGGCAATGCTTGTCGAAAATGGGCAGGACTGGGCTGAACAGTTACAGGAGGAACAGAAGGACACTATTGGTCATTTGAAGGTCGCTTTCAGCGAGAAATTCATCAAGCCTTCGGTTCTCAGATTCCGTAGCGCATGCGAAATGTTTGGAAAGAAACAAGCGGATAATGAGAGCGTTGACGCATATGCCAATCGATTGCGCGGTCTTGCAAAACGTGTTGATATTGACGATGCGACCTTGCTGTGTGCATTTGTTTCTGGTTTGCGAGGGAAACTTGCTAGCTTTGTTTTGGGCAAGAACGCGCCTAACATCGAAAGCGCTATAAACGATGCACGTGTCGTCGAGATTTCGCTGACAGAGAGTGCAGGGGGTGATACTGGGCTTTTGTCGCAGCAAATCATTGAAATGCGACGTGATCTTCAAAAGCTCGCACAGCGTTATGATAGCATTGCTATCAATGCACCGGTTCAGAGGGAGCGATCAAAATCGCCCGCCCCGAAAGTAACATTTCAGGAACCCCCAGTGCAGATTGGACGTGGCAGAGGATATGCGGTCTTGCATGCCCTTAGAGGAGGAGGCGGCCCAAGAGGATATGGACAAACCCGAGGTCGCAAGAGAAGTTATCAGGTTTTGCAAGCTTTAAGGGGCAGAGGTCGTGGAAATTTTCGCGGGAATGCTAGGAGAGGTTTTCAACCCCCGCAGAACTATGCACCGCAGCAAGATGCAACTCAGTTCGAACAGTATCAGAATCCCACTCAATCTGTTCATTATGGGGCCAATGCGGGACCGAAGTGCGGTAAATGTGGACTTAATCGCCACTCAAATGTGCTTTACTGTCCGGCAAATAACCAGCAATGCTTGCATTGTGGGCGCATGGGTCATTTCAAAAAATGTTGCAGATTGGCGCGATTGGATTGACGGGGCCCGACGCTGATAGCCCGGAATCAGCGCGGGGCAGTGAGGCACAAGTGAGGGTATCGACAAATCTTATCAATATATTGCTTTGAGAGTTGAAAACAGGAATCTTCAGTGTCTTGTGGATTCTGGTGCTAGTAATTCCATAATAAGTGACAAATTAGTACACAGTCTTGGACTTAAAATTGAGCCTTTGATGAGTACCAATCCTTTGATAGCAGCCACCGGACAACAGTTATGCAATATGGGAAAGGTCACAATAAATCTTTATGTTAAAGGGTTAAAGATCGTTCATTCTTTTATTGTAGTAAAGAATTTATTTTCTAACTTTTTAATAGGCGCAGACTTCCTGAGAAAGAACAGCGCTGTGATAGATTACTTTAACAATATTGTGACATTTTATGATGGTTTAATAACGGTTCCTCTTCAGTGTTTTCATAGCATAAAAAATTGTGAAGTATTTATAAAACAGTCTGTATTCCGGCATTTTCGGAGATACTGGTTTCAGTGCGTTTACCACAAACTTATCGCGGTAGCGAGGCTTTGTTAGAACCGCTCCAAAATAACCTGACTTTAGTGCTAATTGGGGAATGCATTACGTCTGTGAAAAACGGTGTAGGAATGATACGAATGCTGAATTTTAAGCCTCATCCTGTTACGCTTAAACAAAATTTACTGGTCGCTAGCATAATATTCCCCGACAGCGTGAGTTCAATAACACCATTTAAGAATGACAATCAGGAAAAGCGGGAAAACCCACAAACGCTGAAAAACCATCAGTGAAAACGCTGGAAAAATTTGTGAATAATAAACAAATAAGTAAAATTTATCACCAAAATTGACCACACAAGAGCGCTATGAACTAATGAATGTTTTGTACCAAAACAGGGATATTTTCGCACGGGATATCAGTGAAATAGAAATTTATAAGTATTTCGAATTGGAGTTAAAACCTAGAAGTTGGGACATAAAGTCTTACACGCGGCAATACAAACTGCCAGAGTTTGAAGCGGAGGAGGCGCATAAACAAATTTTAGAAATGAAAGAGCAAGGCTTGGTTACAGAGAATGAAGATTGTGCCTACAATAGCCCTGTTTTCATGGTTGGTAAAAAAATAACGCGCTCGTATGGTTTGCGATTTAAGGAAAATTAATTGCCTTCTAAAACCTTTTGTTATTCAACTACCTAGGATCGATCAAATTTTGAATGACGTTGCCTCACAAAGTCCCCAAATGCTTACCACGATCGATATGTATAAGGGCTACCATTCTGTGCGCTTGTCCCCTAAAACTAACCAATTGACTGCCTTATGCAGCCCAAAAACGGGACAAAGCTATGTCTGGCAAGTTCTGCCAATGGGTCTATCAGTTTCAAGCGGCGCTTTCGTTTTCGTCATTAACAAGCTATTCGAGGATAAACAAAAATTTTCTTATCTTTTTTATTACGTCGACGATATCCTGGTAAATTAAGGCAGTTTTTCGGAGCATTTACAACACTTAGGGGAAGTTTTCTCGACCCTGAGAAATAATTCACTAATGGTCAACCCATCTAAAATATGTGCCAGTTACGACGAAATTGAATTCCTTGGACACACAGTCAGCTCGCAAGGTGTGCGTATATCCGAATCTAAAACAAAAGCTGTACAAAAAATTAGCCCGCCAACGACTAAAAAATTATTGCAGAGGCTTATGGGATTACTGCAGTATTTCAGAAGGCACATAGCAAATTTCAGTTCACGTACTTATAATATGCGACAACTTTTGAAGGAAGACACGAAATTTCTTTGGAATGAAAAGTGCGAAAATGAACTGCAAGATCTAAAGAAAGCTTTGGTTAGTGCCCCAATTTTGGCTCCGTTTCGAAACGATAAAAAGGTCTATATCTACACCGATGGGAGTTTATTTGGCCTTGGTTCTGTTTGTTTACAATTCAATAATCAAAATCAACCACAGGTCTGTTCCTACATGAGTGTTGCATTGACAGAGAGCCAGAAGAAATGGCATAGTTATCAGCTGGAAATGTATGCTTTTGGCATGTCGTTGAGGCAAAACGAAACTTTTTCTGCAAAGCGAAATAGAGATTTTCACTGACAACGCAGTCTGTGTCTCACTTGAAAAATATAAACCACTGAACGCACGGGAGAAACGTTTTTTAGCATATATTTCCCAGTTTAAAATAACGATGCGCTATGTGCAAGGAAAAACGAATCGTGTTGCAGACGCATTGAGTCGTTTACCAGCCGATATTAAATCTAGTGAAATGCATGCTTATGAAGTTTCAGGTCATTTGAAAGATGAAGAATTCATTTTGCCAGTCACAAAATTAACAAACTCAGAGACTGACAAACAAATGACAAAAAATAATGGGGAACAAAATGTGTGGACAACATACCGAATACAGTACGAATCAGTAGAAAATGGGCGAGAAAAAATATATACATTGAATCCCGACGCGACAACCTTTATTCCATTAAATTTAAAAAATCAAGAAATAACAGCCCCCGTAATGTCGCAAAGCAATCAAAAAAAAAACAAAATCCCCAGTGCGTGCCACCATCGCTCAGGCGCAGCGATAGAATCGCGGCCAGAAAGGCCAGAGGCATACAGCAGCAGCAGGCAGCATACGACCAAAGGTCTAACAGCAGCCAGAGCGATGAAAACATGTTAGCGAACTGCAATGCGCCAGGCGACGCAGAAGAGGATTGCAGTGATATTCTAGATGGAATCCAAGACGTAAATGAAGAACAGATACGGACTGACGAAAATCAAAAAGATGATTTTGAGCAGTGGTCAAAAGAAATGCAGTCTGACCAGGCAGAAATGGATTACGAAAAACTGACAAGCGAAATAACTGAAATTATAGACAAGCCAAACTTTTATGAACCTGATTATTTGAACGACAATTATTTTTTCCCGATCTACCAATTTCTAAAATACGACAAATTACCCGAAGACAATGAAAAGGCCAGGAAAATACTTTTGATGTCGGAAAATTATTATATTGCTAATAATTTGTTGTACAAAGTCTCTTTGCCTAGAAGTAAAAAAGAAGAAAGAGTTAGGCCACAATCGTACAAACTGTGCATACCGGAAATCACACTGCGAGTTTATTAAAAGACTGGCATAATACTTGGACATTTTGCCACAAACAAATTAATCCCCACCCTAGCCAGTCGTTATTATTGGCCAAAAATTCTACTGGACGTAAAAAATATTTTGCGAAACCGTGATGTGTGTCAAAAGTCGAAAATAATAACGAGGCCGAAAACAGCACCTCTTTCACCGATTGCAGTCCCGACTAGACCTTTCGCTTTGGTCAGCTTCGATTAGAAAGTCTTGTCTAGGCCTACACTGCAAGGCAATAAATATATTCTGGCATTTGTAGATCACTTCTCGGGTTGGGTGAGATATGTGCCATGTCAAGACGAAACTGCATTCACGACTGCAAAAATTTTTGTCTCTGAAATCATTGCACGCTTTGGCCGAGTAGACTATATTCTGACTGACAGAGCCGCAGGATACATGAGCAAATTTTTTGGCACGGTGAGCAGGATTTTAGGAGTAAGGCATAAAACCTCGGCTGCTTCAGCTAAGCGAACCAATGGACTTGCAGAACGAATGATCAAATCCTTAAATCAAGGCTTAAAGATTTATTCAAACCCAGACTGTGACGACAGACACCTGGAATTCCAGATTCCATTAATTGAAATGAGTTTGAACGCTAGCATAAAAACTGACACTTTTTGTTCTCCATTCTTCATTTTTCACGGCCACTCTATGCCTCTACCGATAAAGACAGATGTCACAGTTCCTGATAATTTCTACAGCAGGGAAGCTAAACAATATGTAAATTGGCTAAAAGAATTAATTAAAACAGTGCACGATATGGTAAGAATTAATAGGATTCAAGCTAAACAAGCAATGAAACAGGCTTATGACAAAAAGCATGACGTCAAGGAACCACATTTCAAAATCGGGGATCTTGTGTTATTAAAGAATACGCATATTACGGCTGGGAGCAATAAAATTTTGACACGACGACCGTGCATTGACAACATATATGTAATTAAACAAATTGTTGCTTTTAAGGAAGCGGGACCATCCTACAAGTTGACTGACCAAAAAACTGGCAAAGATCTGCGTGGTTTGATTGCCTATGACAGACTGAAATATTATTACACGCCCCGTATGTCTACAATAACGAATACAGCAGTGCCATCAGTGGTCAGACACAATTCTGAGAACAAACTATGGTTATTCGATGGAAACAATGGAGCCTGACTTGCATTTTTCCACCGACACTGGTCGTATCATAATTTCGTACACAATGCCTCAGGCGACTACAGTGGAAAAGACCGATGAGCAAAGGCGGCAGGAAAACGAAATTTTTAGGAACCCGTGCTCATATGACAAGCAGGAATCAAATCTAGATTTACTCTATCGACCCCGATGCTGTTATATCTCGGACATAGTCGAGAGAATTTTTGGTCTATGGAGACAAGCTTTGTATTTGGTTCACACAAGACAACGGGAAATTAACTCTTTAATTGCGGACATAACAAATTCGCCACGACAAAAACGCGGGCTCGGATCTTTTGTGGGATCAGGGCTGGCTTGGACTTTTGATTTGGCCACTCGGAGAGATGTTGAACAACTTCGATCGCTCTTACGTCACGTTTTAGACACAACAAATAAAGCTTTATCAGCTTGGACTATAAGTCAAAATTTGGTCACGCACGTCTATTCCCAAAGATATTCCCAATGATATTCGAAACCCGTATTGTGTCTTGCGACTTGATCGAATTTTGTTAGCGTTGGTAAATATCGCGTGAGGGTTAATTACTGTTCATTGATGTTTCATTAATGGTTAATTAATGTTATGTGATGATTAATTACTGTGATATCGACAACACATCTTCGATAACTGTGATAATGTGACAATGATTATGTAATTATTTAATTTGGCGGCAACTGTAGATTGTACTAATTAATTAATATGAATGTCAGAATTGTTGAATAGGCATATATTCAAATGAGCATGTGCATATTATTATACTTTTCACATTTTTTCATAATATGTAAGTAAGTAAATATTAAATTTAGTTTACAAAGCGCAGAATATTGACAAAAACTCGCTGTATTTGAATTATACTATAAAGGCTGATGTACTATGAGAAAATGTCAGGTTTATAAGCATTTGTTGTAAAGATGAAAAATTTTATTGTTAAATTCTACTAGACTGAAATTAAATAAATATTTTGAAAATGTATAGGGTTAGAGCATATTTTGTACTTTTGATATTTGATTGCCGAATTCAACATTGGTACAAATTTTTATGACGAAACTTAATAAATAGAATTAAGGAAGCTAAACTCTGTCACATGACCATATCTGGTGATGAATTAAATCGGAGCTCGATCAATATTTTGATAACAACACATCATGAGAGCTGCAGTCTTGTACAGCTATGTTGGGCGGCCCCCCATGGTGTTGGCAGACTGTTCAGCGGTGAAGTGATCGAACATGATGATGAGGACGGACGACGCCATTCCGTGCCGGCTACAATTGTTAGCTTGAAAGGCACGAGATTAAAATGAAAAGGCTACGTTGCACTAAATAAGTTGTTTGCAACGTACAACATGCAGCAACTTGGATGATGAACAGCTGATTTATTTCAGCTCACGGTCTTGATATCCGTATTGACGATGAGTATGGTAACAGACAGCAGGGTCATGATGTGACAGAATGAACAGTATTTATTGTTATGTTAGATTATACAAATCGATATTATAATTAAAATCAAAGGTTTAAAATTACACAAAATTCGTAAATGTAAGCATATACTTGATCGAAGATGTACGATAACCAAATTCTTTGTAGGCAATTTGGTTAAAACATAATTGACATCAAATCGAAGTTTAAAAAAATTTAACAAAACTTAACATAGAAAGTAAAGATCAAACTTAAACAAAATTCGATAGAGAACGGGTAATCGTACACCATTAATGTAATTTTTATATTTTGCATGATTTATTGAAGAAACAAGTCGAATGTCAAGTCTTATACTCCACTTTTGAAAATTTTGACTGATTGAAATATTGCTTAAATATCAAATTGTTTTGGACATAAACACTATTGAGTTATTAATTGCTTTGTTATAAATAGTATGCAATAGAATTTCGATAATAACATTTAATTTGATTAAATTTAATTAATTAATACATTAGAAATCTGCAATCGACTTGTTGACTCAGTGAAATCATGAGCCTTACATGTACTTGTTTGTTTAATGAGTTTACAGTACAACTTTTATAGTTTATACAAATGGTAGTGTTGTTAAGCAGTTGCTCTCATCTTTCTTTGATCTTCTAATGGGTCTGATTTCATCCACGAACCTGTATACAACAACACTACAGCAAATTACATGTTAATACTTGTTAAGTACTAGGATGTGACATTATGTGTAGTATCAGAAATCAATTACTTAAGCAACATCTGTGATATAAATGTACAGACTCTATATTAGCTGCACGTTTGATTTGTTTTAATTTAATTTAATATGTTAGCTGCACTGCATTTACAGCTGCTGTTTGATTGCTAGCGCATATAATTGTGGATTCGAACCTCAAAATTTTGAATTAATACGTTATTACGAACTTTAAAATAAAATTTATTCCTGTAAAAATTTTATTAGCTAAGGAGGGAGTGTGTAAGGGTTAACGCAGCTACAGCGTTAAAGGCCACCAAGCAGCAGCTGGACCATGCAGCGCAGCAGCTAGGTAATCAGTTGCCGCTACGATCTTATTCGGAATAGACGTGCGTGCTTGCACTTCTTTTATATATTTTCTTGTTCGACTTGATTATTTCCCACAGCCCGTTTCTACCTTTTGCAGCTTTTCACATGTTTAATTAAAAAGGAATCCCCCAAACAACCACCCAACACAAGACAAACCTAACAAAGCTGCTATCGCTTAGTTAACAACTTCGAGAGAAAGATAGCAGTCTTTTAGCCATCTCGTCAGGTAAAGATAATTGGCCAAATATCAGACGAAAAAGTGCACTATGCGTGGTGTTTGGTAAGGCCTAAACTCTACGAATACCGGATCTCCATTCACTACATACATGCTCAATACAGGGCTGAGTAATACAGCCATACAAACTATAACAGTAAGAAATAACTGAACGCGTCTTAGTAACACTCTCCAGATATCTAAGAAAACACAGCACATTGTTAATCTGACTGATCAAAGCAGTACAACCTTTTATCATTCACATCAGAGGAGATAGTGTGACCAAGGTGTGGCCACTGATCAGCATATTCGATACCTGTTCCGCTGATGTAAAAAGCAGGCTTATAACTGTTGTTAAAGCACGGTGCGCGCTTTTAGACGTAAACATCATACACTGTGATTTGCTAGAGTTAAATATGATGCTGTATTTAGAAGTGGTTCCAGTGTATTTATGTGACAGAATATTTCAAGTCGTTTATAACAGTAGTACGTCATATACTGTTTACGTCACGTGCTCTGTGCCACGAGGTTCGGTACTCGGCCCGCGGTTGATGATGATGATGATGAAGAACGAATTAACTTTAGCGTGGCGTTAAGTCCTAAGACTACAAGGACACGGAACAATAAGTCTAAACAGTGAAGTCACGTAATCGTAGTCAGTGCAATGAGACGTTGTTAGTCATGACTGTAAGACCGGGCAAAAAGTTCAATTTTGAGTCTGCTGCGGAAAACTTGCAACGACGGAGACGACCGGACCGACTCCGGCAAACTGTTCCAGACTAATGCAGCAGTCGCTGGAAAGGTGCGGTCGCCAATGGTAGAACGCACAGTGCGTGGAGCGACCAGCGCTGATGTAGCCGAAGAGCGCAGTCGTCGACGTGCGTTGAGGTGTGACACGCGCTGAAGATCTGAAACCAGGTAGCCAGGTGCCAGTAGCCAGGTTGTTCATCATGTACACTGCTAGTCTCAAAAAGAAGGCTGATGAGCAAGGCGTCAACTGTCACGCTTTTGCCAACGATACGCAGTTAAATGAGCGTTGTCGTTGCGATGATACGCCGACTGCTGTTAGGAAACTCATATCATATAATTATCATATCATAGATTTGCTACTGCCCCATTACACGACAAAAACCATGGGTGCATTACATAATTTATAGTCAGTAAAATAAAGGTGAGTTTTGATAATAACAGTGATGGATCATTAAAGGACAATGTTATAAGCATCGCATATTAAAACGTTTTCAGTTGACGTTTGAAGGCTGCCTGGGATGGCGTTCTGCGAGGTGATTCAGGCAAGCGGTTCCACGCGGCCGGACCTGCGTAAGAGAAACCATGTTCGCCGGATGACCTAGTCAATTGTGTCAGCTGAAAGTAGACGTTCACGCGTTGACACTATCTTGGTCGATTGTACAACGTCGGAGATGTACGACGGGCAACTGTTATTGTGGACGCCGTGCATTAAACTGCAAAGTTTATATTGTATACGAACACGCACTGGTAACCAGTGGAGACGTGCGTCAAGTTATGTCTTACATTCGACATTCAACATTTGCAAAAATTGCACACACAAAAAGTAGAAGTTCGTACTAAAACGGCACACATTAAGTGTGCATCACCAGACACAACACGCCCGACCGCATTGAAAACGGACTCTAATTTTACTTCCGGTATGACGAAAATTGGCGCCAAACGCGTGCAAAATGGGTCCAGCATAATCAAAGGTCACAAATTAGAAAATGCACACAGATTCACGAAACTAAGAAAAATGGGCCAATGTTTTTAAAGAAACGCGACGCAATTTTAGCATAGAACGCCGGTACATTTTTAACAATCTAAGTTTCGAACTCTTAAATTTAAGTTGTCTTCCGTACAGAGACCTTAAATGTAAGTTCTTTGTCAAGATGCAGTATTATTTTATTGCATGCTGTACACTGATTGCCAAAGTGGCAGGATCACTGCTATCGCGCGTCATGTGAGCTTTGCTCAAATTAAACTCTGACTTTGCTGATATTTTAGATTCTGGTTTTTTTATAATGATGTTTTTTGGGTTTGTGTTTTTTTAAATTGTTTTTGCGACACACTATGTGAAGGCTTGTGTATAGTTTGCGACAGGGGCGTCATTTAGGGGGAGGGCTGAGGGTCTACGGACCCCCAAGGATTTATGATTTCGTGTCTAAAACGAGTTAAGACGTATCTCCGTACGTCCACAGACTACAGGCGACGAACGACTGAACCACTTAATGCTGATGTCAGTGGAATGCAGTTTGGCTCGGTCATTCATACTGGACAGCTTAGTCGATGACTTTGGGAAGCTGCGACCACGTCGGTATCCATTATTGTAAATATCCGCAGACTTTTTGATATTTACAAAAGTTTTTGGGTTGTAACTTAGTGAAGTTACTCAGTGACCAAAGAAAGCACATTGGTCGTAGCTTCGCAGTCTTTGAATAAGCTGCAGGCCAGTGTGAACGATCGAACGATTGCAACTTAGGATACTTGTAAACACCAAATGTCATCAACTAAAGCGGATTTTGAGCGTTTACAGCTATCGCAAATAAATACAATACTTGTACAAATCAAGTTAATTTGGAATAAAAACTATTTCCGAGAAAAAAATAAATAAAACATTTCAATAGAATAAATTAAAAAACGCTATTTTTTACCACTCCCGGGCGAAGAAAAATTCGGCCCAAATGTTGAGAAACTAAGGGAGAGGAAAGACAGAACTAAAATGTAATGCAAAAAAAGATAATTAAACGAAAAAGCAGACCAAAACATGTAGTATGGAAAGCTGCACGTGACGTGATCGGTCTTAACTAGTAAGCAATATCAATACAAGTTCAAAGGTTCGCAACGCATGTGTCACATCAGTAACTATCGAACAAGTCGAACGTAATAACTGACTCAACCGTCACTCGACCAAACGTCTCAGTATGAATGCTGCTCGTATAGCAAAGTCCGATGTCAGTATTTTTATGTCTGGACAGACGCCATACAAAATGCTAAGCAAGTACAAATGCACTAAACATATGCTAAAGGTACTAAACAATGATACTCAAAGATGTAAGCAATGATATACCAGTTGATCTGTACACATGGCTAGATTAATCGACAGTAGCAGAAATCGTACGTTTTGAAAGGAGTATGCAAATTTGACGCTTTACCGCGGAGAACTCCTTGAACTTAGGCGGTCGAAACGTAATAACTAAATAATAAATAATATGTTTAGAGTCACTGTTGAAATACACGTTTAATGCAAAAAATTTCAGGTGCACGTGCAGGTTGATTTGATTCATCTGAAGCTATTGCGGCGCAATTCACTTTTGAAACGTGCGCTTACATCTGAAAAGTTCGACAGCAGCGCTTGTTATGATGAGCAACATGTTTGTTGTGCCTATTTGCAGCTGTTTTTTACGCTAGACGAATCGGTGGCAATAAAATAAGCGCTTTTATAGGAAGAACTTATGTTTGACACCCCCATTCGATAATTTTTTTTTCATTTAACGGCACAAAATTTGCTCGCAAAAAACCATAGATAGGCTATAGTGTACATCCTGAGTCTTTATCTTACTTGGGCTTAAATCGATACAGGGTCGTGACGGATAGACAGACGGACAGATAGAAATACGACAGCTAATACCTGGTATGCACTTTGCACGTAGTTTGTCGCGCGTAAAATGATGAGGTACAAATTTTTTATGCCCTCATGCTGTGACAACGAATATCTTTTAGGAACAAGATTAGTGGATTAAAAAACAAGTAGCCAATTGCGTCTAAATGTGCCAGAAGTCGTGGCCTTAGTACCGAATTCGTATATTATTCACTATTAGAACGGTCTTCGGAAAAATTTAACTTACGTGGTTATAACTTATAAACTCACATTGACTATGTTGTTAGTAGACCAATGTTTATCGGACATTTTTTATCAACGCGAAAGGTATCGCAGTCGATCACATATGTTTTCGATTTTGGATACATCTATCCATTTCGAAGCTATTCGCGGTCGAAGTTTGACGTTGTCCGAAATTGCGCCAAATTTTGAAAGTCTTTGGCTCCAGATGTTTTTGGAAGGGCTCTCCAAAATTTGCGACCTAAATTGTAGAACTGAGCAGACTTTCACACATGTGCCAAAGTTTTACGGCTGTCGGCCGTCAGAGCTTAGAGATCTCACATTGAAAAAACCAACGTCGAGAATAAAAACTGTAAAACATAATACCGGAAAGCGCTGTGCGGCTGTTCCGGGCGGCCTAATAAAACTGCATGCTGTATAGACAATTCGTCTGTGTCGTTATATGCAGATGTAAACGAGTGTGCGACCAACAGCGGAGGATGTCATGCAGGGGCTACATGCACTAACACTATTGGTGGTTTCACTTGTACCTGTCCAGACGGCTATGAGGGAGACGGATTTACTTGTTCAGGTTGTTACTTTTAGCATGATGCGCTACATTTATGGTGTACTTTGCACAAGAGCAACGTTAGGCTTAGTGTAGCTTGGGACAGAAAAGCTTTCGACTTTCACTTTGCTGATATTTCAGATTTTGCTCTTGATGTTTGCTTCGGAATTATTTTCTCAGATAGACAAAAAGGTTTGTCACTGTTTTCCATATAACCTATGATATTTTGCAACTTTAACGCCATGATCTTGCCTTCTCTGTTCTAAAAAACGATTGTTTATTTATTATTTTTGTCATTATTATCAGATAAACATACACGTCAAACGTGTGAGACAGTCAACATACAAAATATAATAAAACACAGAAAGGACTATTAAACATATTGCTAAATTTCAAACAAAATGCAAAAAAATGCAAATACCGCGCTACCGTTTTTTTACAGATATCGATGAGTGCGCCACAAACAACGGAGGATGTAGCGCCGACGCCAGCTGCAGCAACGTGGCGGGTAGCTTCGAATGTAGCTGTAACGCAGGATACGACGGAGATGGAATCACCTGCGCTGGTTGGTTATAGATAACTTCAGTATAGTAATAATCTACCTCGGATTTTGCACTCATGTGTATTCTGTCGGCCTTTTCAGATCTCAAACGACATCAAGTTAGACAATAAATTAAGAGTGGCGGTTAAGCGTCTTCTCTTCTTTTTTTGAAATACATGTTAACTTCAGTATATTGTAGGCGCCGGCACGGTATAGTAGTCACGTGTTGGTAGACTAATGCAGACGTAGAATAAGAACAATAGCAGACAATAACTGCAGTGCTGTGTGTATGCTTAGACATCGACGAGTGTGTAACTAACAATGGCGGCTGTGATGATAATTCGCACTGCGTTAACAGCGTCGGCAGCTTCACTTGCGAGTGCCACGCAGGACACGCCAGAAACGGCGGAGACACGTGCGAAGGTAGTCTATACGTTAAAACTCTTTACAAGTTTGACTTGGATTCTGTCGTATTCAGAGAAAAACAGCCTTGCTGTAATGTAGCGATTTGTTTTCATATACTAGTAAACTGAACGGGTTGTTGTTGCTGCTGTAGATATCGACGAGTGTGCTACGGGCAGCGCAGGTTGTAGCGCTGATGCCACGTGTACTAACGTCGCCGGTAGCTTCACGTGTACTTGCAATAGCGGCTATGACGGAGACGGTCAAACGTGCACAGGTATTACGATATAGTTTGTAACTTTTACATCTTGTTGTTTGTAAAAATTGTGGGCATTTGGCACTTTGTTATTACTTGTTCCAAAATTATTTCAATTACTTTATATTTGCAACGTGTTATTATTTATTTCCTTTTTAAATAATACCGCTTTTGTCACGTTTATCACTGTGTGACTACGCAGATATCGACGAGTGTGCCACAAACAATGGCGGTTGTAACGCTGAAGCCACGTGCAGTAATACTGTCGGCAGCTTTTTCTGTACCTGTACAGACGGCTACGAAGGAGATGGCATTACCTGCACAGGTCATTTTAATCTAAGGCTGTCTTGTCTTTCTGCACCTTTATTGCGTCTGACACTTTTGTGATTTATTGTCGTAATTGCGCCGTTGCGTAAATTGATCTACACTGTATCTAGAATTTCGGATTAGTAGGCGGCTTCTTTTTAGCTAAACGTATTTAAGTAACGGTCCAGCTATTAGCATGGCAGTCGTCTGTCATTGTCTGTCTATCTGTCTGCCTGTCTCTCTGTCTGTAACGGGTTGGTCTTTAAAATGTTTTTACGAATAATTGGCTATGTGTCTTGAACCTCAGCATGCAAAATTTCAGCGATCTACATCAAGGGAAATTTAAGTTAGGGGTTGAATGGAGGGGGTAGGAAATTCAAGGGAAAACTGGCTAGGCCTATATATCGGAAACGGTGAGAGATACGGCTAAGATTACCATAAATCACTAATAGGAAGTGGCATATTGGCTTTCAAATTATATAAAAATGATCGACCTTGGACGACCGTGAAGGTCATTGATGACCAGTACAGTCGATTATCCTAGCAACAGTTGAGCTTCTTGTTCAAATAATTCAGACACGAGCCGGAAACGTCTTCTTTTTGGTGATTGGTGTCCACGGTTAAAACGCAATGAGAGGAAAGGAGAAGACATTTCCTGGCTTGAGTTTGTGTAAAGGGATAAAAGCTCATATAAACAGCTATTGTTACTTCTGACCACAATACCGCCGATCAGCAGATTGTTAACGTTGTGAAGATTAATGGCTAAAAATTTGAGACTGACGTTGTCGTTTTTGCAGCACTGCCAAGCACAGCGTGCAGTTGCCTCGATCTGCTGTGCACTCTACAAGAAAACTTTAGCTTGTATTCTACACTTTAATATTTTTCGCAAAAAGACCAATGCGTAAATTAAGTGGGTCCGGTTTTTGATACACTAGAATGTTGATACTGTTGCAGATGTGGATGAGTGCGCCACCGGAAGTGCAGGATGTAGCGCTGACGCCAGCTGCAGCAACTTCGCCGGAGGATTTACGTGTACCTGCAATGACGGATATCCCGGAGACGGCTCAACCTGCGACGGTAAGGCAATATATACACTGATGTTTTTGGTATAGGACAATATTACAAAATATTACAAAATGTGATACTGCAGACGCTATACCGAAACAAAGATTGCGATGTTTTGGATACAGACCTAGTATAGAAACGGTACGGGATAAGCTACAGGGTGATCCTAGCAACAGCACAAAAATTACGGCGCCATAATTTTGCAACCTTACGTCACAGTGTCATGCTGATTTTAGCAAAATGTTCAGAAAAAAATTGTTTACATGACAAGGGACAGCGTTTAAATACAACAATTGAATATTCTTTGTTTTGCAGTTGGCAAGTGAAATACCAGTATTCCAAAAGAGTATTAACCTTTGCATCTTCATGCTTTCAAGCAAGTTCATGTTAGAAATAAAGTGCGCCATACTCATTTTTTAGGTTGCTGAAAAGAAACAGTGTTTAATGTGTACACCACAAAAACAACCAGTCGACGATTTGTCGTTTTAACCAATGTTCAATAGCACCATCGATTAGTTCGCAAGTGACTGATCATGTCCCAGCAACTGTTCAAAACTTGATTCAAATGATTTAACATTTTCAGTCTTTTGATACAAGCTTTATGCAAAAATGATTATTGTCAGTTGTTCACTCTTGTACTAGACACGTCCAGCACCGTTCCTTTTGGCTATGAACAATGGGCTTCGCGTGAACTTTTTCCATTACAAACTTGCCTTAAAATATAGCAGTTAATATTGTTTTGAAGAGCTTACTTGTTAGCGACAGCACAAACAGTATTTAGTTACTTTAATCAAACTCTGCCTTATTTATGTAAACAGATTTTTCTGAACATACTCTTGAAAACCGCATGACGCTGTGACGTATGATTGCAAAATTATGGTGCCGTGAAATGTGTGCCGTTTGTTTAAACCACCCTGTACTTGCAAAAGCACGCGGCTGTGCATTGTGTATCATTGTGAATCGAATTAGAAGCTAACTATTGAGGAAGCCATACAAGCAATGAGAGACAGAACAACTAGGACTCGTTTTACGTCAACGTCGTCGTCTCCTTTAAAATGACAGCAGAAATACTGTTGGTTTATCCAAGAATTCTCTGAAACAGACACTCAGTGCCTATAATAAATAGTTCTACATCTGCTACTAAGAAAACACTAATTGATTATATTTGAATCAGTGCTTGTTTATTTCTGGTTTACCGTCTGTTTCGTCCATCCATTTGTACAGTGTCAGACAATAAGAACACTTTTCTACAAAATGTCAAGATTTTCAAAACGGCACAATAATTCTTACAAAATTTTGAAGCACCCTAACCAAACAATCTGATACGAACAGAGCTAGTTTTGTGCAGTATTCAACGCGTTTTTGAAACTAACGCGACCATGTGATTTTAGTAGATGTATACACCTTCTGTCTACTGTCTGTGTAAATTGCAACTTTAAAACAATCGAGTACTAGCTTAATACTGATTCGTCTATGCCTATCTATATGATGTTAATGATAAAAAGACTGCAGCAATTAAAACAGCTTATGGCTATCAGGAAAGCAATCGTCAGCTTTTGCAAGCGTCTGCGTTCTTGCATCAGTACAAAAGGCAGACACTTTAAACTTTTATACTGGTACTGCAACACGGTTTCGTGCACTTACTTTTACCGTTTACTATGTTACTCTTTCAGCGACAGATTACTGGTGTTTCTTTTGCATTCCGAACGTGTCGTATGTTTAAAATAAATTCTTCTGTCTTATTTATTTCTGTGTGCATTTAAAAGATAACTTGTTATATTCAAAGCTGTGCCACTTCGGAACAACAAGCGTTAACGTTGAGGTGATAAAATGTGCAACAGTAACAGCGAATCGTGTCGGAAATAATTTTTGAAAATGTTGTAAGAAAACACTGGGCTATACTGAAAATAATGAAGGGTGTTTTGCCGCACACTGTACTGACCAGATATTGACGAGTGTGCAACAAACAATGGAGGATGCAGCGCTGACGCCAACTGCGCGAACACAGTTGGAAGTCGTACGTGCGAGTGTCTGCCTGGATACGACGGTGATGGAATTACCTGCGTAGGTAAGTTATCATAATCACTCATGAGATCGGTATGATGGAGCTTTGAATATTTGTTTTTATTTTATTTAGCAACTAATTTTCCTTCACTCAGTAAACCTCATTAAACTACAGTAAATATTTAAGAATCGAGAATAACTTACTGAAAGAAATAAATCGATTAATGAAAATAAAACAAGTAATTGGAGCAAAGCTCACGTCACTCACGATATCAGCGGTCCTGCCACCTGAACAATCGTGTACAGCGTGAAATAAAATAATAATGCGTCTTGAAGGAACGCAAATGATTTAAAATGTACGCTCAGTGCTACAAATTTTAGGATACGCAAGTTGTCCAGGTTTGTCTTTAGCCATCTCGGCACAATTCACTCTTAAAATGTGCGTTGCAGCCGAAATTACAAAAAAACACATATCCTTTATTCTAGGCGGTCATGCCATTCAAGGTCATTGACGTTGACACCATTAAAAGCTTGTCACGGATGCTTGTTATATATATGCTTATATCTTCCTTCAAGATATAAGCAATATACCTGTGCCAATTTTAACTGTTTTTCGCTAAACGAGTCAATAGCGGTAAAATAACCACTTTTTAGGTGGGTAGCCGTCTTTGACGCCTGCCTGCGCAGGCCTCTTTGAACCTGAAGAGTCGCGACCTGGACTGTTAAAATCTGCGTTTAAAGCGGAAAATGTTATGTGCAGGCTGTCTTGGTCTATCTTGAGCCATTTCGTTGCAATTGGCTGTTGAAATGTGCGCTGCGATCAAAAATTGCGGAATATTCATCAAAACCCCCTCTTTTTGGGGTTCAAGGTCGTTTAAAGTCATCGATGTTGATAAATCTAAAAATTTTCTTATCAGTGCTTGTTATGATAAGCAGCATGTCTGTACCTGTCTACAACTGTTTTTGCAGTAGACGAGCCAATAACTTCAAAATAACGTCTTTTTAGAGGAGGTACCCCTTTTTGACGCTCTCGTTCGAGGGAAACCTCCTTATCCCGGAGCACGAAATTTTGTCACACAAAACTAAACTTTTTGAGGCAGCCCAATGTGTAGATTTCGTGATTTTAGCGAGCACCGGTTTAATGCAGCTCACAAGTGTGACAGACAGACAAACAGACGAACAGACAGACGGACACCTAGACGATGGCTAAAACGCGCGAAGCATATTGCTATCGCGCGTAATAAAAATTATCGAAACTTAAAAAACTAAAACAAAATGTGACAAACAAACTGCCATAAAAATAGTAGTTTTGTCTTTTGTCTCGTTTTTCTCGTTTTTTTTATATTATGCGGATTTATAATTTGCATGGTTTCAATTGTTGTAGACAACTGCAACCCAAATTTGGGTGTTCATATATGAAATATTTAGGTGCATTTTTTGCATTATTTGGAGTAACGGAGTCAGTTTTTATAAGGGCAAGGCCGAAGAATTAGAAATTTTGCGTTGGGAAAAAGTAGTATGTCCGCAGTAAATCACAATACCTTCTAGAATTACGATTAATCTGTGTCATTATACGCAGATATCGACGAGTGTGCAACCAACAACGGAGGATGTCATGCAGGGGCCACGTGCACTAACAACCTGGGTGGTTTCACTTGTACCTGTCCAGACGGCTATGACGGAGACGGATTTACCTGTTCAGGTTGTTACTTTTAGCATGATGCGCTAAATTAACGACGTACTTCGCGCAAGGTCAACGTTAGTCAGCCTCAAGTCAGAAGAGCTTTGGACTTTCACTTTGCTGATATTTCAGATTTTTTCTTGTTATAGTATTAATGTATTTGTCAACATAGGAAATATAATACAACACAGAAAGAACTATAAAACATATTGCTAAATTTCAAACAAAATGCAAAAAAAAATATGCAAGTACCGCGGTACCGTTTTTTTACAGATATCGATGAGTGCGCCACAAACAATGGAGGATGTAGCGTCGACGCCAGCTGCAGCAACGTGCCGGGTAGCTTCGAATGTAGCTGTAACGCAGGATACGACGGAGATGGAATCACCTGCGCTGGTTGGTTATAGATAACTTCAGTATAGTGATAATCTACTTCGGATATTGCACTCAAGTGTATTCTGTCGGCCTTTTCAGATCTCAAACGACATCAAGTTAGACAATAAATTAAGAGTGGCGGTTAAGCGTCTTCTCTTCTTTTTTTGAATTACATGTTAACTTCAGTATATTGTAGGCGCCGGCACGGTATGGTAGTCACGTGTTGGTAGACTTATGCAAACGTAGAATAAGAGCAAGAGCAGACAATAACTGCTGTGTGTGTATACGTAGACATCGACGAGTGTGCAACTGACAGTGGCGGCTGTGATGATAATTCGGACTGCGTTAACAGCGTCGGCAGCTTCACTTGCGAATGCCACGCAGGACACGCCAGAAACGGCGGAGACACGTGCGAAGGTAGTCTATACGTTAAAACTCTTTACAAGTTTGACTTGGATTCTGTCGTATTCAGAGAAAAACAGCCTTGCTGTAAATGTAGCGATTTGTTTTCATATACTAGTAAACTGAATGGGTTGTTGCTGCTGCTGTAGATATCGACGAGTGTGCTACAGGCAGCGCAGGTTGTAGCGCTGATGCCACGTGTACTAACGTCGCCGGTAGCTTCACGTGTACTTGCAATAGCGGCTATGACGGAGACGGTCAAACTTGCACAGGTACTTCGCTGTAGTTTTTGTTGTAGATTTTTAACAACCTGTTTATGGGTTATAATCTGCCAAGAACAAAAGACATATTACCTTCAAAGTATTGAGCGGGGGCGTCAACGACTTTGTCCTCGTTTCTAAGAAGTAGAACAGCGATGGCTTGGAATTATTGTCTTTGCACCACAGAAATCGTTTAAAAGACCCTCAGTGTACTGGAGCTGTTTGCGGCTAGGGTTGCACTCAGAAAGCTTGCGACACTCCTACAGATGTCGACCGGCAAGGCTTTTGCCCAGATCGTAAACGTCGCCGCTTTTCTTTTCCTGGTGCTGAATGTAGATTGACTGCGCTGATTATGTTTTTCAGTGTTTTAAACTTCGTTAAATGGTGCTTACGTGTAAAACTAAAACTTACGTGCAATCTAATTGCGCTCACGTTGCCTGAAGCTAAAATTTTTACATTCTTGCATTATTCATTCTTTCAAATGATTTTTAATGACTTTGATATAACATTTACAACATAATGCTATTTGTTTTCTTTCGGTATAACGTGGTTTTTGTCACGTAAGCCTAGATTACCGTGTGATTACGCAGATATCGACGAGTGTGCGACAAACAACGGCGGTTGTAACGCTGAAGCCAGGTGCAGTAATACTGTCGGCAGCTTCTCGTGCACCTGCACAGACGGCTACGAAGGAGATGGCATTACCTGCACAGGTCATGTTTTTTGTACTTAAAGTGGCACTGGCGTCTTTGTAATTACTGTTACCTTTCGTAAATTCTACTTTGGTAATTGCACCATCACGTCCCTTGATTACACTGTGTAAAATCCTGCACCGCCACTCCCTCACACAATTTGGCTTTTCAAATCATTCCGACGGTCTGGCCCGGATGCATATTTTGAAAGTGTACCAGGAAATTGTGCACTGTACGATATCAGTATTCATGAGATCGAGATGTGCTACCAGATCGCCGCGGCACAGCCTGTACACTAAGGCCACTGACTCCGCCCTTAACCTGAGATGGTCGCTGGGCTGGGCGACGTTTATTACATGCCCTATATCAACAATGCTGTTTCACCTTCATGCACCATATCATAAGAGCCACTGTCTAATGTTATGTGACTAGTTTAAAAATAAATTGCTTTTTAAATTTTGTTAGTTGTGTCTACTTTTCTTAATTCGTCGAGCTTAAAGTTTAGGCAATTTACGTTAGGCCTACTGTATGCGTCTATCAGACATAGGATTATAAAGGATCCCGAGTTAATATCATCTATTCAAATTATTTTAATTTCTTTTTCGGCCATTTTTCTCTAAAATTCACTGAATTACATGTTTTGTTGGGTCAAATTCGCAACCTTTGAAGAAAATATTATGCAATTATAAATTTTACAACAAAAACTATAACATGTTTTATGCTCTGATTGTAAAATTCTACACCAGAATTTGTTGAAATTAACAACAGTAATTCAGGAGTGCAAAGGCATATTATGTTATTTAACCTGAACAGTGAA
>Ga0209367_1001262_pt1 | contig 30483 bp, 15 predicted proteins | sample WorMetLIZISLAND2_FD_187412 | JGI IMG/M metagenome (GOLD analysis project Ga0209367, IMG submission 187412) | Marine gutless worms symbiont microbial communities from Max Planck institute for Marine Microbiology, Germany - Olavius geniculatus... ...
GTGTGGGACAACCCTGCAGGAGTTAAGCCACGCTGCCCTAGATAGGCAGCGGTGGGCAGCGATAGTAAGAATGGCGTCAGACACCAACGGGCATTGAGCCCACGGTTGTCGATGATGATGATGATGGTCGTGAGTCGTGACACGCGACTTGTGATTTTTTGCTATTTTATGATTCATAAGCCGCGCCGGTGTCCGTGGGTAGCAGAGGCCGATCAAGCGACGAAGATGTGTATAACACTAGCAGCAGCAGTAATGGGTGCATGGGCGGCGCTAGGAATCTGAAGCTGAGGGGGGCAGTTGGGGGCAAAAACTAGGGCACAGGCACAGGTGGCGCAATACATTTTTTCGCCCTTCTTTCAGTTGTTGTGTGCATGGAGAAAATGTAGCGGGGTCCAGAGGCAGAGTCCCTGGTCGGTGAGTCAGGGGGACGAAACATCCCTGAAGCTGAAACATTTTAAGCTTTTGGACGTTCAATGGAATTCAATGGAAACCGCAAAAAAATCACAGATATATTGTGTTGTCTTGCAAAAAATAACGTTTAATAAGTCACATTTTAGCATGTGTATGGATACCTGAGGGCACTTTATCACCATCAATTTTTTCTGGGGGAGCTAGGGGCAAGGGCAAGGGCACAAGGAGGTAACTGCCCCCCCCCTGCCCTCTCCCTCTGGCACCGCCCATGGACGGGTGTTGTGTCTCTTTCCCTATCCGTTCACAGTCGTTAGGGGTGCTCGAACGCCACAATTTACTACAATTCTATACTGTTGACGTTTAAGCTGTCTGCCATTTACCATCTTCTACGGCTTCGTATTTTCCCGATCTTTACTTCAGCAAGAGTTTGTTTTCAGAGGCAGATCCAAACTGCGCAACTGCTGTGCACCGATATCACCAATCACCAGCACAATATATAACTTTTTTATCGAACGCGATATGATTGCTTAATTAACATAACGCGTAAAAACATATTTTGTTCACATTTCTGACACTTTGGCTGACATTTTATCCAGTTGTCTATTTTTCAACTGCCTGTAGTAAAATTGCTTGAAGTGTTGGCCCACTATGTGAACACAAGCAAGGAGACGCTTTCTCCATTCATTGACAGCATTATCGATAATGTTCTGCTCCAGACCAATCCAGGCTGTACCTGTCGCTTCTTGACTTTACAAACATTCTTAAACTTCACCTGGTAGACACACTGCTGCATGACAGTTAAACCTTGTAATATACTGGCTGTTTGGGCCCACAGATTAGGATAAATAAAATTTATTGATGGTATTTCATTCATTTTAACACGTATTATGCTTGGTCTGCTTTTTCCAGGTGGAGCAAAAGCAGACGTTGGGTGAAGTGGAAAGTAAAACACTTATTTAATGGTCAGTTGTGTGCGAAATATTCCTGCCCAAAATTATTAAAATTTGCTAATGATTCTTCAAGTTACAATCGATAATGTCGGGAATGTTTTTTTTACGTTTTTTTGTTTATTTTAACACATATTTCGCTTGATCTGCTTTTTTGATCTGTTTTCCCTAGGTAGTGCAGAAGCATACATTAGGTGAGGTGAAAAACTAAACGGTCATTTGATGGCTAGTTGTGTCAAGAATATTCGTACCAAAATTATCAAAATTTGATAATTGGTTTTCAAGTTACATTCAGAAATGTCGTGGATGTTTTTGAGACACAGTGTAAATTGGAATATGAGCGTGTGAACCTTGTATAGATTTGTGATGATAGAAGATTAGCGAGATAAGGTAGTATTTTTTGAGTCGACCGTGCCTTGTCGGTTTTCGCGGTTTCAAGTTGTGACATCTGGTTCCGTTTCTCGATGCAGAAACATTGTTATCTTTATTCGCGAACTTGCAACATTTGAAATGCGCGGTAGCGCTATAATAATACTCAGTATTATTCAACTCCATAATGCCGAGTGCCGACGGCCTTAGTGTGCTGCGTGAAGTTCAATATTGTGAAAATAAAACATAGTTCCTTTCGGAGATCTAAACTCTGCGGCTGTTTATGGTGTGATTGATGTTTTCGTTTCAAATGCATACCATACGCGCCTCTTTGTATTCGACGGCGGCGGGCGGTCACAGGCCTACAGTTTTGCGCGTTTTGCCTCGTTGACCCTGGCTATTAGCCCCGTCCATGGCTTGCGCCGTCCGATCGGCGTCCGTCTTGGAGTTGCTTGATGTCGGCTACAAATCCCGCGCCAATCATGAATCATCGATTGCTGGCTGCACAACGGTCTCGAAGAGCGAAACATCGCCATGACCCTTTTCACGATCCACCAGCACAACACTTCGCCCGACTATATGCTGCTGATTTCTTCTCGTTGCGTATATAAGAAAAATACAACAACCACCATTGCCGATGGTGCGTCTATTGCGATTACCGCTGTGCTGATGCCGATTAGTACGCATTGATGACGTTTATCACTTTCTGGGGAGAATGCATTGTACGGCCTACGTAAAAGTAATACAGCCTGTTTAATTCTGAAATTATATAATCCCACGCCAACTTGGATACAAACAAAAGTCAGGCTAGCTCTTAGTTGCTAGAGTTTTAAGGACAGTAACAAAACTTGGTAGCAATACGTAATATTCGAGTCAAAAACTTTTATTCAAAATATGCTCCGCCGGCTTTAATGCATGCTACTGAAACGACGCTGTCGCTAACTAACGGCTGCTGCACAACGACTTTCAAAACGACGATCACGACCACCGTAGCGATCAACAAAGCCAAGTATGAAATATCTTTGTGAACGAAATTGTCGGGATGATTAATGCCAAAAAACTGTAAAAATGTTTTCACATTTGTTGAAGATTTTTGGCTGGTACAGTGTATGAACATAGTGGGTCTGCACGACAGAAAAGACTAAAGAGCCAACTAACCTCGCTGAATAAACTCATGCGTTGAAACGTTAGCAAATAAACTATAAGAATTCGTCTAAATTCGCAACCTTTATTTATTGATCTGTTGGCGTTTCGGCAACCGCTGCTGTCTTTCTCGAAACAGATTCTATTCTATCGGCGAAACGTCAACAAGAAGTCAGTAAATAACAAAAAGCCCAGCTGTCGCTAGGATAAACGACTGTACAGGTTGTCAGTGATCTTAAAGGTCACCTAAGGTCAATGATTTTCATTTTATTTGAAAAAGCGTATGCGATTTTCTATTAATTAGTGATCAATAGCGACATTGGCCGTTTGTCTCGCACCGTTTAGCCACAATACATTCGTGACAGATAGACGACAACCATGCCATAAGGTCGACCGTTACTTAAGCACGGTTGGCTAAATATTGCAGTTTGACGAATTATGATAGTTTATTTGGCGTTGACGAACCAATCAATTAACCGACCGTTGACGGTGAGGTGAACCCAGCTGCCGTTGTCGCTTGTCTCGCCGTTGCCATTGCGTTCGTCTAGTAGCACGACCGAACATTCGTACCAACCTTCGTCGTACGTTCGCAGGTCGCTGATCTCAATCGATGCCGGTTCGATCAGTCGCACGCGACCCTGATAATAACAACCAGCCGTAGGCAGTCTTATAGGCCGCAGAACTCCCAATAAACAGTCGCTTATTAGTGTCAAAAGGCCCCGTTGCTTTGTCCAAAATTTTACCTCAGACCAGCCCGCAAAACAGTTTCTCGGCACTTTGAATCGCCAATCTGAGTACATTAAATGTGACCCAAATTGATCTCAAACCGTTTGCCAGGCATTTTACATGGTTACTTTACATCACTGTTAATAGCTAACGGCTAAACTTGTTTTACCCTGCTTCACTATTGAAATAACACAGGCCCTATGGATTATTTGTAAGCATGTTTAAAAGTTAATGGCATTTAACAAATTAAAATTAACGGTACTTGACTAAATTTATTTTTGCTGCCAACTGATCGACTACCTGTAGTGCATACCGCATTTTGTGATAGCTAAACTAAAATCAACTTTATTCGATCTACGAATAACTCTCAAAACTTTACAAATTTATTCATGTTTTTATATTCGCGTACCGATAAGGTGGATTGTAATAACGATTTTGCACATGGTCTATGCACGCGCAATAAAGTGCGGATTTTGTTGCCTTTGCTTTCAGACGACAAGGTTGCTTTCAAATCAAGTAAATAACAGTTGCAAAGTTTAAACAGCCGGTGAGGTCATTGTAGCGGAAGAGAACGTTTATCGGCGGGGCTTTTGGATACTTCTGCATGGCATATTCGTTTGATCGAAAGTTGCGAACGTCGACAAACCTGGTACATCTCGTCAACGTGCGGCGGATATCCGTTGAACTGTATGAAGATCGGGACCTCCTTGCGTCGACGTCTCCACGTCATGATGCGCTCGGTGGTGAGAGATGAAGTGTCGGTGACGCTGGCTAGGGACACCGGCTGTCGACTGAGGTCACAGTCAAGCACCTGACTACCGCCGATCGTCGACGAGCGGTAGACGGCAGCGTCAGGTGGCCGCCATTCGTCGTCATAGCTCGACGCCGCCGACTCTGAAGCTGTGCACGTGCAAAACATCACTGCAAACATTATGTGTACAATCATTTGAGTCGTGGTAAAAGGATAGCGGGAACAAATGCTTTCTCCATCTTAAATGTTAGCCTGTCGGAACATTTTTTTCTTGTCAGAACATGTTCTGTTCTGAAATACTAAATTTGAGCTAAATATAACCATTTCTGAAAATTTTTTTAAAAATAAATTTTTTGGACGCTATCAGTCAAAACTACAACTTTCCGCCTCCAACTTTTAACCCACGACGCCTATGTATAGTTTCAGAACGCCACTTGGGCCTACTAAAACTTTCTTGGAGCGCTGACAAGAGTTATGTTAATATGTCTTACAAATTAGTTCAATTTTGAGGTGACGTTTGAAGAGAAACCAGACCATCATTTACATTGTTTAGGCCTAGATGATCAAATAAACTGTTCTAGCCAACAGGTCCGGCAAGGAGAAAGCATGCAGCAGTCTCCAAATTTAGTTCTTTCACACGACTTCGCATAAACAGTAACGTCGGCAGATCTGAGACTATCAGGTCGACGCTGGACTGACCGACTCTCTTAAGGCGCAGCTATCGCAACACTAGGTTAATATAATACAGTCCATCTACGCATTCATACTTCTTGAATCTAACGCTGCTGTTGTCACTCAATCGCGCGCGTTAATTTACTTGCGCAGAAGAGGAAACGTCTATCCTCCGCGGATTAGCGACTGAAAAGAAAGCTGCTTGGACGTATTTCACTCTCGACCGCCGTCAGACGCCGTAATGAGGTCAAACAGTAGACTGCAGCCAGTCTGTACACGTAGGATCCCGGAAATTTCGTAAACACATCGCGTTTGCACGCTAAGGCCCAAACTCCGCTTGTTGTAGAATTTTGCACAACATGCTGAATACGACAAGCAGTACGACAAGTCTACAGCAAGTCGAATATGATAGAGCTTGGGCTAAAAAACGGTAGTTTGGCGCATGGTCATAAAATTTTCAGCAACAGATGAAAACATAATCTGGCCAAAAATACGAGCGTTCAGAAGATAGGAAGACGCTATATCGAATCGAACAAAAATCCGGACGCAGTGCAACCTCGTTCAGAGTGTTAGTTTCGACGTATATTAGTCACATTTAGTTGACATATTTTGTCCCAACAGCGGAAAATTCTCGGGGGGAGAGCGAGACGAAAAACGAAAGCCGTTTAAGGACACAATGCCACCAGATGGCAAACAAATGAGTATAAGTATGTACACTGTGTCCGGAAAAAAGAAACCCCCTAGAGAGAGTATTTATTTGCCAAAACACAAATACAATGTTATTATACAATACTACACACTGTAGGCGGGCAGCCAAAAAAGCAATCGCTCATCAAGTGACAAATCTAAACAAATCTAAATAAAATTTAGTACACTTAATTTCCAATAAATTACCAAAGTGATCACCATATTTTGTTGGAATATATTATTTTAGCGAGGTTATTAATTGTTAAATATCGATAACAAAATATTTCCGTCACCAATATAGCGTTACACAAGCAAACCCCTATGTTATTGTACATTTGCGTAACTCCAACAAACAACATTTCATTTTGGCAAAATTTTCCACCAAGAATGCATCATCTATTAGCAATCAAACTGTTGAATTTTATTTAAATCGGCTGACGCAAACGATAGTTACGTACAGCGACTTTTGCGAGATCATTCCAAAACTTTAGTTTCAGGTCTTTGTGCATAAATGACGTCAGACACAAAAACCTGAAACTTAAGTGTTCTGGGGTAACCTCACAAAAGCCACTGTAGCTATAGTTTGCTCTAACAGATTTAACTGAAATTTGGCACTTTGACTGCAAATAAACAATGCATTGGTAATGTAGAATTTTGCTAGAAATAAATGTTGTTTGTTAAAGTTACGCAAATGTACATTAACAGAGGGTTTTACTTGCGTAACGCTATATAGGTAACGAACATATTTTGTTATCGATATTCAACAATTATAACTACTGTGGGAAATAATATTTTTCAACGAAATTTGGTGATCGTTTTAGCAATTTATTGCGACTTAAGTGTACGAAATCTTGCCCAGATTCGTTTAGATTTACATTTCTATTTAATGATGTGTATGGCGTTGCTTTTTTGAGACACAGTGTAGAGAGGAGCGGTTTAGCTGCGGTGCCTACGTCGACGACGACGAAGATGGATGAATTCACGCAAACGTGATCGTGCCGTTCAGCCTCAGTCCAGAAGAACAATGATCACCGTGTATGGGTGCAGTCATGAAACCCCCACGACTAAATCCCTCCCCGAAATACAAAACCACGGAACGCCTTCACTTGTATCAGGTGGCAGATGTGATCCCATATGACAGGTGACGCTCCGTAGCTCTGCGTTGGGTTTCCCATAAAGAGCGATACGCCATCACCTTCAGAAAATAGCAAAATATCAATTGCGTGGTTCTTGGCAATGTTTTATCTGGGCAATCAGAAAGTTAAGATTTAGCACGCGCACGAAAATGTAAGCCTTCGGAGTCAGCACGTTTAGGAACGTTTAGTTATCGTACACTACATCCACGCCTACATCAAATTAGTATACCCAGTAAAGATCGACGACGATACAGTGTGTTTGAGGCGGTTTTATCGTGGGTGGGTTAATACATCGGACATTCGCAGTCTACGCACACTCGGCGTTACGGCGCGTTACGTCCGCATGTCGCTAATATGTCCAAAGGCGTCTAATTGCTGACCAGGCTGACAGATTGATTCTGTTGTCTGTCCGGAACTAATCGCGCCAATTTATCACGATTAGCTACTTCACACATCCCTCTGGTCGCCGGACAGATCGCGGACAGACCAATTCGCCGGTTGTTAGTCAGTTCGCGTAGCAAACATCTTACGCTCGCAGACAACTCGAGTTGGATGTTCTTGTCTTTTCACACTTCAATCAGTTTATTTTTGACATTATTTAGAATATTGTAAATTTAATACTCGTCTGTATTTTTCCAAGCTGTTAGGCAAGTATTATATAAAAAAAGTCTAAAGCCGTGGCTACACGCACCTATTTCCTCGTCCGAAGTTCTGATGGGCGTCTTTTGGCTGATAGGCAAAAAAACCTCGTTTGAGGAAATCTGACAAAATGCGCATGCACATTCCATCCGATTTTTTTTTAGAAACATTTAAACCTCAGAAGGCTCGGCGACGTCGGACAACACCTAAAACGAGGAAATCGGTGCGTGTAGCCACGGCATGATGCGTACGAAAAACGGTGAATTTTTATAATTTTTTCAAACCTTTGAAACAGCATAATCAAAACGTAACTACGATGCAATACCGCTGGTCTTGTGCTTAACTAATAGAAAAATAACACGATGACGACGATGGTCGTTCAATATTCGTCTTTCGCGTCATTTTCAATCTGACTGAGCTTGTGTTGACTTCAGTTAAAACCGGTTCTATCTGTTTGTTTATCCTTCCGAGAAGACATGCTTGTCTTTGAAGCGCAGTTTAAATCCAGCGATTACGCGGATGAGCCGTCAAATAAGTCATCTCTCAGCACGTAATGCGCCAGCATTAATTTCGACTCCGGAGACGTCGTTCGTTGCCGGTAAGATTAACTTTGCAGTTGAGAAGAAAAAGGCGCCGTCCGCGTCATTTCCTCGTGTTGGCGAACTGCTGCAGCGGTTGTCAGAAACGATATCGGTTTGTACACGCGGCAGCCGCGGGACCGTGGACTGGAAGCGCTCGTCTTAAGTTGCTGCTCCTGCCCATTAGAGTCTCTCTCTCTCATAGCAGACGCCAGCGAATTAGTGGCCACCATACAACATTGGGCAAGGGTCGATCGATCGATCGTGTTGCCCTGCGGCGCATGTCCAGGAAAGAAGACAATTTTTCACGGTCCACCATCTCAGCTGCACGACGAAAGAACAACGAGTTCGGCTGTTGCAGAGTAACGCTGCATCTCCAGTTCTCCATACAAGAAAATAATGTTGTGTACATTTTCTCCACTAAAGAACGTCCAAGTTTAAATTACATGTACACAGGCTTGCACGTTGTGCATTATGAGCTCCACACTTTGTATTTAGCTAGATCTTTTTAATCTTAAATGTCCTTCACAAGCCCCACCGTGGTCAGCCATCTTGTCGTGGTGGTGGGGGAGCTAACTAAGAGCTGACCAAACTCGTGAGAGCAGATTTGCTACACGTTACCAGTGCTTTTGTGCTGGTTTTGGCTTCACAGCTGATTACGGCTTTACAGCCGTCTATTTACGGCTTTACAGCCGTCTATTTACGGCTTCACAGCCGTCTACGGCTTTATAGCCGTTACCTGTAACCTTGTGGTTACATTCGGGGACGCGCATTGGGCCGAACTGATACGGCCTCAACGCTGGGCAGGTGTAAGAGCCTGCCCACCCCGCAGGTAAGGTAAAATAAGATAAGGTCCTTCACAAGCAGTGAAGGTCAGCAGTAATAATGCTATTAATATAGGCCTAAAACAGTAAAACTTCAAATAATTTCCCGTAGTGACCATGTGGTTAGTTAGCATTGTTCTCAAGTTATGATTGCACGGTTAGAACCATGCACTCCAAATCACATAGGGCCTACTACTTGTAAAAAGTCTACTAGATCAACAAAAATCATGTTTGACAAAAACTGAAAACATGCTGATAATTTTTTTGAATTTTATTAAATATTAAACTTGAAAGTAATACTCAATCTGTGTTTACAATAAGCTTATGGTTCTTGTTCTGCTAATGCAGCAGATACGATTGTGCTGTTAGATATCCTGCTGCCATATGCTTACACGACAGAGACATAATATGTACATGCCACTGCCATGGAAAATAGCAAGCGTGATTAACGAAGCTATATTCAAGAGTTTACGTTGAATCGGTCCCTGCAGTACTCGCTAGATGGCGGGACAGAGCGACAGCGGCAGCAACGCCGAATGATGGTTGGTCCCAGACGATCGGCAGTTTGCATGAGTGAACGTCGGATTTTGCAAATGTCGTCCGGACGGCGACCGGATGTCGGGCGTGATGGACGCCGCATCACGCATGCGCGGTGCACAGCGACTACACGACGACCACCAGACAACAGCGCCTGCAGGTCACATGGCGCTCAGATCCATCTACGCTCTAACGACACGTTGTGCTCGATCGCTGTAACTAGCAGCTATATGGAAACTTAAAGACACCTCCGAACTAGCCGTGTTTGTTTACACATATTTGTTTTAAGTGTTCAAGACGGCTTTATCCCATATTAAACCACACACACACACACACACACACTCAGCTGCCTATTGTACTGTTTTCCTAAGTTTCGGATGCAGTCGTGCGTGACAAAGCAAACGACGATCTGATCGTGAATTAAGCATGTTAAACCACTGTTTGGGATGAGATTAGTTCGTACTGCGAACTCATACGGTGCACGGGTCATACCCGTGGCAGTGGATTCGTGTGATCAAGCGCGACTTAATGTAACGCTGCATGCTCGGTGCTCCTGACGTTCTTCCAGTTCAGCCATCAGTGCTCATCAGTTGCTTCACGACCGCGTTACGAGCCGCGACCGGTAGCAGCAGATCTTCATTGCCCCGAAGTGCCATAATTCAACGGGAAAAAAACTAACACTTTCCCTTCCGCTGCGTTTGCGTGGCTTTCCAAATGTTGACGTTTAATTTTTTGTTTTCTACAGTTTTTCGTTCTTAAGTTATGAACATATGATGAAGAAACAGACGGACAGAAGTACAAACAATCACCAGTGCTCAACGCTTTCTTATACGGCTGTGTGCACTGTTTTTAGTTTTGAAAATTGTGGCCTGTTTCGGTCGGGATTTTGTAACGGTTTCGGTACTAGCGATCGGAAAAGCGCTCACGACACGTATCTGCATCGTCGTCATTGGACGTTTAATCACAGGCGAGGCTCCTGCGACTCTCGAGTGCGCAAGACAGAGCGAACGGGCTTTAAAATATTATGACCGTCGATCGTCGCCTGCGTAACTGTCATGCACTACACTTGCGCCCGACAACGTGACGGGAATGTTTGCAGTCAGCATTAGCATAGATCTCGGATAGACGCTATACGACCGATCGTAAAGACAAACAACGGAACGTCTTGTATCTGGCCTGTTTCGGCGAATCGTCCTGCCCTAGCCGCTGGTGCTGCTTGTTAAGTACAAGTAATCGGAACGTTTGCAGACGGCATCAAAATCACAAAGTGTCACAGAGGGGATGGATAGTAGTCGTCAATGACAATGTCTGAAACGATACGTCTTTTAAATTTCTGCCGAACCTTCAGCGATAAATTGCATCACGTATTGCATCACTCGGTAGCTTGCCGATTAATATGTGGAAATATTTCTTGGCATCTGGATGCATAAAGTCGATGACAAAGGAGTAAAGGTAGCCTTAAACACAGCGAACAATAGTGCCATTGGTACGATCTCTGCAAACATGTTGTTCTTGAATGCCTGTACGAAATGGCATCTCTTTCCGTACAACGCCTTTAGCAGGGTGCACGAGTGTGAAAGGCGTGCAGTTAGGCAGACAGAGCGACAGACCACGCAACGGTAACATCTATCGCAATACCCGCCAAGTAATACAGGGTTATAGTACTCGTTACTAATAATGTTTCTACGTACAGCCAGATAGTTACAATTGACGAGAACGTTCAGTCCCATAACTTCGGAGTTCACACTGCCTGGAGCAAGGCTAAAGACAGGAATACTTGGCGTCAAGTCGTCAGTACGGCAACGCTCTGATAGGAGTTCGCCATTAAGAAGAAGATAGTTAGCCTACTTGGACGTGGAAAAAGCAGAAGTTCGGCTGTAAATTTTCTTGGCTGTTTCTGCGGGTCCATACGCTGACAATTTGTCGCCAGTATCACGTGGCGAGCTGAGCTCCAGAGCCTCTCTTCCCAGAACTGGTCGTCGGTTGATCTGCGTTAAGGCAAATCGTCGATGTACGTTGCAGTACCACTGGCTTCTATCCCTATACCTGGTGGGTGCAGCTTGCGCCCAGTGAAAAATAAAGGGGGCGTTTTGTTAAGGGTGTAGATCAAAACTTCCTTCCTCCTGTTTTTTACTAGGCAATCTGCACCCGTAACAAGGAAGGGGCTTGGGGTCAAAAGTAAGAGGGAGATTGAACCTGGAAGTGGGGGACATGAGCCTGATTTTGACTTCAGATTTGTGGGACAGAAGTCACAGCGTTGCGCTAGCGGTTACGTCGTTCGTCGTCGCAGGCTGCTGCAATTAATCACGAAACTTTTCGCCGCTCCAGTCGTCGCCGTCGTCGTCGTCGTCAATGTCCAAGTTCTACGAGCGAGCGAGCGCTTAACGAGCGCATTAACGAGGCCACTAATCGCCGACGTCGCCAAACGACGTTTCCTGCATGCGAGCCAACGGCAAAGTTGGCCAGCATACGAGAACCAGGCACCATCTCCCAAGTCACATCGCCGTCGCCTAACGGTAACCAATACATACGTACGAGCGTATATTCTCGTACACACATGCGTACATCCTAATTCACACAAACGTGTCACAATCACTGTAAGCTAAACGGAAAGGTCCATAAAGCAATAACACAAATCTGACTTATGTAAGCTAAGAAGCTTTGTAGCAAGTACTAGACATTTACCTTTCAAGTTTTACCTTTACCTTTAACGGCCGTAAAAATAAAAGTAAACAGAAAATTAGTGCCGTACGTGCCGTGCATCGAGACTTGCTGGCGCTGAATTTGCTTAATCAATCTTTATACGCCGTCTCTCGCGCTAGGTAAAAATTTACCAAAAAAACTCATACAAAATGCAACTAAGTCAATACTAATTATATACGTAACTTTCAACTCATCAGCCATTATCATCAGACTTAATTCGATGATGTGGTTCTCGAAACCAAAGTCTTGGTGTCGAGGCGCCTCGAGAAAAAATAGTCTTGGTCTTAATCTTGAAAAGTCTTCTTTTACATCAGTGCTGTAATTTCGACATTTGTAATGTTAGTAAGTCCATCAAAGCAGGGCTAAGAACGGCGATTTAAAGCCCGACCCAGTAAAGTAGGTTATATTGAGTGTTAATGGGTTTCTGTTTTGAGGTTAAACTCGTTTTTAAAGCCCGAGTTGATGGGTTTAGCGTGTTTGTGGATTTTCAGTTATTAAAATGAGCACTATATTATTCACATCAAGTTAATATCAAAAACGTGCAACTTTATGGGTATAAAACTTTCACAAATTTAACCGTAATATAATGTTTCATTATTGGCAAAAACCAAAAAAAACTGAAATTGCACTACGTTAGGGGCTGGTTTTTCGCCGTTTTATAGTGCTTTACGTGGCTTTGTAGTGTGTTATCAGTGACATTCATTGATGTATACTGTTATTTTACTGTGGCATGTTAGTGGCTGCGGCGCTTTGTCATTAAATGAAATAAATAAATAAATAAATACAGAAGTTTGTCCGATAAAACCCATCTGATTGTTTGGGTATGTGCACAGGTATCTTAACCCTACCTCGACGACTGACAGAATGTAAGCCTGCAGTCTGGCAATTTGCAGTGCACTGATTAATAATATCTGCTTGTCAAATTCAATCGCCCAATATAGGATAAGTCGTGGCCGCAGCTTCCAACTTGCGGTTTAGAAGACAGCCGCTCGTCTGGCTGTATGTATGCAAAGAGCCGGTGCCGTCCAGTGTGACAGCGGCGGAGTGCATGGAGTGAGTATCGGTCTAATAAACTGCCGAGACGACGCCACTAAGGCGCTCGCTATAGACGACGACGCCAATCTTGTACCTAATCCCGTTTGAATAGTCCGACCGTCCGTCCGGCCACCGGCCATCAAATCCATTACGACCAAACGGCGTCGGTCAGCAATCAGTCAGCCCATATACACTACCAGCAGCATCAGCACCAGCCAGTGGCGTAGCCACAAATTTCAACTGGAAGGGGCTTTGTCTTCCTTCCCCTCCCCTTTCCTTCCCCCTTTTGTCTATCCTTTTTCATTTGTTCCCCTTTACTCCTTCCTTTTCTTCCCGTAGAAGTAGGACTAGGACCCCCTAAAGTGCAGTTAAGGGATCTGGGGAACTCTGTGAGCTTCCCCAGCGGGGTCTGAGACGGAGCCCCAGCCGAAATCGAATTTGGTGCATTTTAGTTTTAAAAGATGAGATCTGGTGGCAGCAATTTTTGTCATTTTCCTGAGAATAAACTCACCAAATTGGCAAATTTAGTACAGTTCTAACGTATGCTAATGTTTTGTCTGGAGGATGGGGCCTAAACCCTTTGGGCCAGCCGTTGTCTACGCCACTGGCACCACCAGCAGCAGCAGCAGCATAGGAAGGAAGATGATGGCGACGACGGCCAGAACTCAAGCGGGGTAGAAACTAAAGCCGTGTTCACATAGACACCGGTACAAGTACGAGTACGAGTCGGGATTTCAGTTTACGAGTGAATGTTTTGCAAACCAAACAACAATATTTCACTACATAGTTAATTTTACTACTTTCGCATTCCTAGCAGTGAACAATTCAACAATAACGTAAATCCTGACGTCATATTGAGTACTTGCAAAAATTAAATCAATGATATTTACTTGTAGTTTACTTCATAGCTTAGTACCCGTACTCGTGTCTGTGTGAACGCGGCCTAAGGCAGAAATTTCTTATTTTCTGAACGACGACGGCGTCTAGCCGCTTTCTCTCCGCCGCGTTATCAGTGGCACAATTCACGCCTCCGTAATTTCATTGCTTGCCGCTAGCTCACATAAACGATGCGTTTCCTATGGCGCCGATCTGTACACTTTGTCGTCAACGCGACATAATTTATAAAGGACGACGTATGCCGCCGAAAGCTACTCTGAACATAAGGCGCACGCCTATACGGGTCAATATTGTCTATCCATGTTTACATAAAGTGGTAGGCAAAGTTAGAAAAAGAGTTATTATTATTGTTATTATTATCGTCGTCGACGTCGTTGTCATTTGATTTGCGCAGAACGAACAACACAAGTGAATCTTGACGCAAACAACGCACGCGTAAGACAGTTGTCAGACAACTTGATCCAACGACTCCGTAAAACCTAATAACACAATACAAAAATTACAAATAATAAAACGATATTATTATCGTCTGCTTCGTAAGGCACCTTTCGCGGGACAGAAGAAGATAGCGGTACGTATCTATATCACTGATATAGGCCTACAAGCAGCAGTCTTTGTTATGCCAAACTATTGGTATATAACTGTAGAAAAAAAATTAAGTTAGTAATAAAGCACAGTAGTCTAAGCCAGTAAACACGAGTTTAAACATTGCATTTCGGATGCAAGGTACCCACGATTTATTTACACGCGATCGAGTGAAGGATCGTTGCCACTGGTACTCGACCGTCAAATAAATTGAAGATTCACAGGTTCATGGATGATACAACGCATTAACCAGAACGAAAAAAAATCTACCAACGCCGAAAACGGAAAATAAACAGAGAATGACAATACTCAGTACTACAGTTAAAAGCTTAATCGAGCACGTGAGATAGACGAGCCGAGAGTCGGAAGCGAAAGAGGAAGAGTTAGTTGCGAGTTCCAAATGCAACGCTGTGAATAAATTATTCAGCAACCGAGCACACCGACGGCAACGTGACACTTCTATTATGCGCTCGTCGTCGCCGTTGTACCTCTCGTTGACGTGCAAACACTTCTAGTAAAATAATAATTACCGATGACCGTTTAGTGTCAGTGGCAACTAACTGAGCATCAAATAACGACACAGCATAGTGTGATTCGACAGAAATAGCCTCCAAGCTGCTTTGGTGCTGATTTACCGACGTAAGCTTAAGTGATTAAAACAGGGAAATGTAAAGTACATTTCCAAATGCTCATTTAGTGTACATTTTTTTCGATGGGTGAGTGGGTACGTGGGCAAATATAAACTGAATTTTAGACATAAAAACGTTTCTAAAATGATCTTATGCGGACCGAGCCAATACGTTTTGGAAAAGTGCTCTACAAACAACAAAATGCAACACCCAAAAGAGCATATCGTTCCGCCAACATTTTTCTCATAACCTCAATTTTTATATAAGACTACCAATCTAAAATTGTACGTTTTTGGTAATAGGGTCTTCTTATTTTTCTGCCCATCTGTCTGCCTGTCTATGAATCTATCTATCTACTCATTTAATAAGTATGTTCACAAACGAAAAGAGAGACTTACTGAAGAAGACAGGCTAACATAATATAGGCCTACTAGAGTGTATGAGAGTTGTCGGTCTACCACGTGACAGCCTGTTCGTTTTCTAGACAACGTGTCCGTGTTTTGCCGTGACAACGGCAGCAGCTAGGCCTATGCATGATGTACGAAGCACGTGCAGACTGTTGATAATAAACCTCGCCTAAACGACCGAAAGACGTCGCCATTTTTTAGCGCCACGCGCGCACTTTTGTCTTGTCTTCTTTCTTGCGAAGTTGGACATCGCCGGCAGTCTTCGTTCGCACTTGACAGGGCGAGGTTAACTTGGACGAACAGTGTGCGACTGCAGTGCAAGCTGTAGCAAAAATCGTTCCTCGTAAATCTGCGCTGGCTCACGTGAGAGCGCTCGCCTATGTCTGTCGTCTCGTCTGAATAATTAACCGCAACAACCGCAGTCCGCGGCGACGATTTTTGTCCGTCGTCCGCAGTAGAGACCTTACAGCTACACTGGCTTGTACTTCCTTCCAGACTAGATAATTCAGAGCATCGCCGGATAATGCCATTGCTGACGAGTTCACGAGAACCGTTTTGTAATCTCCAATGACTTGCTGTAAATATTTGCATCAAGGCAGAGCCGCAGAGACACAAAACGCTTGATTCTGGCAAGATAAACACGAGCCAGAAAGAGCTATAAAACTTCTTACTGACGACCCGCGCGTCTGTATGTTTTGCCCGGAACGAAAAAACGAACATTACGAGTTCAGTCCATAAATGCGAATCTTACATATGGATGCTGTGTGTTTGCTACCGTAAACTTTTGGTAAATAAAGTTTTATATAGGCCTATACACTGTGAACCATAAAAATGGCACTCTTTTTATTTGTGGAATAACTTGGCCAGATGTTGATTAAACTTTCATTATTTGGCAAAATTGTAGCTGAGAAAAAATTGCAACATTTATTTATGCTGCTTATCAGATGGGTCGGTTTCTGGACATCAGTGTTCCGCGACCCTAGAGGCTGGTATTTAGCCTCACCCTGTAACCGGTACGTAATCACACCTATTTAGTGTAGTTACTTTACCGCAGAAGAACAAAGTGCCATTTAATTATGCACGTACGGTACATGTGAAATCTGTTCCGTTACAGCAGCCATGATGTTAATGATAAAAAGTACAGACTGAACAACTTCAGCCGTGGTGTCCGATGCATGACAATCCTCGAACTATCATCTACAAAGCTAGAGATAAACGACAGGCGGCGAAATGGCTCAAAAATGTTTCAATTATTAATTACCGGTGTCGATCGACCGTGGGCCTACCTGTACTAGCGACGACGAAATGGCGAAACATGAGCGCGAACATCATCAGCATCATCATCATCATGGAAATGGGCATCATCGTCAGCGACGGTTGCAGCAGCTGGCACAGAGCATTCACGTGGCTGACATGCTGCGTTGTCAGCGAAGAGTCTGCAGTCAGTCGCGGGTTGAACAGTGCAATGCAAGATTCGAGTCACTGACCACAAATCCCACGATCCTATACCGCGCGCATCCGCCAGTCAACGTAGGATACCGCAGCCGTCCGATGTAGCCTAGTAGTGAGGCGCCAAATATTCGATTATTGAACGAATGCAACACGGACCGTGTCTACTGCATGCTGCTGGCGTCACGTCACTAACATGCCGAAACTGATCGAGCGTTATATCTCGTGTACACGATGAAGCAAATATGAAGCAAACTTAGAGCACACGTCGTACGCGTGTATCTTGAATACGTTTGCTTCATGTTTGCTTCATGTATGCTTCCTCATGTAAACGGAGTGTTAGTATTCAGTAGCGTAGCCTAGTTAAATGGAGCGGAGCGGGAGCGAATTTAACAAAAAGAAAGGAAATAATCATAAGAGAAATAAAGTAGGCCAACCGAACCAAACAGACCAATGTGTCAAATGTTCACTCAACGTACATTTTTTTTTAGTTCAGCTGCATCGCTCTGTACGCATCTTTAACGTTTAAATAATGTACACCCGCCCTCGCCTTTTTTCAGCGCTTTTGGCGTTGATGTGCTATATAACTTCGTTTTACTGAATGAGAGCGAAAAACGATTTATCCCGATTTGGATATAAAAATTATGACAAAAAGTAGAAATTGATTGCCGAAACTTTCCGTTTTGCCAGTTTTGTCATCCAGCTCATGTCCTATATATCATGCACCTGCATTAGGCCAAAAAACAAATATGAAATATGGAAATTGTGCACAGACGTAAAAGACGCCAACACGGTTAACACTGTATTTCACCCGCCTAGCTGACTGGCGCTAGCTATAATTATAGCATATGACTTCGACGGGACTGCTAGAGTTGTTCGGACATTATGATATTTGCCTCGCTTGACTGAACTAAGTCGCATTACACGATAGCCGGTGTCTCCCGATTACTTCGCTAATCCTACAACGAGTGTAGCCGATTATCGTAACACAATCATCAAAAAGTTTTGCCTTCTTTCTGTACATTAGTATTCAGGCGTCAACCAATGAGCAATGGGCTTGCAGTGGCCAGTTCGTCAAAAACTGAATTGTCAGTTCAGTTTAGTTCAATTGCGTCGCTCTGTACGCGCCTTTAGGTTATATGACCAAGTTATGAATATACATACATACATACATACAAGTTCCTAATTCTAACAACAGGATCGCGCAGCGCGATCTCATAATAATTGCGCAGATTTGATGATCTCGCACAAGATAAACGAAGAATAACAATGAAAAAAAGAATTACATTAAGTAAACGTTAAAACATTATACACGGCGTTTCATAAAAGGCGCCCTTTTTTCTTTCATAATTTAGTCAAATGATGATCATTTTGCACGAAATTTTTACCAGATGTAGCTGAAAATTTTTTTAATTCAAATCATATGGACAAAATATGGCCGTTAGTTAAATATTTTTGTTAATCGTGATGTAACGATGACGTCAAAATGTGTCGTGAGTACAAGCTTGCCTCAACTCAACCCAACCCAACCCAACTCGGGTTTAATAAAAACGATAGCCGATGGCTAAAAAATATACAAACATTTTCCTGTCTCAACTGGCGCTGTCAGTTGCTACCATGCTTCGATGGTAAACTTTATCTGGTTCACTGATGAAAAATGTTTATCGTATTAGCACTAAGCAACATGGAAACATGAAATCAGGCGTCTCGCGATCCAAAAACTCAACCATCTCGCAAGCGGTGTGTGCTGGTGCACTGTCTTGCTGGAAGATGTGAAAGTCTTGCTATTCCCACAGGTGCGTGAAAGTGATCGTTCCGGGCATTTTCGTGGTCAGAGGCGTCCACGTCCATTCAGAACTACGATAAAAACGTATTATTTTTGGAAGGGGGGCAACTTTTAGGACTTCAGGGGGCAGTCATCATTCCATCAGAACTTGACCAGAATTTATTTTCGGCTGGGGCCCAGCAGTAGGTCTAATTAATGCAGTATGAAGGACTGGACTGTAGACCCTACAGGGTGCGGCAAAAAAAGTAGAGAGAGCCCTAAAGTTTTTCGCCGTTTTCTCAGCAACCGTTTGGGGTTTTAATACAAAATTTTACAGCTTTATTTAATAAAACCTTCTACATCTAACTGCCAAGTAAAGTTTAATTCTCTTAAAAAAGTCGAAGTTAAAGACTTTTTAACATGACCGTCTACCGAATTTTCAGCATTAAAAATGTTTAAGCTAAAAATGCTATTTAATTTTTAAAAACTGGTTACACGTTACTGCCGATGACGTCACAGTGACGTTTTAATAAACAGTAATTTATATTATTTATAAATTATCACTAAATTATCGTTCCTTTAAAGCAATCGCCGGCTGCCCACCAAATTCATCTTCCAGCAGGACGGCGCGTCAGAACACACAGCGCACAGAACTGGTAGCGGGCCAGCTGTCCAGATATCATTATGGAAGACCAGTGGCCTTCAAATTCGCCGAATATATACCCAATGGACTATCACGTATAGGGTGCAATGTTGGAGGTTTACCGCGAGCTCAAATCAAAGCCGAAAACAACCACCGAACTCAAGGAAGCGCTTCAGGTTATCTGGGGCAACCTGCCACAGGGACCGATCGACAAGGCTGTAAAAGATTTCTCAAATAAGGCGACTGGACGCTGGGGTTGTAGCCTGAAGCTGGCGGCGAACACTTCGAACATTCGCAGTGACAATGGAATTCTAGCATCTGATCATTATTTAATTGTGGTGTTTCAACGATGTTATTAAATTGATGTCGTAGCCGGAACATTTTTAAATGAAATCGGTAGGCGGTCATGTTAAAAAGTCTGTAACTTTGTCATTTTTCAACAGAATCACATTTTATTCGGCAATTAGATGTAGAAGGTTTCAGTAAATAAATCTGTAAAATTTCCATTTAAAATTCCCAACGGTTGCTAAGAAAACAGCGAAAAACTTTAGGGGTCCACTTTTTGCCACACACTGTAGATGCCGATTCCACAGCAATACAACGGCGAGTGGAAAAACTGTAGTTATGACTGCAATTATTTGACTCGCGTTTTCTCAAATTCGATACCAGAATGATAATGCATTTATGCAACTCTATTTGTTACGTACCGCCCGACACGGAGCCTGGCGTTATGCATTGCGATCTGCGTCGCGAAGTCCCGAAACCTCGTGTTATCTCCGACTCTCTGGCAGAATGCACTGGGTCCGCTTGTTCAGCATTTCTTTTATTTTGTAACAACGTTTAATATAAAACAAGACGCCCAGCTGTCGCTAAAGGTAGCTTGGTGGCTCAGCGGTTAAGGGCGTTGCATGCGAGACCGAAAGGTCCATGGTTCAATTCCCAGCCTGTGCACTCACTACCAAGTAACAACTTGGGCAAGTTAATATTATTGTTCACATTTACGTGCCTGTGCAAGTGCAAGTGTCTAGTGGTTAGTGTCAACGAGTAACTTTCAGGTTGCGGTTCGATTCTCACTGCCGTCATTTGCAAGCAACCTTGAGCAAGTTGCTAACCTGCTGTGTGCTCAGTCGGCAGGCCAACTCAGCCTCCTACCTTTCGTGGGATGGGAAATAAGTAGTAGCTTATGGGCTACATGGGTGAAGCCTAATGTGGCTGATTGGGGCGGTGGTATGTCTGCTAGCTGCAAACCGCGGGTCCAAGTGTTCGTTTACATGGGCAATGGACGGACGCATAGTGCGCTGCGGTATCATTAGCTCATGTCAATCAGCTGCCACTTCCGAGATTGTAAAGCACTTCTGAGCAACGGTAAGAAGCGCTATAGCAAGTGTTGGCCTGTACCTTTTTAACCTTTAGAATACTCCCACCGTACTGGCTGTCAGTGACCTTCAAGGTCATCCAAGCTCGATGATTTTCAATTCATCTGAAAAGGCGTAGGCCACTTTCTATTAGTGATTGATAGCAACCTTGGTTGTATCTCTCACCATTTCCGAGATATAGTCAGTTTTCCATTTAATCCCGAATTTGAAAATGTTCGCCTTGCACTAGATCGCTAAAATTTTGCATACCTACGTCTGTGACACAGGGCTAATTATTTGTCCAAAAAGTTTCCCCTACGACTTATCGTTTACCTACGATGCATCCATTACAGACGACGACGACGACAGACAGACAGACAAACGGATGACAACCGTACCAAATGCTTGACCGTTACTTAAGTACGGCTGGCTAAAAATCGTAAAAAAATAATTCCGTTTAATAGAAATGTGTAACTGGCTAGTGTAAGCAAAGAACAGAATACCAGACGATGCTATATTTCTTAAATTATACATAAACGTATCGTCAACCATAAGAGTTTGCGGCTACGAACAAGTCGCGACTGCACTCTGCACTCTACGGACAACGCCGCCGCTATGCCTACAGGTTACCGATCTAAACATCAATTATAAAACCGATTAATCGTCCACTATAAGCAATGTACTGTAACAACGAGGATGGCTGACATAACGCTGTTATAAAAATAAAAAAAAACAAAGACGCGCAACCAGCGGCGGTTCTATAGCCTACAATATCTGGGGGCACCGGCCCCATGGCAAGCGCGGTAGCGCGGGCCTATAACGAGAGTCTAAGACAGAGCCCCGAGCGGGGTCCAGGGCAGAGCCCCTGCTCAGAGGTTAGGGAAAAAAGCCCCCTCCAGCTGAAGCACACTTTCGGTTTCTGAACTTTTGAGAAAAACCGCAAATTTGTCCATTTTTATAAAATCTGGAAACGCAAACAAATCAGGTAGTGTGTTGTCTTTGCAAAAAAATCATGGCTGGCCACGAAACTGGGGAGCCTGGAGCAAAACTGGAGGGGCCTGTGCCCCTCCCCCCCGGCCCGGGGCTAAAACCGCCACTGCACACAACATGTTATTTATACCGATAAATACAAAAAAACAGTCGTTCCGAACAATGGCAGCTGGCAGTGTTTGCATATAGGCCTCTCAGCATTTGGGAAGACCCTAACTGGACAATAATACACGTAATAGTAATAGCAGCAGCAGCAGCAGAAGTAAATCGACCTACAAAACATTGGCAGTGACCAGGCGATGCACCAATGATGATACATAAGGCACAATACGGCAGCCGAACGGACGTATGCGCAGGTAGGTGCACACGGGTGATGAGGTTTGTGACTATTCAAGTTGCAAGAACATGAAATGTACTCTAATACTAGAGACTTATATGGATTCAACTATTTCGTTCGCGCCCTGCACCTACGAATTTTCCCCGTCAAATCCCAGACCAAATAATATAACACAAAGCTCTACTGTACGGTATACATACAGGGTGGGCAAAAACGTGCCACTTTACTTTTGTCCATATCTTCGCCAATTATTGACCGATTTCAAAATTCTTTTACTGGAACACTCAGACAATTTGCGATAGTGTAATTATTATATATTCCACCACACCGCAAATGCGTCTCTACTCTATCTTGTAAAATATCAATGAAATATGCATAAATAATGATAATAACAAACAAACATTTTGGTAAAATTGAAAAAAAACACTTCAGACCAACACTGCAGTAAATGGCTTGTTTGACACTAGACTGTGTGAGCATAACACCGTCTAGTGTCATACGAACCATTCACCGCAATGTTGGTCTGAAGCGTTTTTTTCATTTACCTAAATTGTTGTTATTATCGTTAGTTTTTGCTTACATTTATATTTCACAAGGTAGTGTAGAAACGCATTTACCGTGTGGCAGGATATATAATAATCACGTTATTGCAAGTTGTCTGCAGAGTGTGCCAGTAAAAGTATTTTAAAAATCAATCAATAATTGGCGAGGATATGGACAAAAGTAAAGTGGCACGTTTTTACTGCCCACAGTGTAAAGTGACAAAAAGTTGTTGGCGACACAAGGCGCTGGCGCAATAAAAAGTATTTTTGTTTGACTGTAAAACCGTTTTAAGACATTTTCAAAAACTTATAAATTTCATACTTAATCGATAAATTTCGTGACAACTAATTTAAAATTTTAAAAAATGACACGAAACCCCCATGGCTTAAGGCACGTAATATATCGATATCAACGACAGAGAGGTTCGCAGTAGCCATCACAATCGCTGACAATAAATACATCAGTGAATCACATGCCGGCTTCGCCTACGTACATTTAATACCGAACAGCAAAGTCATGCAAGCGGTGCGCTGACTTGACTTCGCACGTTGCACAAAGTATAGTCAAAATACAGCGAACGCTATATCGATAATCATAATACGGCCAGGCAACAAGACGAATAACAACAAGACACGTTGTCACATTGTCACGGTTGCTCTCTGACGACACGAGAGCTCTAGCGTCGGAACAGAACCCAATGTAGATTGGTGACAGACCTACTAGTAAAAAAATGAAACTGCAGATTCTGTGTTCTCATAAGAAACCAACAGTGAAGACATGCTAACTCAAGAAAACTTAACTCAAGAAAAGACGGGTTTGCTTTGGCTGATTTGGTGAGAAGATGTCTGTATCAATAGAACAGACAAAAAAGAATGGACTGAAATTTAGTCGACCGCAGTACGGTTGAATTTATGACGCCACAGGCTGCAAATTATTTACGAGTTTACGCCTAAATCCGGTCTTTAGAACGATAAGTGACGTCTGGAACATTTTGCCTGCAACAGCTATTGACTTTACTAACTTAAGTTTCTTTTAGGTCTAGCTTGCAGAACATTAATTTACAGCGTTTTAGCAGGCTACTGTAGCCTACTCAGTTTTGCTTACCTAAAACATCGCTTGTTTATGAGTGTTACCTTTGGGGCACCGTACGTTAGAGGCTATAAGCTAAATCCAGTGTGTCCCTTGAACTGGGGGCCCATAGTTTTACAGTCCCGTTTTACATCTATGTGTATATCAGGTTCAGTCAACTTCGCTTTTTACATTATAAAGTCTCCTAGCCTACTCCTATTTTAGTTCCTTGTATCTCATTTTTATTTTTTAACCCTTCTGTTCTTTCTAGTTTTAGTTCATGTGCTAGATTAAACTGACAGCCTGTCTGCCAGTTTTCAAGTGCAAATTCAATATCATATCATCGTATCATATCATCATTCACTAACTAACTGAAGTGCGCAAGCGATGAAAATGAGACAGGCGGTCAGTGGCTCCTATCCCCTCAAATCTGGACTTGAAATCGGGCACAACTTCCCCCTCCACTTTCGGACTCAAGAACCTCCCCTTTGGGCTTCTTTCCCCCTCTAGTGGGTAAGTTTTGTTAATGGTAGATTTAAAAGGGGGGAATGAAAAAATATGGAGGAAGTTTGGTTAAGGGTGTTGATTGCCTAGTAAAAATAGGGGGGGGGGCGTTTTGTTAAAGGTGACAAAGTGAAAAGGGAGCGGGGGAAGTTTTGATCTATACCTTCAACTAAACTTCTCCCCTATTTATCACCGGGCGCAGGTATAGGGACAGAAGCCACTGCAGGCGGTGTTATAGTTCCGACGCCGAGGAGTGACTGACAACAAGCTGAAGAGATTGCTGTTAGACGAACGCGCTGGAAGGCAGCTGCTTCATGCAAACTTGACAGCGGCCTATGCGTGAACGCAGACTGCCGGCCTTAAGCGTGTCCGGCTGCGGATGAACAAACTGGCGTCTGGCGTCGATGGTCGTCAGCCAGTAGCTGAACTTGTTGGCGAAGTAGTGGCAGGTGCCCCGCGCGCCGTTGCACTCGATGAACGGAGCCGCGCGGAAGTCTTCCAGACACGAGCCGGGACTGGACAGTGACTGGCCGCCGCCATCCGCGCCGGAACCGGTGTGCTGAACACATCAGACACAACACACTGCGGCTGTACATGTGAGCCAAAGGCATCATTTAAGGGGAGAGGGGGGCTGGAGGGGTCTACGGACCCCCGAAGGATTTATGATTTTAAATTGTTCCATGCAAATCGTGCCTTTGAAACAGTGCTACTGCTGCACGAACAATACTTTACAGAAACTGAGACCCCAAAGATTACTGAAACGCCCAATAATTTACTAAAACGACGCCACTGACGTGAGCTCTATGAACATCACCGACTTTAACGACCATTAGCATTTAACTTTATATTTAGATCTCAAGCATTTAAAGCATTTATTTTTTTAGACTTACAATTCAGACCAACAACAGTTTGACTGTACGTTTTACCGCTAAGCCACAGCGCTTTATTTCTTTGGATTTTCTCACCCTTCCTGAACTTTGCCTTCTTCCGCATCCTGCTATGACAGTTATAATTTATAATTTTCTTGCTTTAAATTATCGTCATTTTATTTTACCTCTTCGCCCATTTTATTACTATTTATCTATTCCATAGTGCTCTGTAACCGATGCATCAACTTCCCCCGTGTAATATTTCCCGTCCGTGAACGGCGGTGATATGACGACTTGTTAAAATCAACTGATAATCAGACTTTTTTTCTGACATATTAAAATATATCTGACAACTGAAATAGCTACATAACTCTAGTAAAACTAGTAGAAGTAGCAACTTGCGGTCTGAACTAGAAACCAAAAATAACTGGCAATGCTTTTCAAGATATACGGACTGAAACAGGCTAAAGTGAGTCCTAACACACCATGACTAGTGTTGTGAGTCACAAGCGACATTTGTTACCGGTAATTTAACAACACTAACCATGACAAAGCTGTAGCCGATCCAGAGCCCGGTCCAGCCCTGCGGACAGTCCGGCACGTCGGTGGTCTGACTGTGGAACGCGACGGCATTGGCCGGGACATCGCAGACCGCACAGCGACTGATGTAGTCCGAGATTTCACGACCCTCCACAGGCATCATGGGCAGCGGGGCAGTGGTCGACAGCCAGTAGGACTTGTCGTTGCGACTGGCGTAGTTACAGACGTCCATGAAGTCGCAGAATACGAATGGCATCGTGCTGAACCGCTGCAGACACGATCCCGCCCACCCTAGCACAACAATTGATCTTTGACATACTAACCTGACACGGCTACATAACAAATTATCAGCTGGCTTAGTAGTTTAACAGTAGTACGTTGAACTTGCGAACACGAGATGGTTGTTTCAACTCCCGGTCGGAACGCTATCAAGTAAAGATAAAGGTAAAGGTCGTCAATTTGTATAGCGCATTGTCGCAAACACGCCTCTAATGCGCTTTCGTCACTAACCAGAGTCGCCTGCCGCACGGCCACCGTGTGCAACCTGCAGGCACAGGCTGGCGCAGCGGCCGGCTAGGCAACTCCAGTCAGCTGTACCAAGGTCCCCACCTTCCGTAACCCATGTAAATGGGTTACTACTCATTTTACCATCCCACGGAGGGTAGAAGGCTGAGTCGACCTAGCTGGCAGGCTTTGCACTGAGATGGTTTACCTGCCCGCAGGCAGTCACCCATCGCAGTACTAACCGGGCCCGGTGTAGAGTAACTTCGTTTCAGCCGAAATGAACGTTACCAACTACGCCACGCCACCAACCAAGTGGTTTGTACTTGAACGGGTAACTGTCTGTGCACAGGTAAACCATCTCGGCATATAACCGACAGCAAGGTCAACTCAGCCTTCCATCCCTGCAGAGTAGATAAATCGAGTACTGGCCTGTATGGCTGAGGCTGAGGTAGGGCGCGGTCACCTGCGTCGGACGGCAGGTAAAACTGTGTGATCCCATATGACAGGTGACGCTCCGTAGCTCTGCGATGAGTTTCGCATGAAAAGCTAACCACTTTTAGCAGAGTTGGTTCATGCTAAGCCAGTCCATGATAAGTAAACTTTAGGGTACCGTCTGTGCAGGTCTTTTCATAAGTTCACTTCCTGTAATCCAACTCTCCCTGCAAAGCACTAATGGTAAGTCATAAAAATCAATTACCACTGCATTAATTCTAAACTGAAATAAACATTACTTCGTCCACAAATACCAACAAGCCTACAGGTCCAAACTCTGCTCTTCATAGCAATGAACCAATATGCATTACTGCTGATGCTAGAAATACATTGGCCATAGGCATAAATAGCTGCAAAGCCCAGTAAAAAGTCTCCTGGCAGATCACATCCAAGCCTTCAGACAGGGATGCTCAAAGAGATCTAGTTTTTGGTTCTACACTGAAGTTACCTAACGAGATAATTCTCCGTAAATTTCAGAAATTTGTAAACAAACTTGAACTTCAGCGCTGTATGTTAAGCTGTTGGAATACTTTATAGTTAAGGTTATGTGTGTCTGTAATATGCTATAGCCCAGTAACTGTTTTACATATTTTTGTTTTTGCTTTCTCCCACATTGTGTTGGTGAATAAAGATTATCAAAAACGCACGCCGGTCATACCGAGATCCTGGCTATGTGCTTTCTCGTTGCCCTCCATATAGAGCAGACTATAGCCGTCCCACATCTTGGTGGCTCCGGGCGGACAGGTTGGAACTGATGTCGTCTGGCTGTGTTTCACCAGCATATAGCCACTTGGTAATACCGGACCTGGAGAACCCTTTCGACCCTTCGGACCACCCGCTCCAGCCGGCCCTACAAACCAACAGTTACTTATTGTATAATTTATTTATTTACGAACTTTATCAATCCATACGCAGATAACAGAAACACAACAACGCCATATAGACATACGACATCGAATCTGGTGCCGATACGTGCATGATTATAAATCAATCTTCATTAAATTAACTGAAGAATAGCTGGAAACAATTTTGTTTTGTAAGAGTTAATCTGGATTGTAGTAACGGGAAATATTTTTAAATATCATGGAAACTCATTCCACCAACGACATCCCGTATAAAAATAAATAGTTATTCTTTTCAATTATTTTGCTGACAGCATAAGCACTCTGCTACCAAAAACTTGAGGAATAAACCTGATATCAATATTGCATAGGGCCTACAGGTTTAACATTGTGAAACAGTAGGCCTATACCATCAGCAGAAGTTTAGTTGCTCTTAGAGCATCCACAATGCATATTGCACATACAATAAATAGCTAAGTTCTTTTATACTGCTGAAGTACCTGATCATCTTAACAACATCGCTGTATGTCTTACATTACAATCAACTGCCATAAATTTCCTGCCAAGTACCACTGTACAGTTTAGTTTTTCCTACAGATGATAAAAATGTGAGAACTTGCCTGGTAGCCCATCGACGCCAGGTTGACCCTTAGACCCGGGTTGGCCGGGACGACCGTCTGGTCCATCAAGCCCTGGCAGACCCCGATCACCCGGCAAACCAGAACTTCCCTTCTCACCTGCACAAAACGAAGACACGTGTGTCAACGGAATGATGTGCTGAAAAAAATACGAGCTGTGTGCTGCATATTTGGTGGGCCAAAAATGACACCATGTTGTATGCCATAACGTCATCAAACATTAACCGATTTTCGACACTCTTTCACCATCAGAATCATGAGAAAATTTGTAACAACACTGTCATCACTAAAGATCTAATCCCACCACGTCTCAAGTGTGAAGTTAAGGCGTATAAATATGGCGCCACTTTATGGCCCACCCTATACAATGTGAACGTAAACAGAACGGTTATGCATGCTAATACGCTGGTAGTATACTACAGTCGACCACAGATCCATTTGACAGATGTGTACAAGCTGCACAGACTCACAGACAGATGATTATAGGTCGATAATTCGGAAGTTCCACTGCGCCTAATTCCTAACCCTAATCCTTACCCTAAACCTAACCCTGGTCTTATCCCTAACTCTAACCTTAACCATAGGCCTCCACATGGCCACCAATGTACCGCATAACAGTTAAAAGTCAAATTGTCAAACCCTTGGATTGTGAAACCCTTGAAATATCAATACATTACCAGACAGATAACCAACCGCTTCGTGGGCTGGACCCTGTGCACTTCTCATGCCGACAACAGCCATCCACCCTTACTCATACGGAAATTTCAGGATGTTTATACTGAAAGCTATGTCGCTGCTGGTCGGGCTCAAAAAAGCAAAGCCCAAAGCTAATTACCTGATTATTTGTGAAATTGTATTCCAACTAGAAAGCAGTCAGAGCCCGCACACCTCTGCCAAGGCAATGTTGTTCGCTAGGTAGCAGCACCATCTTCGGTTTTGCAGCGGTTTCCCTTATGCTCCACTGAAAGCAATGGTAACGAAAATTTCAAAGTGATCCAGAATCCAGGATTCCTTCCGGATCCCCCCAAAATTAAATCACTGGTAGTTTGTGCCATTCCCGACATACCCTCAAAATTTCAGAAAGATCCGTCCATAACTTTTTGAGTTATTTTGCTAACAGACAGACAGACAAACAAACAAAGTCCGGCAAAAACATTACCTCCTTGGCGGAGGTAAATATCCCGACCTATGTGGTCGGGATACGTGAACGTTACAGCTAAACGACTGCAATACCGTATCACCGTTATGCAAAGTAAAGGTCACAGATGAGTACAGATGAGTTCACGAAACCCGGACAAACGTACCTGGTATACCAGGCAAGCCGTCCCGTCCCCCGTCTCCCGGTGTACCGTCAGGACCCGGGAACCCGGGGCGACCCTTCTCGCCCTTGGGTCCAATCAGTTCTTCCGGAGGATGTCCTGGTGGGCCGCTTTCTCCCTTCCTGCCGTCCGGCCCAGAACGACCTACACGCCAATCAGTCAGTTGTGCTCAACTCAGGCACATAATAATGTATACAATAAAACAAAAATTTGAAACAGACTGTAATCTATACGAAAAAAATAAACGTGCAATTAATCATCACTGTGAAAAAAACTGGAAATAAAATCATGAGCATAATATTATAGCTTAGGTGTTGCTGTAGTTCGATGGAATAACTTTTTCTCTAATGAGTTTTATCTGCAATGTAGTGTTAGGCAAGGTGGGGTATTATCTCCTGTCTTATTTCCTGTGTATGTTAATAGTATAATCGAGGAACTTTCAAAGTCAGGCTATGGTTGTCATATGGGAAATGTTTTTATTGGGTGTGTAATGTATGCAGACGATCTCTTGTTGATTTCAGTGTCTCTGTATGATTTACAGCAGATGATTGACCTATGTGCTATTGAGGCTTGTAGACTGGATATGAAATTTAATGCAAATAAATCCCAGATTATAAGAACTGGGCAAATGCGGCGTATGCATACCTGCTATATTTCAATAGGTGGATCATCTGTACAGTTTGTTCAAGAGTTAAAATATCTAGGTTGGTATATTGTTTCAGCAACACGTTTCAAGATCAGTATACATAGAATGTGTGTTCGATTTTTTTAGTGCTTTAACTCTATGTATTCAAACTGCCATAATTTCAGTGAACCTGTATTGCAATATATGGTTAATACTAAATGTAAGCCGTATCTTTTGTATGGTTCTGAAGTTATTGAGTGGAACAATAGTGAGCTGTCAAGTCTATCATATGCATTCAATTGTGCTATGTGTAGAGTATATAAG
>Ga0209367_1001264_pt1 | contig 30435 bp, 33 predicted proteins | sample WorMetLIZISLAND2_FD_187412 | JGI IMG/M metagenome (GOLD analysis project Ga0209367, IMG submission 187412) | Marine gutless worms symbiont microbial communities from Max Planck institute for Marine Microbiology, Germany - Olavius geniculatus... ...
CTAAGACACAACCCCTCCCCTACAATCATGCCGTGTATGTCCGGACATTATTCTGTACGCCTTGTACGTACCGTATGTGAGTGTGTTTGATACCCCGTTTACACGATCGAGCAAACATCGAACTAGCTCGACGACTCATGGTAATTAGCATGTTAATTAGGAGGGCGGACGGGTTGTAATTGGAAGGCCTATATAACACGTGATCAGCTGTGCGCTAAGCCTAGGCCTACATTTGAGCCAGGGGGCGGGGTTCTATCAGGCCTGCTCGAAGTTTGCTCGATGTTTGCTCAATCGTGTAAACGGGGTATGACTGGTGCTTGCAGTGCCGCGCCTGATTCCGTCGATCGTCGGAGAGTGGCCGCAGTTCCTGATACTGGCGGTCGAGCGTCCGGCCACCATCAACTGTGACACCGACGGCTGGCCGCCGCCAGTCAAGTCATGGTACAAGAAGAAAACCACATCGCAGCTTAGTGAAGTAAATAATCAAGTAGTTTGCTGTAGTTTGCATACATCAAACATACGTGCGTTCATAAAAAAAACTCTAATCAACTACAAGAAAGAACCACATCACCACGGCTCAGTCAAGTCGTGGTACAAGGAAAGCGTTGAGTTGTTCAACACCTCTCGGCTGACTGTGTTCGGCAACGGTTCGCTTCACTTCCAGTCGGTCGAGCGAACTGATGGCGGCAACTATGTCTGCGTGGCCAACAACTCGCTCGGTGTCAAAGAATCGCGACCGATCAACGTCACCGTCGCGTGTGAGTATATACATGTACACTGCTTGATCAGCGTCACAGACGAATCTACCGTCAGTATTAAATGAAATCGCTCTAGCGCACGCATTTTCGCCAGACACTGCTTAAACCGTTCGTCGAATTTGCATACCACTTGGCAGGTACACGTTCGTGTCGCATTAGATGGGGTCCTTAAACGCAAGAAAAAGAAGACAGATGGGATCGAGCTCTTAGCTATAAATTGCACTTGCGTATGCAACATCAGCGATTTCGAATTTTACCGAATTACTTCGGTCCTTGTTCTTATCTACTGTCTAGCTTTTCAACTGCATTGCACAATTTTTTTTATTGCAGATTGTACATAGCATAAAAATAACATAACATGTGTGTTTTTATTTCCTAGTGATATTGTCTTGTAGTTTGCTGTTTTTATATATGTTTTAGTATTTTCTGGCATTTTTACAACCTTCTGTGACAGCCATCAGAGACAGTCAATGTTCGTCTTTGTGTTCTATTTAGATTTAGAATACGACTTTATCCTTCCGCCGTCAGATGTCACTGCAGTCGCCGGTCACGTGACGTCACTGATCTGCCGACCGCCTACGTCATTTCCGCCGGCCAACGTCACGTGGTACAAAGATGGCGCGCCGCTGCAGTTGTCGGCGAGTGGTCGAATGTTTCCGGCGGAAGTGGCGACATGGGGGGAGCTTCGGTTCGTGAGCGTGCAGTTGGATGATGATGGAAGCTACGTCTGCGTGGCGACGAACGACTTCGCCAGCAGAGCTCGGCGTGGGTCAGCTCCAGCCATACTCACGGTGCTCGGTAAAACCCAATCTCTACTATCTTTAACTGTTCTGAACTTGTTGGACTAAAAGTCGTACCATGCCCTTAAATTTCAATCACTGATCGCAGTCGTGTGCCATCTCTGACCAGGCTGCACGTTGTTACGGTAATACATGTAACTGGTAGTACGTACTAAGAAGTAAATAAGTCAATGTCTGTTTGCGCTCGGTGTCAGAAACGCCAACGTCATAACAAAGTGTGCTGGCATTGTTAAATTAAACTCAATGGCAACATTTTCAAACGACTGCAAAAGCGCGTCATTTTTGTGCTTGAAGAAGTTGGCTGACAACTTCTATTCACATATAATTTTATAGTGTAGTTTTTTTCGATATTCACTTCTCGGTAGTCGCTAATGCATTCAGTCAAGTCTGTCCGTCTATGTGTGTTGGCATGGTCTAGTGGTCAACTCGTATCTGATCTACGTAGTTGGCTTACCCTGAGTGGGGTAACTACTTAGATAAGAGACTTAAAACATTCGGTATATAACCAATCACCCAAGTCAACTCAGCCCTCCATTCCTCAGGGGTAAGTAAATCGAGTACTGATCCGACTGTTTGGGGTTAAGTCGAAGCACATTCACCCATATCGCATGGCAAATAACACTGTGTGAATTGACGTGGCAGGTGACGCTCCGTAGCTCTGAGATGGATTTCTGATGAAGAGCTATATATAAGCGGGCTGTTTGTCTGTCGGCAGGCAGTCCGCAGATCTACGTACCGCCAGTGACAACGACCGTCACTCGGGGTTTACCACTGAGACTAACCTGCCTGATGAGGGGACGTCCTGCGCCGACAGTAACCTGGACCAGAAATAATCAGACGTTAACACAAGGTTCCAGAATTAGCATCAGGTTACTGCGCGCTTACTTCGTCACAGTTTCTTCTCTTTTGATCTAGGCCTACTAGCTAGAAGGTTCTACGAATTTTTTCCTTTGCAGTGCAGCTTTTACCAAATCTACGTAGGCCTATCCATTTTCGATCTTTTATGCTATCTCGTATGTCTTACGCGATTTTTTGCTACATGTTGCTACGACGTATAATTATTGAAAATTATTGGAGAGTTCTGCCGGCTGACTGTGACAGAAATGGTGGCGCGGAGCTAATTATTCGTGATACAACAATTCTGGACGTGGGTTACTACCAGTGTCACGGCCGGAACGAGTTTGGAAGAACTTCCAGTTCACTGGCATCTGTTATCATCAACGGTAAACGCGCTCGTAATGCTCAAACTGCGTCGATATTTTGTTGATCTGTTGTACATCGTCCTGTACACTTAGTTGTACGACCTGTTGTCGAATAAATCTGAAACAAATCGAATATTAGTGGATTCCAACTTTTTAAAACTTTGTTGCTTAGAATTAACGCACTGTTGCGGTTTACTTTTTGCAAATAAAACGATGATCATAATGGTGATGATGATGTTGATAATAATAAATACGACTATGACCGAACATTTAGCCAAATCAGTATTTGTTTTCAACTTACAGTCTCACAGTGGTGCGTGTGTACGTGTTGTATTTAGCGGCCCCGGAAATCGTTGTGCGTCTGAAAAACACTTCGGTAGTTCAGGGACAAAACGTTCGTCTTGGCTGTCGATTCTACGCCCTGCCAACTCCACGAATCACTTGGCTTAAAGGTCACAACATTTACTTTGTACTGAGTTAAATTTGACTTGGTCGACGGCTTGTTTGATTGTTTTGTTTGATTGATTGTAGTGTTACTGAAATAAGCATAAAACAATAGTAGCATAAGCAGAAGCAGCAGCAGCATTAATAGCAATCGTAAATATAATACTATACCTATCAAGCTTAATAATGATAATAACGATCATAATATTGGTAATCTTATTGTCGAAAAGCCATTTTTTAAGTCGCGTTTTCTGCTAACCGGATGATATACGTAGCAATATGCGTGCATGCTGCTGCAAATGGTACGTTATTAGACATAGGCCTAGTTACTGACAAATTCACAACTTATGGGTACAACGTTGGGTAATTTCGGCTCGTTTTAATAATGTTAATTGTTTTTATTATTGAATTGTCAGATAACCTGGACATTACTACGCTAGTGTCGGCTCAGTCGTATGTCGTAGAAGACTCAGGTCTGATGATAAAAGGTGTACAGAAAAAGCGCGACGAAGCCAGATACACGTGCACTGCTAGCAATGCGGTAGGCAGGCGATCGATGACTGCTTATCTGACCGTTCACGGCAAGTATACTTGACATTTCGCTTTTTTAACAGCTAAGCCAGTAAATCAGTAAGTAAGTAAGCAAGTAAACAGTTTATTACACGTTGCACGCATATGCTTGTTTTTAACACAGAAATTTTTTTGGGGGGGGCGGAAAAGCCTGTTAAATTTTTGGTTGTAATTTTGAAAGTTTAGTTTATTACCGATCACGGTGCACAATTTTATGGCGATCGGCCTATGGAGCTCGGAGATCCCTTAACGAAAAAAACAAAATAACACGGGTTAAACAGAAGTCCGCTCTGAAAACTACCGTTTCCGGGCGGACTGATAATTAAATACTAAATATTTTTCGTTAAAATTTTGCGATCGGGCAAATGCCGTTGCTTTGTTGCAGTGCCACCGCACGTCGACGGATTGTGCGGACCGGACGGCGTATTAACGATGAACGCAAGCGAGTCGTTTAGGCTGAGATGTGACGTCATCGGGTCACCGGTTCCCGCCATCCTATGGACATTTAACGTAATAACTTTATTGCATGCGATTTATTTTTCCAACCGTGTTCTGCAATTTAAGAGGTATAGAATAATCAAACTAGCAGTGACATATTTAGAAATGTTGTAGGGGCAGGTGTACCAGAGCAAAAATATTTTTTTCGTCTATGATAATATTTATTTCACCATAAAATAATGGTAGCAGAAAAGATAAGTGATGTAATAAAATGATGACATATATAATGCTGTGACTACTTTTTCTCTTTTTCGTTAACATTGCGTTGCTTTTCAAGGGAAGGTGCAAGTGCTTTCCTAACGAAGTTGCTTTGGATCTGATTTTATTTCGAAGCTTTCTGAAAAGTTAAGCGAACAACAAAAGGGAACACTCGTACGCTCGTAAACTGGTGTGCGTGTGTGTGACAGAATTCGTCCGTGATGTCGTCCAGTGTATCGGTCACAGACGCTGGTAGAACGTTGACGGTGTCGGCAGCGACATCGTCTGCCGCTGGTCTGTACACGTGCACGGCGATCAACATCATCGGTTCCAGTCAACGTCATTGCCTCGTCAGAGTTAACGGTGTCTGCCGCCTTTCCGCATCAACCACATGTGTAAAAAACGCCAGAGATCAATTTACAGAAAAAAAAACATTTAATACGCCTTCTTCATTTTTGAAACGTTTGTAAACGTCAAATAAAAGAAACAACGTCATTCTTTTTATTGACTAAATTTGCTGTTTATGAGTACCTTTTTTTCGAATTCATCAAATTTTGTCATCATATATAGGTTAGTAAATATAAGTACAAAATCTGACGTTATTTTTTTCACGCACTTTACTTTTCGCATATAAATATTCTTAATCACCGTCATTCTTATTCAGGCCGTTTAAAGTTTAATGAAAATTTTAAAAAATGTCGTCAAAATGCTAAGTACAAAACGTTTAATATAAAAGTATACAAAAAATATTTTAATTTACGGACATGGCCACATTGATTGTTGCATGTTTATTGAAAATAAAATTGTTGAAAAATTGTCACAAACGCCTTTTTGTAAAAAAAAGTTTATAAACATTTAACTGCAACTATAGTCTGTCGAGAACCTGTCTAGTTTGCAACGTTGTTCTCGTGATATTTGCAGTGAAGCCGAAGATCGGCGACACCGACCGTGACGTCATAGTGGTCGAAGGACACCGCTTGGCACTGACCTGTCACATAGTAACCGGAAGTCCAACGCCATCAGTCACGTGGTACATCAACGGGTCACTAGCAGGCGACCTGTCTCGGGCACCGTGGATTGACCACACAGCTCGCAGTCTAACCTTACGGTCGGCCGCCCACGCTGACACGGGCCGCTACTCGTGCATCGCCGCCAACGCAGCCGGCACTGACGTCACACATTTCCGCGTACACGTCATCGGTCTGTGTGCGTCACGTGACCTCTGTGTGACAGCTTCCTCTGGTGGTTAACGCGCGGTCTCGATCAGCGATTAGCGACGTTGCTCTACGCCTGCTGCTTCGGTTAAAATGGTTAAATGGAATGGCTCTTTATAGAAAACCTATCTCAGAGCTACGGAGCGTCACCTGCCACCCGACACAGGCGAACGCAAACCGTTATAACTCCAGACAGACAGTCCGGTACTCGATTTATCTACCCCGGAGGACTGAAAAGATGAATTGACCTTGGTATTCGTTACCAAAGATGGTTTACCTCTCCGCAGACAGTCAGTCACCCATCCAAGTAGTAAGCATTTGATAGCGACCCGACTGGAGTCGAACTAACGACTTCGCGATCGCAAATCTAACGTCGTTACCGTTACACTATACAAGCCAGCGACTTAATTAATATCTAATTGTTCATTATTTGTTATTATAATTACATTAGTAATCGAGTAATTGCGATGATAATGTTTGCTGTTGAAGGTTCGCCGCGGCCTCCGGTAATTCAGTCGATCAACGCATTGTCAAGTACGTCGATATACGTCACGTGGTCCTTGTCTCAGCAGCCGGCGTTCACTCCCGTTCTACACTTTGTCGCTCGCTACCAACAGCTGTAATGCATCATTATTCACAATTCTGTTTTGACTCGAGTTTGATGCGAACAACCGAATACTGACTGACGTTAAATTTTTCAACCGGGCAAAAGTTGTAAAATTGTACCAAAATACAAACAGTGAGCCAAGCTGTCGCGGAGACACCGCGCGATGTGCAGTGGTAGAGTATATCAAAATCGTAATTTTCAGGCTGCGCTTCGAATCTTCAGCACGGTAGGTACCGTATGGTAGTTTATTTGCAAAGAGCCCCGAACAGTTTGCTAACCTATTTTGTGCTCTAGCCTACTTGGCCTTTTTCTACAAAAATTTTATATAAGAAGACAATTGATTTCCGGTTTTTCTTGTTCGCCAGAATGCCAGCTGTATCCATGCTTTTATAGCGTCTATCATACGACATGCTTCCTTAACTTGAATAAACTGGACTTTGCAGGTATTTATTGTATTATATCGTATTTAATACTTTGTCTTATTTCAGTATCATTGTGTTAACTTGTTCTTGTCCGACTGTGTTCAGACCTGACGTGCGGTATAAGACCCACCCAGGTGTGATAGCGTTCAGTGCGACAGAATACGTGATGGGTGATCTCAAGCCAGCGACTCAGTACGTTGTTGGACTGGCAGCGGTTAATGAAGCCGGTCGTGGACCATTCTCACCCAATTCACCACCAGTTACCACACTACCAGCCGGTAATACACATCTTACTGACGGTTTATTATCTGGTTGTCATAATAGGCCGCATTAGGTGTCTTGCCCTGTCTGTCTGTCTATGCCACACGGGCTTTTTACCCGAAAACAAAAATTCGTAGAAAAATTAAAATTGGCGTGAGCGTTTATCAGGGCTACAATAATCGTTGTGGTTATCTTTAGCTATAAAGTCGAAAGTTCAGGTTAGTTTTAAAATTTTACAGTTTTAGGCATCCGACTACAGAATGCGTACGCACTGGCCAGCATGTGATATAAAATTTAATTTTTGCCAGTTTTGTGAACGTCTTTGAGCGCGCTGTGTTTCGTAGGATGTGTACAGCTTATTTCAATTTTTGTACCATAATTCTGATGGTTTTGCAAATTACGCGCGTAACGATAATACGATACACCAAATTAAAAAAAATAGTCGTGCGACCTGTCGTTTTCGAGTCACGAGCCAGAAGCGGACAGACGGTCGGACGGACGAATGGACGTCTGAGTGCGTTGCATAATGCGGCATGTTGCAGCGCCGGGTGTGCCTCGTGACGTCAGGATCACGTGGTACAACGCTACAGATGTGCTGGTGCAGTGGTCGCTGCCACGACAGACTAACGGCAGACTGGACATCTGTCAGCTACGCTATTACCACAACTCAGCCTTAGGTCTACACACAGGTTGCTTTTCGTTACTCTTTTATAGCTTTTTGTAAGCAGATGTAGCAGAAATGTATATCCTACACGAAGTCTTTGTACGAACATTCGTATGCATTATGATAATCTTTATTTCACCAAACAAACATTGGTAGACAGAAAATTAAACAAAAACAACAATATAGAGTTAGACTCAGAGAATTGTCATGTTGGGCAACTAATTATAGAGACAGTAATATCGAACAGGGAAGAAACCTGAAAAATCTCAAGTCGCCTTAGCTCTGGCTGTGAATTTGTTCAGGCCTACTCGTATCGGAATGAGGACACTAGGTAATTTGAACGAAAAATAACTTTGACAAGCCTTTATGATTTCCATATTATTTGTATTAAAAATCTTCCCTGGCCTTGACGCTGAGCTTGTTCGCGCACACTGCTAATGGTAGAACGCTGCTGCTGCTGCTGCTGCTCCTGCTGCTGTAGCTCTAATGACTGTTGTCGCCGACGTTTAGCATTACGTCGAGCAGATCTTGGCTCTTCGTACTGCGAATCGCCAGGTCGCTCGTCGTCAGTAGACTGCAACGCAGCCTATCTGTTGGCGACACTAACCGGCGACGGTGGAGCAATGGATACCCAGTCAGTACTGCGTCTGACCGCAGAGGGTATCGACTCAGCTGAGCGATCAGCTGATTGACCTGACTGATTTATTACCTGGCCACCGCCCGCCGCCGAGCTAGCAGCAGTGCTCCTTGATCTCTCCGCCCGGGCTGTCACCGTGACGACACTGTTCTGTTCTTATCTAATAGTTGCGAGTTGTTTTAGGCAGCAGCATCGTGAAGCGAATAAGTAAGCAGGGCAGGAAATTGCAATTTTCCGACAGACACTACCAATGTCTGATGGAATTCTGACAGACAGCTGCAAGTTTTGCGACAGAAGAAAATATGAGTGCTTAAAATTTCAATTTTACCTCTAAATTCTGCCAAAATGTTGTTTATAGCCTAGCACATTTTTGGACGAAAATTTTCAGATAAGAATAAATTTTTTGACAATTTTCGGATAACCCAAAATTTAAAGAGGGCGTCAATGGGTTCTATCCTCCAAATCTGAAATTAAAATCGTGCGCAACTTCCGCCGGTTTTGGGCTCAAGTCTCCCCCAATTTTTGACTCAAGTTTTTCCTTTTATTCTGCCTTTCTTTCCCCTTTAGGGAGAAAGTTTTGTTAAGGGTGTAGTTTGCCCAGAGAAAATAGAGGGGAAGTTTTGATCTGCAACCTTATCAACCCCCCTGTTTTTACTGGGCGCAAGCTGCACCCACTAGGTACAGGGATAAAAAAAACCACTGGATGGAGCAGCTGCCTTCTCTTCCTGCGGGGCCCTGCCTCCCCGACCGCGACGCCACTAGTTTTAGGCGCAGCTCTGTCATGCATCTATCTGCTGTGTACGTCTTACTTTGCCTTGGACTATCACTATCACTACTTTGTTATTGTCGATTCAGACGTTCTATTCTCCGTGCTAACATATGTTTAGACCGCGTCGTGGCATATGTCGGACAGTTTAAAAGCTTTGAGTCATACATTTTAATCTCAAGTATTGTGAGGCGGCGATATTTTTCGTAACTAGCCATCACGACTCGCTCGTAGCATTGGCTGTTAGCGTCTGTTTGCAATTATTTACTTACTTTCTGACTTCGCTGTAGTGAAGAATTTCAGCGTGGCGTCGGCGGACGACGACGCGGCGTTTCCGGTTCCGGTTCAGAGACATCACGTGACTCACCTGTCGTCCTACACTAACTACACGTTCAGTGTGCGTGCCGGAAACACGGCGAATGACGTCATTGAGTGGGGCGATTGGAGCGAACCAGCGTCGATCAGAACCGCTTCTGCACGTACGTTAGATACGTCAGTCAATCAATCCGAAATATTTAAAGCCCTTAAGTAATACGAACTACGATACCGTCCAGAAAATGATTTAACGAAGAGGTGAGCTTTGAGTCGCTGACGGAGGGTGGGTAACGTTTCGGCTAAAGTCACATTGTCTGGCAGGTCGTTTCAGGTCTGTAGGTTGACAACTGGCAAAGCCCGGTTGGTTGGCGACGGTTGCCAACTTGACCAGAGGCACTGCCAGACGGTTGGTGTTATTTCCTTGTACAACAGAAGTCATATTTGACGAGACTCTCAGACTTTGCTCAAGACTAAGTACTATCCGCGGGTAGCCGCAGCATCACGCATACACAAAAACGCACAAAAAGTCATGAGACCTTGGCGTTTTGACTTATGAGTTTGATATTTAACCGGCTTCTGGAACTTGTGATGTTATACGTTTGTGCCAAATGTTATCAAGCTAAATGCAGCGGTTCATGAATTAAAGTGCTAACAGAGAAAAATAACTTTGCGGCGATGTTAAAAACGATACTGTCGTCGCTCCTGCGGGCTGTGACGCATACTGTAATCGCTGTCGCTGATTTTTTGTTGACTTTTTGATATGTTAACTTTTGTCGTCATCACTATCATCTTGGCGTTAAGATTTTACGTCGTATACAAAAGTCTAAAAATACGTTTAATAGTTGTTGTTATATTTTGTTAGGCTTACACTGTCATATTTCTATAAGTGTTTTGTTCTTAACTACTATTAACAGCGCCGTCGCAGTACCCGTCGTCAGTCGTGGTCCATGTGACGTCATCGACCAATCTGACCGTCAAATGGCAGGTGAGATTTGCGTACATACTTGAACGTTTGGTTGCTAAATGTGCGGGTGTCTTAATGGTCGAGTAAATGAAGTACTGGACTCGTCATTTTTTACGCATGCGGCTTAGATCTCTCCACCGGTCTGAGATAAAACTCGTAGCATAAATTGAAACAGTAACTCATAAAGTATATCGTTTGTGAACAACGTTAAGCATGTTGCTAAATGATTGCGTGATCAAGCCAACTCAGCCTCCTACCCTCAGCGAAATGAAAAATGAGTAGTAATATACGAGCCACGGCGCGAAAGTCTAGTGTAGCTAAAACATGGGATTTTAGTGGCATGCCTGCATGCTGCAACACGAGTCCAACTTTTCGTAAGCTTAGACAATGGATGGCCGCATAAGGCGCTGCCATTTCCGAGATTATAAAGCGCTTCTGCACGAGAGACTGACTCTTGTAGGCAGCGCTATAGTGAGCTAAGTAGTGAGCCATTTTTACCGTGTGACGCAACAGCATGCGGTTGCGAAAAAATGTTGATCCGTTTTAGTTACAACATTCTGAGGGTTATAAAGTCAAAGTCACGCGCAATGCCTTGCATTTTAATACTGATATACACTTGATATACATGTATTTCAATTAAGTTCGTCGCGCGTGATAACAGATGTTGTCAAATTCCATTTAATTTATCAAATGCGTAATGAAACCGTATATCCCGGCTTGTATGTTGATGAGAGCAGAATGTAACGCACGGCTTAAATGGCCCTTTACTCGGGTTCGTCGTTCGAATCTGTGCCAACATGACATCCACCGACGACGACTTGGTATGTAGAGAAATGAGGACACAAAATGTGTCTCAAAATCTACGCGTTGACGCGGACAGACTTCACCCTTGGTACTTTTACCACGTTCGAGTGGCTGCTGTCAACGAGGCCGGCGTTGGACCGTTCCATCCTCGCATCACCGTCAGAATGCCGCCAGATGGTACTCGCATTTCAGTCTGCTACAATCGATTAAGACGCTCGCGCAATTGCGACAAGACAAAATAAGACTTGCAAAAACAACTAAAGGCGGTTGGCGTCGACTCTGTTTGCTGTTTATTACCGAGCAGAGCGTGGCTCTATAAAAACTTGCAGAAAACATGTATGTTATCTAAGCTGGCTCTTAATAATATTACAAACACTGTTTACTGATCCTTTTATCGCTTTTATCGCTACGGTAACGAACAGCAGAATCGAGAGAGAGACCGAGAATGAATGTCCTTCATCTGTCCGCTAGCATCGAAGCCTAGAAGTGACGTCATGAGGCGTGGATTTCTCGAGCCTAGCTGAACTTAGGTCATAGCGATTTCCTGGCTACAGGGTATAGCCCCAAGGATGTAAACATGCTCACAAACTCCTCCTTCCAACACACGTAGGGCCAACAGATTGCCTTTTTGGGAGCTGCGACGATACCGTTCGCAGCCTCAGTTTACTGCCACTTAATATTCAATTTCTTCCCCAATCTACGATCCCGTTTGGTTTCGACCTTCGCCTTAGCAAGGCTCAACAGGCACTCAGCTGGCCAAGCGGCTCGCTATACCAAGCTTAGAGTACTAAATGACCTTCTAGAAACTTTTCCTGCAAAACCAAATACCAATTAGCCATTTATTAAATTAGCTATCCTCCAGTTATTGCAGGGTTTCGCATAAACGTACTTTAGTCAAACTGCAGTAAAACGAACTATTTTTAAAATTTTTTATGGTACTTTTTTGCACGTGTGCGCACTCCTGCTGCGATAAAACAAAATTACATTACACTGCGTCGACAGCAACTGTTGGCAGTTTATTTTTTATTACTGTTATTCTGCCTTCGTCAACGTCTGGTTTGGGCATTGGATCCGCGATCACAAGGTCACGGGTTCGACTCCCGCCTGGATCGTTGTCAAGTAACAACTTCGAGCAAAGAAAATTTGATTTTATTGATCGGTTTGTTTGAGCAAGTTGTTCACTCCTATGTATCTCTGTCAAGCAGTGCAATTTGTTACTGGCTAAAGGGCGGTGACCTCTACAGCTTGGAATGGAGAGTAAGGCGTAAAAGGTTTGGCATCGCACTGGCCATGGTCACAGTGGTCTATCTACATGTACCTACAATGCTCAATGGCCTTGACTGAGAGATGAGCACTCAGCCTATGCTCCGTGCCGCACATTTGATTTTCACCTAAAGTCGCCGTATGTTGTGAGATTACAAGGTTAACATTTAAGGTTACAGTCTGTACAGAAATGTTCAACATTGAATAGTCCAATTTTTTTCTTAATATAGCGTTTATTACATTTATGGTTGGTATGATTCAGCTCCGTCGGCGGCGCCGCTCAATGTTCAAGCATGGCCGACGTCACCACGTTCAGTCGCTGTCGCCTGGCAGGTACCATGTTAATAATAATGATAATAATATTATTATTTCAACAAGGCGCCAAACTTCTAGCTACTCTAAGCTTTGTTTTGGTCTTCGTCTTCAGCCATTTCCCACCGTGGAACTTTGTCTGATGAACCTTAGTGTTCATATGCGTTATTTACACACCTAACTTTAATTAGAGGTTAATTTTAACGTTATGCACTGTAAAACAACTAAGACACGATGATCTAGAAAAAAATATCATGTTGGGCATCATGCCTGGAAAACGTCGGCAAGGTGGCCAGAAAAAAACACTGGCTGGATGGTATTGCGCAATGGGGTGAGAAGAGCCTGGTCGAAATGGTAAGACAGGCGTAAGACAGGAAAGGTTACCGGTGCCTAGTGCATAAAGTCGCCTACGCTCGTTCATCGGGCACGGCACGCTGATGATGATAATTGTCGTTGTTTACCCTGTTTTTCTGTGATTAGCACGTAGAGCAGTCTTCCATTTCTTCCAGTTTTTTTTGTCTGTTGCTGTGAGACAGATGTCGTCCCATAATATTTTCATACATTCGGTATTTTTTACTTCTCGCGCGCTACATTCCTAACGTAGCGAAGAGGAGTGTATGAGATCAGTGTAATATTGAGGACCGACCGACCGACGACCGACCTCTGTTCCTGGAAGAGCCTTCCTTGAAGAACTTCAAACGGCCATATCTTCATAACGGAGCTAGATAGACGCATGGTCACTATAGACCACCCATAGAAAGTCGACCCCCGGGAGTCAAATAGACACGTGACCGATGACGTCATTTGCGGTGTGAAAAAAAACTAAAAAGCAGTTGGAAGAATACAGGAGAAAATAATGCGCGCAAGGAGTACATTAGATTGGTCACAATCTAAAATATTTCTTGTTCCATAATATGTCTTTCCAAGTGACTCTTTAGGCCCTAGATCACGCGCATTAAAAGAAAACATTTCAGTAGAATTTTGTGTTATAACATGTTGTCTACAGCCCGTGCCGTTCGCTGAGCGGAATGGTCCACTGCGAGGCTACATCGTGTCTTACCAACAGACAAACGACGCGTATCATTATCAACCAATACACACGAACGTGACTTCTGCGTCAATTCGGCAAGTTATTCTCCTGACGTGACTTTTTCACGTACATGTAGACTGATGCAGCTAAACTGTTGGTATAAACTCATTGGATTCCTTTCTCGGATTACTGCACCATATTTTTAGCTTTAGCGGTATTCTTTTTATTTTTTATTAATCTTTTTATTTTTTTCAAACGTACACGAGCATCACTTTTTTTTATCAAACCCACAAGACAAAATTTAGTCATGAGTTGAGTCTCAATTCACGACGATTAGATTTTGATGGTGGTCTAATAAAGGGCCAAAATAAAAAAATAATCCTGTTTTGACCCTATTTGTACCTCAAACGCATTTTCACTAAACAATTTTATTCATTTCCATAAGCTCTGTTTGGTTTCATGATTTTATAACTATCTTGGCCTTTAATCATTTTTCAAATGCAAGCTAAATTTTATTACTGTATCATAGACCTATATCATATAATTTTTTGCACCACGAATTCAGTGACAGCTACGTTTATTTGCACAATGTCTTGTTCTAAGATGAACGATTTCTTGTTTATGACCAAATCAGATATTGTCTCTCAGCACCTGAAGTTACAGGGTGGAGGGGGCTAGAGAGCGCATAGCTTGCACGGACCGTAAACGACCAAAAGTGTGTTTTATAATACTGTATAATGGCAGAGCAACAGATAGAATTTTGCTGCGCATCATCGCATGGTCACTAAACGACGCATTGTGATCAAAGACTTGGCTGGCTGTAATAGATCATTTACATTTAGTCTACACGTGAGAACTTTGTCAGCTACCTGTTCTATTTGCTTGGCAAGGTTCTTGAATCCTGCAATGAGCTACACAATTAAAGTTCAAGCTTTTACATCATTGGTCGACATCGGTCCTTTTAGTCAAGCAATAAACGTTACGACGTCTGAAGATCGTAAGTTTTCTTTAACGCAATTTATGGTGTTTTGTAAGTTTCGAAAATCCGTTAATATTTTTTTAAGTTTCGATGTTTGGCTTACTACCGGTACTTACTTACTGGATCGCCATGTATCGTACATTTTTGATTACTTTCTTTATATAAGCAAACATCTGCTATAATTATAACTGTTAGGGATTGGGGTTACATAATCTAGTGGGTGCGCTACGGCGACGTCCGACATGAGCCTATAGCGGGAAAGGGGCGGCGGCGTAGCGGATTGATTGGCAGGTAGCACCTACAAGAGGAAGCGACAATGCCGATCGGGGTTCTTTGCTACGACGGACCCACACACTGCCATTTATACAGTAACTGTGCACTTCCTAAGCGGCTGACTACTACAGAAAGAAGGCCCTGGACAATGGTCTGTCATAGAAAAGAACCCCGATCTGCATTGTCGCTTCTTCTTGTAGGTGCTACCCACGTGGTGCTACGCCGCCGCCCCTTTCCGCTATAGGCCCATGTCGGACGTCGCCGTAGCGCCCCCACTAGATTATGTAACCCCAATCCTTAACAATAACAACGTAAAAAGCGAATCGTTTATCGTTATGCAGTCAGCGTTGATCACCATTTCACTGTGCATTTAAGCATAACAGTGTGATCAACTACTATGATTATGAATATTATACGAACGTAAAGTGATTGATTGGCTGTGTGGAATGGTTGCACAATAACCTATAAACTAGTGAGCTGTATTTTTGTCTGCTATTTTTATTTCAGCGAATAAAAACTTTAAGTTATATATGTGTACATGTTGTGTTTCATTATTGTGTGCTGCAGCCGTAGTGCGGAATATGAAATCGCTTTCTGGCACTACATGGATTACCGTGTACTGGTCGCGCCCATTGAATGCACCGTACCTGGACACTATTGTTGAATACGTCGCTGCCATCAGCGAGAAATTTACATCGTCGTTAGGTACGTAGAAAACGTCAAGTCTTTCTGAGACTATAATTCTCATATCCATTATATCTAGCCATACACCATGCAGTATCTCAATGTGACATTGCTTGTTTTTTCTTAGTTTTTTTTTTCTTTTCTCTCTCTGATTGTCAGTCTGTCTATCTGTCTGTAATACGTCAAGTACGACAGCCGGTTACATCCAACGACGTCGTTAATAAGTCTTTACCCTCGTATTCAAAATAACTCTGTTCAGAGTGCGGAAATTGCATTTACAGTGGTTCATAGCGTCACCAATGTTAATAACTTGTACTGCAAAAGTTTGTTTATAATCATTTATGCAGCTGAAAGCACGCGGTGGACGACGGTCGATTACTCGATGATGATGTCATTTGGTGACGTACGTCGAGTTAGCAGCAGCAGAAGCACGAACATTGAGACGACGTTTGATGGCCTGCGTCCGGATAGCTCGTATGTTATATCTGTCGCTGTCAGTATGAGCCATGTTCTCGGTCCACCTGTCTACCTTGCCGCTACCACTGCCTGTGAGTATTCTATACATACATGCCTGATAGAATAAAATAAAATAGGGCTTAAATGTTTATTTACAAAATTAATGCTTTTTTTGCCAATGCCAGCATTTTTACCTCCGCTGAAGAAAAAAATTATGCTTTTGTGTATGTTGTCTCTGTTTAATGGTTCCTCAGCTGAAACACTTGAAGTTTAACGGAATAACAAATTCGGATTCAGATAAAATTTTGTGATGGTTGGGTATGGACGAAGGAAGAAAAATACATACATTTAAATAAAAATCCAAATTTGCTGTAGACTGTTGCTCATCACGACGTTTGTATCTTTGCTATTGGTCTCCTCACTGAGCGTTGCCTCATACGAGCGTATGTCTCTCCAATTGTCAAGTCCTAAGTGTCTAATCGCCCTCACCTCCAGTGTCACAAACGCCAAAAGTCGTAAAGCCTAACACTGCGCATTTACAATGTACAGTGCAACACGAATGTTTTGGGGCTAGAACTCGATTGACTTAATTTATCAAGAAACACGCCACACCATATACACACTCAGATAGGCCCTACTAAAAATAACTGCATAATCGCCACGTTGTGGTATGCATGTGCGATATCGATTTGCCGACGAAGACAATCAGTTGTATTCTCGGTGTGTCTGCGAGCAGTGGAGAGACGCGAAGAAACAACGGGTCGGCCCGAACCCACGACGTCATTAAGTTTTCAAGCGACCGAGGTGAATACCTGCTCGTTATCTGTATGGAATGAATCAACATTGAGCGAGCAACAGACCACCTCAGAACAGTTGGTGAATGACGATGACGCTCGACTGTCGACTGGTAACTTGGTGCTCATCATCACGGCGTCGTGTGTGGTCGCCTGTCTGCTCGTTCTGCTGGTGGTCGGCGTCGCTGTTTTGTGTCTCCGCCACCGCAGAAAAGCGGCGCCGATGAGACGAATTTTCTGACGAAATTGAACGACTCGAGCCTTTAATCTCTCCCCGTTGCACACCCAGGCGCATGCAACATAAAACTTATTAGCAAATACTCGTTATTGGGTACACGCCTGCTTAGATTCTTACGTGTTGTGTTATATTCAAGTATTCTGTAATATACGTAAGTACAGTAAATGGGCTTAGTCGACGCGAACGGCAAAGAGAAAAACCTCCAGAGAAGTAGACTGAAAATATCGTGGACGTGGAGTGGGCAGAGCTGACGTATACGACGCTGTTAAAATGTTTCAACGTCGTAAAGCATAAAGCCCCAGAATCAAAGAAGATAAAAAGTAATGGCAAGCTTTAGGAATTAGTAGGTCTGTGTTTATTAGTTGTGATTTGTGAACCGTGCCGAACAAAGCTCGATTCGTCTCACATAATGCTAAAAGCAGAAATAAACTAAAGAACCAAAACTCTGAACCGAAAAGAGAACAGAAATACGATCAAACAGACAAAAAGTCAGTAAAATTTGGCAAAATTGGCACATTTCTTCGAAACGCTGGTCACGTGACGCCGGTCAACTTTAGCGTTCTTTTCTTTTTTTCGGAAAACTCGCATCTATTCTCATGCCGTCTATTTCTGGTAGATAGGAATACGTTTTTGTGGAAACAATTGTATTTGTTGGATGTGATGTTATATTATTTGATTTAGATAATTACAAAGGAATAGGTAGACCCATATCAGAAGCAGTTTGCTTTTAGGTTATAGTCTATAGAATTATTTAGACTATTTTATTGGGTCAACCGTTAAGCTGTCTGGCCCTTTGCTATGGTTGTCGTCCGTCTGTCTGTCACGGATGTACTGTGACCTTGGATGACCTTGAAGGCCAATGCGCGCTATTGTGGCTAAAGGGTGCAAAATAGACTCTAGGTTACTATTAATCACTAATGTGAAGTAGCATATGTTTTTCAGATAAAATGAAAATCATCGACATTGGATGTTCTTCAAGGTCAGTGACAACCAGTACGGTGGCCCCAGCTTAGCGACAGCTGGGCTTCTTGTATTTTATTTGCCTCAGATTCAGTTCGCTGACTTTGCGAGCCTTATAAATTTCTATGTTATTATTATTATTTTTATATTACTGTTTGCCTTGAATGAACCGACGCGATGTAGGCCTACAGTAAAGCTCAAGTAAAAATAAAGGTGCTGCTGTTGTTATTAATGTGATAATAGTGAATGTGATATGCAGTTAGTGATATCAAGTGATCTTTTGTTGTTCGTCCATTATGCTTTGTGTATAGTCCACAGCTCAGACGAAGTATATACTACGTTTTGTCTGTCAATGACACTACACTAATTACCTCGCTGTTGCAGCGCAAACTACAATATCCTATAATAAAAGTAGACAATTACCAAAAAATATCTCGAAAACTAGAAATTTGGGGCAAAGCCCAAAGTGAGGCCGCCCAGCGCCGTAAGTCCGATTCGCGAAAATTTAGGGGGTTAAAATGATTCTCCTTGAAGCAAAGTGACGTGGCCCGAACTCAAATGCATTAACATACGTGCAAAATGCGCATTGTCGACTTAGGGTGGGTCAACATGAGCTCCTATAACTTTTTTGGTAATGGACCAAAGTTTACCCATTTTTTGCTCAACGCGGGAGAAAGAGTGAATGATAATGCCGTTTTTAATTTGTCGATAGCTCCTCCCGTTCCAGAAAAATTTGCGGTCAAATTCGAAAGTTGTCTTAATTCGCGACGAACTTTGGATGTTTTTGCCCTCGGCGTAATGGAATTTGGGCTATGATAATCTTTATTTCACCAAATAAACATTGGTAGACAAGAAAACAAAAAAAACAAACAAACAAAAAGAACAACAATATAGAGTTAAACTCGCAAAATTGTCATGTTGAGCAAACAGCTATATAGACAAGAATATCCTACAGGGAAAAAACCTGCTATAACAGACCACGCGTGTTCAGAAACTCACTGTTGCACAGAAGTCGTTTATTGCTGTAAACTCGATACGCTGCAGTGCGATAGTTTAGATCGTTATCTAGTCGCCGATGACCATCAGGTATCTGTGCTTAGTAACAGCAGCTGCTGCAGCCAAACTCGTCTATCACCCTTGCACACTATTTGCAAATTCTGCATGTGCCTGCAAACCCGCATAGCCTACCTATGCAGTATTTGTTTGCAGAAAGTTTTTCTTTTTACGGCGTACTTCCCCTTCTCTCACTTTCTTATTATCCCTCTTTTTTCTGTTGCTTTTCTGCATTTTTTCTTAAATACAGCTACGAGGTCTGGGGAGCAAAAGTGCATTTGAGTACAGCTACAAAGAGGAACCTGTTATAATTTACGAGCTACATTATAACAACTTTCCCTGACTTAATGTATTGTTTTGTATTGTAGTTCGACAAACACACATACAAGTACACACATGATGCAACATTATGGCTGGACAACCAGGCAAATAAAGCACTTACGGTTGCCAATACTAAGAAAACCAATAAAAGCAAATAAGGCCTACCTAAAAAACACACGCTAATAAAAACACACATTACAAGACATTATAACACATGCTGAATACTACTTATTAATAAGATAATCGCTAAAATTAATTTTATCAAGACTACGCTTAAAGGAATTGCAAATTTTCCTTTTTCGCTTTTCATTTGCGGCATGGTTCATATCTTTCAAACGTCCCTAGAAGCAGTGGGTGGGCGCAGCGGGAACAGCATCATCGTCATCATCGTCATCATAAGTCAGTCAGTCCTGGGTCTTGTCTGTTGTTCGTTATCTCAACACTTCGATCCGTCCGCGGGAACCATGCACAACTCCACCGATTCGAATCGACACCGGGCAAGTTGATGTTAGGTAGCACTGCAGTAGAGTGCGCAGGTGCCAGCAGCAGCAGCGGCAACTGTTAATAACACAGCGACCATCGCTCCTCGACACAGGGGCTTCTATCCCCCAAATCCAGAATCGAAATCGAGCTCAAGTTTCTTCCTCCCTTTGACCTTTTTCCCCTTCCTCTCCACTTTTCTTTTCCTTCATTAATTTTCTTTTTCTTCAATATCTTCCTTTTAATCTTTTGTCTTTTCTTTTTTGCCCTTTCCCTTCCTTTTTTCCTCTCCCTACTTCTTCCTCTTCTCCTTTCCGGGTGCCCAGCTAACGGGTCTGGGGGAACTCTCTAAGCTCCCCCAGTGGGTGCATTTTGAGCTAAAACTATCGCATGCGGGGATAGCAATTTACATTGTATAATTGTATACTGCATACATTCTTAACAATACGTCCCCATATTTTTCACTAGGCGCAAGCTGCGCCCACCAGGTATAAGACAGAAGCCTCTGCCTCCACTTACAGGTGGTCGGATGGTTGGTGGTATAGCTAAGGCCAAACGATCGTGCCCCGGCGAGCGCCCGTCTATCTGTTCGGCAGAGAGTGATCGCTGCAGTAGCTCGCCGACCTACGCCCTCGATTTTCATCATCCGTCAGTCCGCCTTCTTCTGCTGCACTTGTCAGAACTTACATCGACCTTTCAAAGTATCGCTTGACTGACACGCTTCGACCAACAGAACACACAGGTACGCGAACAACTGAAATAACATCTTTCAACATCAGCACGTTGAATCTAAAACTTAACGTTTAGTTAGTAGAGCAGCGGGCCTAGTGTTGTCATCGACTTTTTTCGAGTTACTAAATCATAACGTGAGCATACCGGTAGTTCGGTATATGACTATTTTCGTAAATTATTGTCGTAGGATCTAAATATCGTAAAATTTCGTCCAGGATGTCGCTTCGCGTGTTCAGTCTGTCTAGCACATTTTACTAGCGTGTAGCCAAGATAGAAAATTGAAGGGCTTTTTTTCCAAAACCTATCAAGTCTATTTTGGTCAAAACTCATTTTTTCTTTACTATATAAGCATAGTGGACTTAATAGGTTTTGGAAGTAATCTCTTTAGTTACATTTGGTAAAATATTTTCTGTAGTGGTGATACTATTTCAAATAAGTGATGATGGAAAACAGGCCTAAGCAACATAAAAGTTTTGGGAAGAACAAGAACCGTCGTGCAGATCGCCATCAAAGGTCAAATCTACTCCACAAATGACGTTAAAAAGTCTGAAATAAATACAACTTACAACTCGTTGTTTTAGTTAATTCAGCTAATTTCTAATTTATTTATTTGTCATAGTAAGACATTTAAACGTCTGTCCTTATGTCACAGACTGATTACAATGCTGACGCCACGTTCCGTGCTGTTGATCGCCGTCCTCATCAGTGCTAAAATGCTGACCTTATGCGCCAACAATGACGTCACGTGAGCTATCCATCTTTCATTTTGTGTAATTAACAAGCTTCGCTCGCAATGACGTAGTGCTTTTAAAAAGCAACGTTTGCTTCGACTTGAAACATTACGATGCTCGTAGCGATTACTTTGAGTACATCGTGTATTTGATATGAAAAGCGGCATCTGGCTTTGCCATCTAACTTTGGCAACGATAGAATATTCGGACGATTTTTCGCACACAGAACCAAACCATTATCACCAACATCGAATCTGATTTTTGTACATTTCGCTGGATCGCTTTGTCCGAAAAGAATTAAGTTAAAAATTTAGGTCGTGTTGTAAAATTGCGATAGGCAGTCGTCTGTTATTGCGTGTCTGTTGTTTTTGGTTTGTCCAGAAATATTCGACTTAAGAAGATTTTGGACACGTCGTACAATAAAAACAAGGTCCCATCTTCAGTACAAGGTCAGTGCGGCAATAAACATTTATCGCTGAAGAGACAAAAACACCATTCGTTTTATTCATTTCGGAATAAAATGTTTTGGGTTTATTTTAGCATGTGTGTTAGAATATTATGTGCTTAAATGTGTTTTAAAACTCAGAGCTCTAGAAGTCTGTTTCATTCTAGTCTTATTTTACCTTCTGACAACATCCGGTCCATTAAATGAAGTTAGTATTTATTAGCACTAATGGCGTTTAATATACACTGTGTCTTAATAAAAAAACGTGTCACTTTTATTTTATGAATAACTCCGTGCAGCATTGACCATTTTTTAAAATAATTTTTGGCACACAGCATTACGACAAAACTCGACGTAAACGAGCACACTTTATCCCGCTTCACTTTAATACTGTTGCTGCACTACCAGCGCACTAGAGATTTCTAGACGTTTTAAGCATACGCAGTAATAGAAATGATGTGATGTAACACGTGAAACTTTCTGAAAGATAATATTTGTTACTCGTATTTGTCGCTGTCCAGTTAATCATTTCTGAGTCGACGCATGCGCTACTCAGTATGAGTTCAGTGCTGTAAACGGCCAAACTGAAACTTCTAAATTTCACTAGGTAGTGTAGCAACAGTATTGAGGTGAGGTGGGCAAAACTGTAGTCTTTTACGTCTTGTTTTTTTTCTGCTGTTGCAAGCCAATAATTAACAAACTCAGCCAATGTTTCACGAAGTTTTTTAAAAAATAAAAGTGGCACGTTTTTATTGAGACACGGTGTATAATGTGCTGGTATGGTGTTTTTATCAGTGTTACGTTTTGTCCAGGTGGTCCGGTAGTTGTACAGTTGAGTCTGCATATACGTGAACTGTTGCTCAATGAAAACGACATGGTTCGTAGCTTCACTTCTAATAAACTATACCAGTGTATCGTAAACCAGTAAAGCGATGTCACTTTGTTTTACAGCCTACAACTATGGAAATATTAATTAGGCTAGACCCGCACCAAATTTGACCTCAACAAATTTAATTTTGTAGTGCTTTATTTTTAAACTTTGATTTCAGACATGTTTAGAACAATAGTTTATCATTACGACTTTCTTCATAATTTTTTTATGTTTGTGGAGGCTTCTGGACAACAGCCCACCTTGTCTACCGATATTTCTAAACCTGGCGCTGATTTTATCATTTTTAGCGAAATGATAACTCATTTCGCTTAGTTGGCCGTCATAACCCACGACGCAGACGTTCAGCGAAACAAACAAAAAAGAAGAAAAGAAAGTAGGGAGACAGGAAAATGGTATTTTCCGACAGACAACAGTGCAAATTTCTGACAAAGAAAATCATCGTTGCGCAGAATTTTAACTTTGCTGCTAAATTTCCCTCACATCAGAAGATTTTCAGTCCTATATATTGCATTTTTTGAATAAATTTTGCGACAAAAAAATTTCCGACAGGTTAAAATTTAGAGTGAGTTGCCTTTTCTGACCGCTGCCAGAACGCCGCCGCTGATTACCACGGTATACACTGCAGCTGTCACTGCTGTGCACGGGCGTATGTGTGTTTCACCGTCTGTTTAGACGATGTCGTTGTACGGGTTGGAGGTGATGCAATCCTGGACAGACAGTCGACTGACAGCAGTGACCCACGACAGTGCCAATGCTGATCTGCGGCTGTACGGTGCAGACGTAGACACTGTATGGACGCCCGCACTGCATGTCGTCAACGCGCGTCGACGTGCTGACACCGGGCCTGATCTACACCGAGTCCTTGCCCTATCCACAGCAGGGCTTGTCATTCTGCACCAGAGGTTCATCTGGGGCCTAATTTACAGAACATCGTAAAACGTTCGTAGCATTGTCGTAAATTTGTCCTGCGATGTTTTGTAAATTAAATCTGGCCCCTGATGTCTGTGAGGTCAGTATAATACTGACGACCGTCTCTTTGCATTTGAGACTGGTTTCACTACAGCTGCAAAAATTAACAACTATAATCATGTGTCGGCCTCCGTATAATCATGCGATTATATTTTGAACAAATAAAAAAATATAAACATTAAATTTTCGATAGACCTTGTAGGTAAAACACAAACGAAAGCTAAGGGTCTTTAAAATGTTTGTTCGGCAAAGAATTTGTTTCATAACCAAACGGAATCGGCAAGACAATATCGACATAAAGCAAGATTTCGGTGTCAAACTATAGTGCTTACAGAAACGAAGATTGACATATTTTGGCCATGTTACTCGTATGGGCAATAATAGGTTTCCGGGAAAAAATTATTTCTTTTCTCTAGAGAATATGAACGTTTCCATCTGCCTACAAACACATTACTGTTTAAAGAAACACACTGATTGTGTCTTACTTCATTAAATGCTAGCTGAGTTATTATTAGCTCGGTTAGTGGTGTCGATTTTGTTGTTGGTTGAGTTTTTTAAAAATATAAATTAATGAAATTATTAGTTAACGTTTTAATTTTTTTTCATTTTTATCTGCAAATGCGCACCGGTAGAGCGATCTGTTAATTGCTGCAGGTTATCGGTGGACGTTTTATGCGCCAACTTCACCAGTCACATGAAACCGCTCATCTGCAGCGTTCAGCTTCAGCCATGTATGTTGTGTTCTGCTACCGAAAAAGTTCGTCATATTGAACTTTTTAATTTTATCACTTTTAAACGTAAATGTTGTACTGAATGACAGTGTTCTACAACTATAATAATTAACAACTTCAAAATGGCTCAATTTGTTTGGCCAGTTTTAGAATGTAGCCTGTGAAACTCTGTTGTGAAATTGATTTTTATTAGTTTTAATTATTGATTTTATTGCCTTTAGACAGCTTTTAAACTAGAAAAAAATTCTGTCATATAACAAATATTATAATCATTTGATACAAATATAAATACTGGAAAATATAAGATTTAAATTTACTTTAATTTTATGAGAATGTTTAATTTAATTACGACGATGATAACATAATAATTTAACTTCATAATAAATTTCGTTCAGTTTAATTAAATGTTAGGTTTCATGCCAGTACACAGCTGAAGACGAATATAAATAAAACATAGTGTAGTGTAAATAATACCATTCTCCTTCTCTCCTTCAGGTTGGTTTAGATCCCTCGGGTGAGGGGTCAGCCACACGGGTTCTCTGTCTCCACTCGGCTCTATTCTCCACGTCTATCAGGTCGACCCGCAAGTCCTCCATGTTGTACTTCACAACGTCGATCCATCTTTTTCTCTGTCTTTTCCTACTCCGTTGTCCACATACGTCTGCCTCCAAGATTCTCTTGACACAATCCTCCTCTTCTCGGCGTTGTACATGCCCAAACCATCTCAACCTGGCCTCCCGTGCCTTGTCCGTGATGCACGCTACTCCGAGGATGCAACGGATATGATCATTCCTTTTCTTGTCTCTCAACGTGAGGCCAAGAATCCATCTTAGCTTCTCATTTCGGTTCTCTCCAAACGTTCTTCTTCACGCCTTTTCAATGTCCATGTTTCTGAACCATAGATCAATACTGGCCTTACCATTGTTCTGTATACTTTCCCTTTAACAGCAACGGGCATTCTTCGATTACATAACACTCCTGATAGCTCTTTCCATTTTTTCCATGCTGCAGCAATTCTAGCTGTGATATCTTCCTTATTTCCTCCTTGGGTATGGATTACTGAACCCAGGTACTTGAAATTTTCCACTTGTTTCAGAGCTTTTCCATTTTTATCCGTAATTTGGAGTGACTCTGCTGCCTTGTACACACCATAGTCTCCGTTTTGTTCGCATTTACTTTAAGGCCTTTTCTTTCCAGAGCCTCCTGCCATTCACCAAATCTTTCCTGAAGTTTGGCCGATGAGATAGCTGCAATAATCAGATTATCTGCGTACAGCATGTCCTATGGCACATCATGTTGAACATATTCACTGACTGCATCCATAGCGATGATAAACAGCAGTGGACTAAGGCAGGATCCTTGATGTACACCAACTTTTATTTTAAAAGCTGATGTCTTTTCTTGTCCACTTCGCACCGTTGTCACTGCTCCATCGACCATCATACATTGACCTGATAACTCTCACAAGCTTTTCACTAATTCCTTTACGTCGTAAACTCCAATATAACACCTCTCTAGGCACTCGATCAAAAGCTTTTTCCAAATCCACAAATGTCCAGTATCGTTTTCTGTTCCCTACCATTGTAGAGTAATAAATGTTTGTTTTTCAGACAGTCACGTAGACTCGGAAGTGGTGTACGAATGGGGTCCAGTAACTGTCGAGCCGTACCTGACTGTTCCTAAATATTCATTGATCCGACTAGAAACAGGCAGTTGTGTGCTACAGACGTCCATCGGTGGGCAAATTTATTTACATTATTAATGTTTCTAGCAGGCATTTTTGTAAAATATTAATTAGTAATTTAGTAACGCTTAATTGGGTTTAAAAGTATAATTAATTGCATTTTTATTTAAAATAAAAAAGTAAAAAATATGTCGGCTCAGTGCCGGCATATTACGTGGACATCTATCTGACCTTTGACTTTTTTGATATGAAAATTAGTTTGCCAGTTACTTGTGTTCTGCAGAATGCTCACATCAATTTTGGTTTTTATGCCTTTTTAGTTTTGGAGTTCCGAGTCCTTAAAGACCGACGAACGAACCGACGGGAAAGACCCAAAATGCGGCCGTATAAAAGTACTAGATACCGCACTGTTGGAGAGGATAAGCAAGTACGCAGTAGTACGGTATCGTACATAAACCACGTTCAGATCGCATAGACTACACCGTCGTTTGTTTTGTGGAGCGCGACTGCAGCTGAATAATTGTGAAAACAGTAAACTTACCAAACCAGTGCAAGCTGAGGGTCAGGTTTAATGTAATGGCTGTTGGCGTCGTTCAGGTCATTTGCGTTGCGCGAACTGTACAAAGCGAACGAACTGACACTATCAGTTTATTCCATTTCAGTTAGTTCAGTTCTGTTCATGTCTGTCGCTCTGTACACACCTGCAGTGTACATGTAGGATCGTACTCGTGCAAGCAGTTGTCGCCGTCGTTCCGTGCCGATGTGAATTTCTTCGCCACCGAAGTGTACGGAGCGACGTTCCTGCTGGTGGCACTGTCCTGGGCGGGATTCTGGGTCGATCCTCGGCGCTATGGTGACAGCAGCGTCGCAGCCATTCGCCTCGGACTCGGCCTTCTCATTGTACTCATACTAATCGTCTACGGCGTCGCTTTCAGGCTTCTACACAACAAGGTAAATCATAATATTTATACCTCGAAATTGTTAATAATGTATATGATTGCAACTATTGTCACTGAGTTTGTTATGTGTGTAAGCTAAAGATGTGGTCTCGTTCTTAATATCTCGGTCTCGAGACCGTTTGGAAACTGACATCTCGTCGTCGGTCTCGGCTTAAAATGTCTTGTGTTCATTCCCGATGTTAGTGCAGGATTGTACTCGTGCAGAGTAAAAAGTATATAGTATACAGGAGTTATCATTGGCCGAATCTTCTCTCGTTTCTAATTTTTACCAATTTTAAGTCAGTTTTTATCCTACTGAAATTAGTAGACAGAAGTAAAGCGATCAGTTGAAAAAAGTTAAAGTGAAATGAAATGAGAAAAAGAGAAATAAAAATTTGCATTTGTCAAGGTTTTAAATTAAATTCGTCTTGTATAATTGTTATGTTGAAGGTCTATAATTTATTTGACTATACTGCGCATGTGCTTCTTCTGCCGTCGTTATGTAGATGATGTAACACGACGGTTGCGAAAAAGAAAACTTTGCACGTGGACTGTTTTAGTTGTATCGTTACCGCGGCTGTGGCTAGGTGGGAGTACCGGGAAACGTGGAAGTGTGGGTTGCGTTCTGCACGCTGTTCGTACTGGCCTCGCTGACTGAGTACGTCTTTGTGCACGTCCTACTGTGCTCAGTGCCGACTCAACTGCGGCATATCTGCTGCAAGTCCACAGCTATCAGACCGTTTAGACCTACGTCAGCGTGCCACTTCAGCGCCACCGAAATCAGCGCAGTCTCGGTCAACTTTTTATTGTTAGACCTCCGTCTATCTCTAGCACTATGTCTGCTGTGGTATAACAAGTTGATAACTCCACGTGTGTATACTCAAGCGTGACTAAACGAACGACAGCGTAGGTAACACGACAGACCGTAGCCGACCGTGGAATAAGTGTCCGTTAAACCACTGTTGGGTTGTACAAACGTTTAACACGTACTTATACCATCCCAGACAGTCGGACAGTGGTTTACATGCACCACACACCGTCGGAATCGGCCTATCTTGCAACATTCGTGCTGAGCAAAAATGTACAAAATTTATTTTTGATAAACTACGACTATTTCGAATTTTTGTTTTTTAAGAAAAAATATTTCTGCGGACACAGTGTAGTACTTGATAACGTAACGCTATATAGGCCGTTTGACCTATGATCAAGAGGTCTTGGGTTCGACACCCTGTCCAGTCTCTAGCATGTGGTTAGTACTTAGATGGGTGACTGCCAGTTGACAGGTAAACCATTTCCGTGTATAACAAATCATTCAAGTCAACTTACCCTTTCGTCCGTCTGGAATATAGTTTCTTGTACCGGCATGACGCAGCCGGTTTACCTGTGTCTTTTCTGTCCGGTGGCAGGTAACACTGTGTGATCACATAAGGCAGGTAACGCTCCGTAACTCTCGAAATGAGTGCCCATGAAGAGCTGTGCACATCTTAAACCGTGTAGTGCGTACTAGAACGAGATGTCGGTAAAAGACAGGCGCAGCGATGCGATGTTTGTTGTACAGATGGCGGTTCAGGACGGAGTGACGACTTATCAGAAAGCAGTGCGAGTAATCGACGTTACGTGCGGTCTGCTATTCCCTCTCATATTTATCCTCTTCAACGTCGCCTACTGGCTCACTTACTAACTAGTCTTACGCCGCCGGTCGCTGCAGATCGCAACGCCCAAAAAATTCCGTGCTTTTGGCTTTCGTCCGTTCCTAAAAACTTGCGTCGCCAAAATTTCTAATCAGCTCTCAAAAGTATCGGCGAAGTTTCAAGTTTTCTTTCAAATTTTACTGAAAAGAATCAGTTTGCATTAAATGTGCACTGCAGTATCTTTACTTAAGTTCTCGCGGGTACTGCATGTGTTCAATTTGTTTTTATGAGTTGTCGCGTTTGTGTAATATTACAAAGTTACACTGCATGACATAAAATAAAATAAATATTTTAAAATTTGTCGCCCGCTCCTTATTTTTCGCCCAGATTGTTAGCAGAAGCACAGGAATTTTTCAGGCCTATATAAACTGATGGCCGAGTATATGCGCGATTTATCAGCAATAATGTGTAGGCCTACAGTGTGAATAGCTGCACATTGTGCACAGTGAACGTGGATGTATATGTATTTACTTTATTTATTTTTTATTTATATTCATATGCAAAAGACAGGCGATGTGAAATACAGTGACGATGGTCAAATACGACACTGACTGGTGACAACAGTTCTCAATCGACATCGCTCATATAGAACAAACTATGCAAAAACTCATAAAAATAGAAACTACAACGATTGATTAACCTATATTTTTATTCGATTTAACTTAGCCAATATACTACTAACAATCTACTTTAACAATTATCGTATTTACGCGCGAGAGCTAGCATAGCTATAGCGCGTATTAGCTATATACAGGGTGGTCCAAAAAAACTGCACAAAGTTTATGGCACCATAATTTTGCAACCGTACGTCATAGAATCAAGCGGTTTTCAGCAAAATGTTCTGAAAGAAATTCTTTACATGACTAAAGTCAGTGTTTAAATACAGCAATTAAATATTCTTTGTTTTGCTGCTGGCAAGTGAACTATGCAAAAACGGTATTACCCTTGACACTGCGGTCCATAAAAATGTACCATTTTTATTTTTTCAATAACTCCGTGAAACATTGGCCGATTTTAATAATTTTTGGCATGTGGCATTAAAAAGAAACTTGACGTGAATGTCTATAGCTTTGGCCACCTCGCACTAAGGTTGTTGCTACATTACTTTGTGAAATGCAGAAGTCGTAGTTTAGTCATTGACAACAATGAATTCATACTGGGTAGTGCATGCGTCAGCTCAGAAAATTACTGAGATCACAAAATCACTGAAAATCTGTTGCTTCGTCTTTATTTTAAAATTGTAAGTCGACAAACTAAAATGATACATCAACAGCGAGTGAGCTGCTTGAGTCATGCAGTTACTGAACGTGCTGTTGGCAAATGGTGTCAACGTCTACCGCTTGCATTTGTGCTGCAGAAGGACATGTTGAGCAAATGCTAAAATGAAGATGATGTCATGTGACACGTGTGACTTTTTGAATGATAATAATTGGTAATTGTGTTTGTCGCTATTTAGTTAATAATTTCTGAGCCAACGCATACGCTACCTTGTAGGAATTCATTGTTGTCAATGGCCAAACTGCGACTTCTGCATTTCACACGGTAGAGTAACGACAACATTAAGGTGAGGTGGCCAAAACTACAGACCTTTGCATCAAGTTTCTTTGTAATGTCGCATGCCAAAAATTATTCAAATTGGCCAATGTGTCACAGAG
>Ga0209367_1001265_pt1 | contig 30431 bp, 19 predicted proteins | sample WorMetLIZISLAND2_FD_187412 | JGI IMG/M metagenome (GOLD analysis project Ga0209367, IMG submission 187412) | Marine gutless worms symbiont microbial communities from Max Planck institute for Marine Microbiology, Germany - Olavius geniculatus... ...
GGGGAAATTTCCCCCCCCTCTTTATCCCCCCTAATTTCCCCGAATCGGACTTAGGGCGCCGGGCGGACTCACGTTGGGCTTTGCCCCAAATTTCTAGTTTAAATTATTTTTTTCAGCAGCAAGATGACATTCTGTCATTTAATGACATCTACCTGCACACAAGCCAGATATGCATTAAGACTTCAGTTAATGCACAGTTAAGAAAAATATTCATTGGATCACTTTACTAGTGTGCTTTAGTGATGTTAACTAAACTTTTTTCAAGACCACGACTTTTCTCAAGACCAAGTTCAAGACTTTCCTGCAATGTTAAGACCACGACTAATTTAAATTGTTCCTCGAGGTGCTTGAAGACCGAAACCATGGTCTTGAGGACTACATCACTGAGTCTAATGCTGCATGTGTTATACAGGTGAACCTTCATTTGAGGCAAGGACTCGGGTTGATAGCACGCCTAACGATGTCACCAAGCATCCACATATGAAGCCAACGCCATGTTTGTATACAGTGCATGACGAACATTTTACAGCAAAAGAAAGTTTGAATCAACACAAACAAATGCCTAGTTCATTTGAGGCAAAGACTAAAGTTGATACTAGGCCGAATGATGTCACTAAGACTTCGCATGTCAGGCCGACACCACATTTCTCTACAGTGTGTGATGAACATTTTGCAACGAAAGAAAATTTGAATGAACACAAACGAATACACAGTTCATTTGAGACTGAAATTGACAGTCGGCCGAATGATGTCATGGAGCATCCACATGTGAAGCCAATGCCATGCTTGAATACAGTGAGTCATGAACATTCTATAACAAAAGAAAGATTGAATCAACAAAAACAAATGCCTAGTTCATATGAGGCAAGGACTTATGTCGACAGTAAGCCGAATGATGTCACTGAGTATCCACATGTCAAGCCAACACCGCATTTGTGTACAGAGTGTGATGAACGTTTTACAACAGAAGAAAGATTGAATGAACACAAACAAGTACATCATGGAAACAAGTTGTATTCGTGTACTTGGTGTGAAAAAAGTTTTGTTACCCAGGAATACTTAACTGAACATATGAATGTCCATAGCATTTGCAGTGAATGTGGAAATCATTTTAATGGAAAGCAACCGCACAAATGTCCTGTACCTGTAAGTGAAGTAGTATCTAGTCAGTCGATGCATACAAACACTGACATGGGAGATAAAAGTTCTTGCAGATCTGACACTTTGCCCCCACGTGAAATTCAGGTACATCACAACAGAGGACCGTACAAGTGTTATAGCTGTGGAAAGCTGTTTAAGGGTAGTTGGAAACTAAAACGTCATGTTCGTATGCATGCTGCAAAGCCATACTCATGTACACACTGCTCGGACTGTTTTAAAACACCCGACAAACTCAAGAACCATCTGCGGAAGTCACACAATGAAGGTACGGTAATTGTTTTGCATGCTATAATAGCAGGACAGAACTTTTTCTGGGACAGAAGCTTCTTCTCAGCTACAAATTCCCTCTGCCCCAGCATTTATTTAAAATTATGAGTGCATTGGCACACAGCTAGTGAGTGTTTTTGTTCAGACTTGTGCAGACAGACAACAATTTTCATCATTTTAAAAATGTATTTTAGCCAATTTGATTTTGACTTTGAATTCTTTAGTGTGTCAGGCTTGAAGCATCTGAAACACAGTTTAAGCTTGAGCCAATAGATTTATTCAAGAAATTTAGCATTTCTTGAAATTCTTGACAGATTGTTCTCAGTCTGTGGTTCAGGACTATTGTCAGCTGGCAGACATGACAGAATGTACAAGTCGCTGAAAATACGAGCATGGTTAAAAGCTAATCATGATGTACTGGCAGACATTGAATGAGGACATGTCTAAAGTGTCAAAATTAATAATTCAAAATTGTATAAAGTGCACTTGTATGAAAACTGACAGTTCTCCTCGAGCACGGTTGAATGTGAATTCATAATGTACTATCAGTAGTCACTGGATGTTGACTTTTGTCTGAATTGACTGATCAATGATGAACAGTACCTATGTAATGTTACATTTAAAGTTATATGTAATTCAGTTGTATTAATAGGTGACATTTAATGACTTCATAAACTTAAAGTATATGATGTTTAATAAAATGATTATCAAAAAATAACCAGAAGTAAAACTATAACATTTTCAGTTAATTAACTGTACAGTGTAGACTTAATTGCTGAAAAAACTACTATATACTAAGTTTGAAAGCTAGTTTTTGTTCCCTTTGCTAAGTCAAAGAACTAAGCAAATTTCAAAGTTAAAGCTGAATTTATGAAAGTCAAATGTCACTAAGGCCAATGTTCAGGAGCAAGATGACGTTCTGTCAATTGATGACAGTTAGCTGCAGCACAAACCAGATATGCATTAAGACTGTAGTTCATGTGCAGTTAAGAAAATAATCTTTGGACATTGTCACAGCTAATGTATTTGTAATGTCAAGTTCAAATGTTTGCAGACCAAAAGTTTCAATGCTGTGTGTGTTATACAGATGAAAATTCGTCTGAGGTGAAGACTGAAGTCGATGATATGCCTAATGATGTCACCAAGTATTCTAGTGTCAAACCAAGACCGCATTTGTGTACGGTGTGTAACAAACGGTTTTTAACGACAGGCAGTTTGAACCAGCACATACAAAGACACAATGAAGAGAAGTTGCATTCGTGCACCCAGTGTGAGAAACGTTTTACTACTAAGCAATACTTGAAGCAACATATGAATGTTCACCGCGGTAAATTCATGTGCACTGAATGTGGAAAGTGCTGCAGAAACAGTCTGGAGTTAAAATTACACAGGCGAAGTCACAGTGGCGAGAAACCGTTACAGTGTACTGTTTGTGGCAAACGATTTACGACGTCGTCCAATTTTGTTGATCACCTCAGAGTTCACAGTGGAGAGAAACCACACAAATGTTGCATATGTGAAAAGGCATTTATTCAGTCTACACACCTAAAAATTCACATGAGAATCCACACTGGAGATAAACCATACAAATGTTCGTTGTGTTGCAAAAGTTTCAGCAGATGTGACAGTATGCAGAGACATGAAAAACAGGTACATAGCAACAGAAGACCTTATGACTGTTGCTACTGTCATATGCTGTTTAAAAGTAGTGGCGAACTGAAGTGTCATGTTCGTGTTCACACCGGCGCAAAACCATACTCATGTAAACACTGTTCAGACTGTTTTAGTAGGACTGATCAACTCAAGACGCATATGCTAAAGTCACACAATGATGGTACTTGGTTCACGTGTCACATGTGTGAGAAGAAATTCACCCAGAGTAGTGGTCTTAACGAACATATACGTCGTCATGAAGCCATGGAGCCAAAGCAGTGAGCATGTAAAACATTTCTGTACTGCAATTGAACTAAAATCTCATCATCAAACAATATTTCAAGGAGATTAAAGGCCACAAAGCATTGGGCGGTTGGCGTGGTGTAGTGGTAACGCATCTGATCCAATTAGCGAAGTTACTGTACGCCGGGCCCGGTTAATACTGCGACGGGTGACTGCCTGTGGGCAGGTAAACCATCTCGGGATGTAACCAACCGCCTAGGTCAACTCAGCCTTCCATCCCTCCTGGGTAGGTAAATCGAGTACCGGCCTATTTGGCTGGAGTTAAGGCGGGGCGCGTTCACCTCTGTCGGGTGGCAGGTAACACTGTGTGATCCCATATGACAAGTGACACTCCGTAGCTCTGAGATGGGATCATTAAGAGCTATATGCACCTTTAACCTTTAACCTTTTAGTGACATTTGTCTGTGAAGCACGCTCTGTGCACTGTTATTCAAATTGTTTGCTGTAGTGTACAGTGTTAGTGTGTATTCTAGCATCATCATTAGCAGTAGCAGCTGTGGTAATCGAGTATCTTAGACATTGTTTAGAAACTGTACTTTGTGTGAGATATTCAGTGATGGGTAAAAGTTAACTAAAGAGTCACTAACTGAAAGTTTAACTACATTTTTACGTGCGAAAGCAGCTACTGCTTTCAGCGCATCTTAGCCATCGCAATTCTGTTTGCCTCTCTGTCCGTCTGTAACACGAGTGGATCAGTCAAAAACGGTGCAAGCTAGGATCACCAAATCTTCATCGTCGGGTGCCCGGAAGACTCTAGTTTCAGGAACCGTAAAGCTTTTCCATAAATTTGAAGGGGTCACCCAGAACGAGGGTGCTAAATGAGAAGGGTGTGGGCAAAATTTGCGATTTTTGGCCAATAAGTCGCTGTATCTCAGTAACGGTGCGAGATACAGCCTAGGTTACTATTAATCACTAATAGGAAGTCATACACTGGCTCTCGATTGGCGCCGAATTCAATGACCTTGAATGACCTTGAACGCCACAATAGTGGGTTTTATGGATTTTTTGGCGATTTCGGGCTGCAACACAAGTCTATATCATTCACAAGGTGGCGCCACGCTACTATCATTATGCGATCCAGATAGAGAATTTGGTATTTGTATATTAACTTAGCGTGAATTGGAACTGCTGTAGGCTTTCGCACGTCTCGTGAGCATTAGCTCAAATTTCTTGTTAGCTAAACTATTAGTTTAACTAATTCAGAAAAGTTTCAGTTAAGAGAGTAGGCCTAGTTTAACTTGAATAAATTAGTGAGTGTGACGTGTGCAGTTGGATGATATGGGAAAGATTACTTTACTTGCAGTTTTACTGCTTTACTATTTTTGTAGTATTAATTTTTACACAATGATCAAAAAAGTCCATAAAATCAATGTTGTCCATAAAGTTTGTAAAAAGTTAACTACCTATGTAAAAAAAAGTTTAGTTAAACCTTTTTCCACGATAGAACAACAGTTAACTAAAAATAAAAAGTTTTTGCCCATCACTGGATGTTAGTGTACTCAGTAGCCCCTAAAGATTTTACTGTTTTCTCAGCAACCGTTAGGAATTATAATTTGAAATTTTACAGCTTTATTTACAAAACTTTCTACATTTAACGGCCAATTAAAGTGTGATTGTGTTGAAAAACAACGAAGTTATAAACTTTTTAACATGACTGCCTACTCATTTTTCAGTATTAGAAATGTTCAAGCTACAACAACAATTCAATAACATCGTTGAAACAACACAGTTAACTAACTAATGGTCAAATGTCAGAATTCCATTGTCACTATAAATGTTCAAAGTGACCATTGCCAGCTCCAAGCTCCAACACACAAGCTTTCAGTCGCTTAATTTGATTCTTGTCGATCGGTCCTTGTGACAGGTTGCCCCAGATAACCTGAAGTGCTTCCTTGACTTCGGCGATTGTTCTTAAGCTTTGTTTTAAGTTTGCAGTAAGCCTCCAGCATTGCACCCCACGTGTTCCATTGGCTTTATATTTGGCGAATTTGGAGGCCATTGGTCCTTTGTGATGAAATCTGGACATTTGGACTGCAGCCAGTGTTGTGCACTGCATGCTGTGTTTGCTGTCGCGTCATCCTGCTGGTAGATGAATCTGGTGGGGAGCCAGCGATTGCTTTGAATGAATGATAATTTAGTGATAATTTATAAACAAAATAAATTACTGTCTATCTAAACGTCAGTGTGACGTCATCGCTAGTAACATGATACCGGTAATCGGTTTTTTAAAATTAAACAGCATTTTTAGCTTGAACATTTTTAATGCTGAAAAAATCGGTAGGTGGTCGTGTTAGAAAGTTTATAACGTTGTCGTTTTTCAATAGCATCACATTTTACTTAACAGTTAAATGTAGAAGGTTTAGTAAATAAAGCTGTAAAATTTCAAATTAAAATTTCAGATGGTTGCTCAGAAAACAGAGAAAAACTGCAGGCGGCTACTTTTTTGCCGCACCCTGTAGACAGAGGGCAGGGGCCAAGGCCCCTCAAATGGCCAGGTGCAATTTCTTGTTAAAAATAGATATTAGAGACTTGGGAAAATAATTAAAATTGTTGCCACCGGATCTCGTATTTCTTGGCTATAAATAATGCACCAAACTCGATTTAGAGACCACCGCTGGGGGAGCTCTAACACAGCACTCTTTCAGGCTCCTTTAATGCTGGAATTTAGAGGTCCTACTTCTAAGGGGGAAGGCAAAAAGGGTGGGAAAGGAAGGGAGGGAAAGAGATAGGCATTGAGGAGACAGGAGGGGAGGGGAAAAGAGGGTAGAGAAAGAAAGGAAGGGACTGGAGGCTCCCAATTCACATTTCTGGCCATGCCACTGATATTTTGTTCATAATTTATGTTTTGTGTTCTGGATAAAACAGGTATTTTGAGTTATATCCACAGTGTTCAGAAAAAGCAGCCCTTCCATATATAATGCTGTTTAAACATGCAGTGGTTCAATGCAAGAAAACACATTATCGAATTTCCATTTAGGTAACGGTACTGTGAGTAAAATTTCAACGAAGTGCATTTTTCTGTCTTGCTCTATTTGTTATCTTTAAACGCTAATTGAAATACATACATACAGGGTGGCCACTCTCCAGTCACGATCAATTACCCGACTTTTCCCTGATTTTTCCAGACATTTTAAAGGAACATAGATGGAGTATCGCCCCTCGCAACAGTAGCGATATGACGTCTATTGGCAACAATTTTAATTATTTTCCAGAGAATTTACTGACCAAATTTAGTGCAGTTTAAACAATAAAGGCAAACATAAGCGGCTTATTAGCACCATAAATTTAAAAGTATGGGAGTACAAGTCTGCGAGCAAAGCAAGCAGAAAAAAATGGAGTTGAACACAAATATCCAACTAGTAATGAACAGTTTTGGACACTTTTCCCTGACTGTTAACATAATCCCTGACATTTCCCTGACATGTTTCAAATTCCCTGACATTTTCAGGTTTTCCAGACAAGTGGTCACCCTGTACATAACAACTGCAGCATTGGGATGGCCTCTATAGAAATTAATGTCACCAGTGAATGGGCTGAGTAATGTCATGAAATTTCACTTGGACAGTGCAAATAAATGGATATTAGTGACACGTTTATGGTTTTTTTCTGTACATAGTGTATAGCTTAGACATTGATAAATCTATTATGTTTGCATTGTATTGTATACCAAGGCTGTGTTTGTCAAATTTCTATTGGTGGTCAGAATTTTGACCCGTTGTATGATGCTGGGGGCCACGTGGGTTGTCACTCCCTTACCTACATTCACACACTTCCTGGAGGGTCAGCACTTTTGGCCACAGGTTTCCCCTAACCTGCCTGGCAAATACAGCCTTGACAGTATCATCAGTGTGTTTAAGTAACCTCTGCCATACACACTACAAAGTGGCGTGGTTGTCTGTCCATTTTTCAATTGGTTCGTCGGCTGGATACCGGTAACTGAAAAAGTTACGAACATTGAACATAGGTTAAGGAACCTTACAGAGGTGTGGAGAGTGGTTAAGGACCAACTACAAGTAGGCCTACTCAAAGATTTCTTGGCAGTGCTCCTGAGCTCCTGAATCTGAATCATATATGCACAACAGCAGTATTGAGTCGGTTGTGTTTGCTAGGTGGCAGCACAGTCATTGGCAGAGGTTTTTGCTGTCCCAGCACTAATTTTCCATTTTTCAATGTAGTATGTACTGTTGACAAGCTTGATATTGTAGGTTTTTCTATGATCTGACATTTTAATTTTGTGTCAAGAATGCAAGATGTATGTTTAGTGCCAAGCCGACAGCAATTATTTTTATTAACCAACTGTTAAAACTCAACACTTCACATATGTAGTACTGGCGTTAACGGCAGTTCCACTAAAAGTGAAACTAGCAACTAATGTTTAATCTAGATCATCTGTTGCATGTCATAACTTTGCGTTCTTCATATTAATGCAAAGAAGAGTATGCTGACAATCGCGTCAAAATTTTCAGTTCATTTGAAGCACAAAGCTCATGTAATGCTTAGCATAAAGATGCAGTTACCGTGTTGCATTATGCATCTAGCATACAAACAAGGATACCTTGCTAATGATGTACAATAATACCAATCATGACTGCACAATATACAAACATATTCCATGCAAGTGCTCACACAGCTCAAATGTTTAAAAACAAGTTACAACATAAGATGGTGATTATAACCAGCTGAACAATTCTGTAGTTATAAAAACTAAATTAAACTGAAAGTAACCAGACAAATACCAGACTGTTACTAACAGTTGACACAAATATTTACCATAAAATAACCTGGCACAAAAAGGGACTTAACGAAAAATTGTGCTACAGCTAAAACACAGTGAACAGCAGCAATGCGCTATCACTGGGTGTCATCGTCCCACTCATCATCAAAGAAAACATCAATATATTATCAACTTCGTCATCCTCTTCGAATTCTTGTGGCAACCACTCAGTTGCATCTGGGCAAGTCGACTCCGTGGAGTCAGCTATAATGTCAACAACATTCGGTGGCATGATGTCACCGTCTGTCCACTGAACCTTCAGATTTCCAACATCAACATACCATCCGTTTCATCCGCTGCAGGCAATACCGGATACTGCACATGTGCATTCCGCCGTACAAAAGCCTGATAATTTGCTCTTTGAGAATGTTTCCTAAGGCTGCAGGAACACGGCGGGAGGAGACTAATGTCGATGCCGACATTTGGTGCAGTGGACAGTGACTCGGGTGACTTTGACGTGTACGACTTTGATGTGTAGCGCGACTGAAACATTTGTGCGCGAACGAAATTCGGATTGATCTCTTTCAAAAAATCCATACAGTGTACAAACTTTTGTAGCTTCATGTGTGTCGTAAAAACATTAATTGGCTGTATCTTTATTTTTAACAAGTAATTTGAGCAAAGCTCATTAGACGCGCGACAGCCTTAGCAGTTCCTATTTGCAGGTTGTCTTGATTTAACTCTATCCATTTTGACGCAATTCACTCTTGAAATCTACGCCGCAGCCACAAATTGCAAAAAAACACTAAAACCCCTATTTCAGAAATTCAAGGTCATTCAAGGTCATCGATGTTTACACCAATAAAAAGCTTGTCACTATATTGCTTGTTATGTTAAGCAGCATGTCTCTGCCGATCTGCAACCGTTTTCAAGCTATACGAGCCAATAGCGGTAAAACAACTATTTGTATATTCATAAAAAATGTTACGTTCTATGCTGAAAAATGTCATGCGCAAAACGTCCAGGTCTATCTCCAGCCATTTTGGCGCAATTCACTCTTAAAATGTGTTTCGCAGCCAAAAATCGCAGAAAAATTCTCTAAAAACCCCTATTTTGAGGGTTCATGGTCATTCAAGGTCATCGACGTTGACAGCAATAAAAAGCTTGTCACCAGTGCTTGTTATGATAAGCAGCATGTCTGTGCCTATCTGCAACCGTGTTCACGCTACACGAGATAATTCCAGTAAAATAACCACTTTTTAGGAGGGTAGCTGTTTTTGATGCCCGCCTGCGCTGGCCTCCTTGAACTTAGGGGGTCGGGACTTGAACTGCTAAAATCTACGTTGAATGCTGAAAATTTCATATGCAGGTTGTCTTGGTCTATCTCCAGCCATTTAGTCGCAATTCGGTGTTGAAGTGTGCGCTGCATCCAAAAATTGCGAAAAATTCACTAAAAACCTCTCTTTGAAGGGTTCAAGGTCGTTCAAGGTCATCGATGTTGATAAATCCAAAAAGCCTGTCACCAGTGCTTGTTATGATAAGCAGCATGTATGTACCTATCTGCAACCGTTTTCACATTATTCGAGCCATTAACGGCAAAATGACGTCTTTTTAGAGGGGTACCCCTCTTCGACGCCCTCGTTCGAGGGGAACCCCTGCACCCAGTGGCACGAAATTTTGTCACGATAAACTAGAGAACTTGGGGCAGCCCACAGTGAAGATTTCGCGATCCTAGCTTGTACCGTTTTGATACAGATCACGAGTGTGACAGACAGACGGACAGACGCCCAGATGATAGCTAAGACGCGCGAAGCATTCTGCTGTCGCGCGTAAAAAAATCAGCTGTTCGCCTTCGTCCAGAAACCTGTCTGTGTTTTGTTACGTTTCTATGGTGATTGGTGACGTTTAAGCTAAGATGGCGGCCGAGAGAGGTGGAAGTCGTTTTCTGCTGTACGTGCTGTTGTCTTCGACTGCTGTGCTTGTATTCTTCTACTGGCACGCCTCTTCGTCAGGGACGGCGTTGTTTGTGGAGATGGAGCACCTAACGCAGCAGTGGACCACCGCAAACAAAACTGTCAGCGCTCTCCGGTATCAGCTCGATAACTGCAGAGCGCAGGTACTTGAACTTGAACTTGAATTTGACCAGCCAGTGCAGTAATGCATTGGCAGAACGGGATAAAAAGTTACGGCTTATACAAATCTTTTGTTAAATCTTTGTTTAAGCCTGCATCAGCTGGCTATGGAACATGTTACGGAACTGACATGGCTGAAGCAAATGATGGATTTGCTGAATTACGGAACTTTCGTTCCACGTACTTTCGCTCGCGGGAGCGAAAGTTCCATAGGTGAAACTTTCGTTCCCAGGAACTTTAGCTCCCTGGTATTTTCGCTCCCTGGAACTTTCGTTTCCTGGAACTTTCGCCCCCAAACAAGAATTAATTTTATTTACATGATCAGCTAGTGCTATTTCTGCGTAAGGCCTATTATTTATTTGTTTACATTGTAATCCATCTAGTACATATGCTAATGCAAGCCTACATGATTTACGTATAGCCGGACGTTATATTATGGACGTAGGTGCAACGTTCACTGTACGACTCCAGTGCAGTACATTTTATTCGTCTTATCTCTCCGTTTACTTAATATCGCTGTTAAACCTACTGTGCATCAAAATGCACTTATAGTGTGGTAGTAAAGCAAAGTCAAACCTGCATTGTAAGTCAAAATTAGGGCTCAAGGTTTAATACCAGTAAGCCTTTAAATAGCATAATGATGTGTAATATGCCTAAGCTCATGTAGTCTAAGCAGTCGATATCATACATGCAAATCATTGGCATCTTGTAGAGGGAGCTAGATGAATCTACGGATCGCTGCTTCCAAGAATTTGTGATGTTAATTTTTCCCTATAAATCGTAACTTTGTAACAGTGTTATTGCTGCAAGAACAACGTCACGCAGACTGAGACCTCAGGTGCCCCTAGTGATTAATGCGATCCCCCAACAATTTACTGAAATGATGCCACTGATGCAAATGTCAGTTATTCATTTGATACTTTTCAACCCAGGACTAGAAGCTGGTTCGTTAAGGACCAAGTAATAGCCTGGGGAAACATTACAGTTGTAAGACGCACAGCGTGGGGGTGGACCGTGGAGAATCATCAGCCAGCGCCACGCGCCAGCCTTCTTTGATTCCTGCTGCTTCGATCCTTGCTCACTGCAGGATTGCCATGTGGCTGTGGCGAAAGCAAATGTATAGGCCTACAAGCTTAACACCTTGTTTGAATTTAGTGACGTAGTTATCCCTTTATCAACCGGCGCCGTGTGTTGGTAGGCTTTGACTCGAGCAGCTTCAATTCCTGCTTCGGCGTACATTGCAATAGGCCTATAACCTGGAGGGAAATACGTTAAAAAAGTCGGCATGTCTATTGGTTGGCGCGCGTTGTAGCCTAATAATGATAACTCGAACAGTAAATCAGTCTCTCAGTACATCGTTTATTCTGCAAATAGCAGCGCACACATAGGTATAAAATACACATGACATCACAATTACTTTTACCACTATAATGACATCATAAGTAAATAACCAAAAAATAAGGGGAGTGAAAGTTCCGGGGAGTGAAAGTTCCAGGGAGTGAAAGTTCCATAGGTGGAACTTTCGCTCCCGAGAGCGAAAGTACATAGAAATGAAAGTTCCTGTTACCGGATTCGTCTACGCACAGACTGAGAAATGCCTCTGCCCCATCAGCCTGAACCGTGAAATGTTGCATAAAAATTTGAGCTATCGAAGCGAGGATCGTGACTGTAGTGATGGAGTGCCAACAAAACAATTTTTAATTACTTGAATATTATTCAGTCGTCAAATAGACGTAGTTTAATGGAATGTTGGAGCGTCTGCTTCACAGAATTAAGTAAATTTACGTATTTGCATTACTTTTTAACGTGCATTAATTCTTTTTCTTCAGTAGATGGCCAAACTTCAACTCGTTGAAGACTCCAGACCATGTCAGGTAGTTGACAGTGTGAAGTGTAGAACGTGTTAATCCAACAGTCCCAATGCCACAATAACGGTTGTGTTGACTTAACGTGTTAAGTTAACGCGGTAATTTGACAGCTCTAATAAAAATAATGAAAACGTCACCACCGGATGTAATTTTCGAGTTCAATTCAGTGCTCAAAAATGCATTGGGTTTACATCGCTCGCTAGATTTTCTAACTGGGTTAATGGTGACCTGCCAAGTGATCCTGAGATTTGGAATTAAACTCTTTTGTAAAGGTATGGCAACGGGCCTAGGAGCTACAAATTGTACATTTTTGACCGTGACCCTTAGCTAACTATCATTATTAAGTATTATTTTTAAAAAAATTATTACTATTATTATTGTTATTTTTAAACCCTTGGAGAATTCCAGGTGGTTGCTGAAATGTTAACAGCTTAGTACATGAAGGTCATAATTTGGTGAATTGTTGCAGCTTATTACTTGCTGTTTCACACTGTATGAGTGTTCAACGGGAGTGGGTTGTGACGTGCTTATCAGGTGAAAGTAGCAGAAGCCGACAAGAACAAAGTGAAGCAGGAACTTGATGAGACAAACAAACAGCTAAATGACAAGACATCTGCAGAGACCAAGGCTCAACAGGAATTGACCAAGCTCACCGCTGAGAAGGTAGTAATAGTAGTAGTAGTAGTTGTTGTTGTTGTTTTTGTAACAGCAGTACCAGCGACAACGTCAACAATGCAACAAGAACAACAACAGGTGCTGGTAAGACTGAGTTTGTTTGGTCAGGTTATACTTGGTTATTCTGTTGTTTATATGGAGTTTAACTGGCAGTGACAGTGGCAGCAGCAGCAGAAATTTCATGGATGACTTTGTTATGATTTGTGTTTTATTATTCATTTATTATGCCTTTGTATTTATTTCATTATTCAATGTCTCCAACTAATGTTTGCCTTGGTGGCCATGTACTACAGGTAGCAATGTAGTTATGTAGGAAGTATTCTTAACTTAACCGTAATTGTCCATAGAGTTGCATTGTGGAGCAGAAGTAATGGTAGTACAATGCAAAACTTATAATAGTGATGCTATAAATTTTCTTGGACTGGATGTAATAAAGTAATTTCAGTTGGCTTACTGTAGTATGCTGTAGTATAATGTACAACAGTGTGAGTGTATATAATTTTTGTTTGTGTACTTGTATCAGTTGTATGTGATTTTAGGCAGAGCTGGAGAAGAAGGTAAAAGAAAGTAAAACTCAGTTTGGTGAGGAGCTGTCATCTTTGCTGTATTTACAGATGTGATTGCATCATATGTCTCATATTTTGCGTAAGTCATGTATCACATATTTTACAGTGTAGTTCCCAAACTCACATATGAAGAAATTATCTGATGATTTGCTTGTCCATGCGTGATTCCACACATGCAGTTGCATTTTTAAACAGTAGTTTAACTGAGTTTGAACAGTTTTTGCATATTTCATAACTCGTTGTCTGTTTAGAGATTTTGCATTTTGTTTCATGTTTTTATGAGAAGTGTTGCATATTCTTGCATATTTCTGCACATATACTCACATTTTTAGCAGTTGTGTTTTCTACACTGCAAAATCTGTTTACCACTAGTTTTTTTGTCTTGATGAGTTGTTATGGTATCTGTTTTTATTAGAGCTGTCGAATTAACACATTAAAGAATTAGCGTGCATTACAAAATTTATGCACATGTGTAAATTTACTAAATTTTGTGAAGCAGGAACTCCAATATTCCATTAAACTGTGGTCATATGGTCATGTGGAATATTATTCAAGTAGTTAGAAATTATATTATTGCTGTTCCATCACTACCGTTACAATCCTGGGAAGTAGAGACACAGCTACGAATTTATTGGTCATTGTTCCAGTCATGTAACTCTCATTGTACTCCACCTACAACATCAGCAATATAATGATACATTAACACGTTAACGCATGCACTAAAAAATCCCAACACATTGCATTAATGCCGTTAAAAAAATTAATGCCTTGACAGCACTAGTTTTATGTGTGTGCTGCCACTGTTCAGTGCCGTCATTGTTTTTATCAGATCTGTCTGCGAGTACTAGAGGTGGGCGATTCGGCTGATAAGAAGTCCGATTCGATTCAAAAAAATTTTGATTTGATTTGATTTGATTCACTGGCTGTGGCGTTGTAGCAAGAGAGCAAGTGATGGTGATGGGGAACAATTGCTAATCCTACATTTTTGGCTGTCGAAAAATTGTCAAAGATTTTCTTGTCGGAAAATTTGGGGCTGAAAACCTTCACTTTGGGGAAATTTTGGAGGAAAGGTTAAATGTTGAGCACCCATAATCTTTTCCGTTAAAAATTTGCAACTTTGTTGAAAATTTGCACTTTCTGTGGGAAAATTGCAACTTCTGGCCCTGCCTATTTTTTTGACACGATGCCACTCTTCACTGGTGATTCATAAGTTTTGAGTTGCAGTTTTGGCCTATACTATCGTACTGTCACACTGCCGTACCAACGTCGGTAGATATCAACTCAGAAGAACTGACTGCAACTTGTAAGTACAAAAAAAATCACGTTGCGGAAGAGAGGGTTAACTTAACGTCACTGGTTTTGCTTTCGGAAGCTCGTGACAAAGTGAAAGTGGAGTAAAAGTAAACGAAAGTTGTGTGCGATGCGAACGCACGCATGCAGTTGGCACATTCAGCATGCAGAAACATGAGTTTGCCAACAGAACTTGGCTTTCCTATTTTTGGAAATTGGTGAGTCGAATCGAAATAAGCTTGAGTTCGATTCGCTCTGCCGATCGATTCGAATTGATTATTCCCAACTCTATTGAGTACTTTAAAAACTGGAATAGAACTTTAGTTTTGGGTTTTTTTTTGTATGATTGTTCTGCTGGTTTCTAACGGGTGGCAGCAGTGTTCTCAATGGAGGTTTGTGTGGTGCCTGCACTGATCATCTAGTTGTTAATATGTGTTATTTGCGGGTGTGTTTGTGAAGAAACATGTCAGACGGAATGCAATGCAAAGGTGCAGTCTGCGAAAGCCGAGTGTAAAACAGAAGAAAAGTAAGTTTTCTCATTTCCACTGCAAAACGTCAACGTCATCATGTATTGTGCGTATGATTTGTGTAAGGGAGAGACCCAACAATCCAATCATGTTGGGTTCACAGTGGCAGTGTAGAGAGCTCCATTCTAGCCATTGCTGCAAGCAAATACGATGTATTTTAGCTGTTGCAGAAAAGTCACTTGTTGAAAGGACAGTCAGACATTTACTGTACATGGAAAAGCGATACTGTTCTGAACTAATTTGAGTTCAGTTTACAGAGGAGGGCAAGTGGACCCCTTTCACTGCCTTTACTTTTTTGGGCTGACCGTTAAGCTGGCACATCTGACTTGACTTGACTTGACTTGACAGCAGCATGTCGACTTCAGTCGACTTCAAACGACTTGAGACGTTCAGAAGTTGTGGTGAATTTGTGTGAACGCTGTAGATATGCCCTACATGGTGTTTCATAAAAAACAACCCCTTTTTCTTTCTTTTATAATTCACTCAAATGATAATCAATTTACATGCAATTTTTACCACTTGTAGGTGAAGTAATACTAATTCAAAATATTTCAACAAAATATAACACGTGATTAAATATTCTTTGCTAGTTGTGACGTAACGCTGACGTTGTAATGTGTCACAGATACAGGCTTGCTAGTCTCAACTGGTGCTCTCAGTTGCTACCTTGCTTCGATGCATCTCGCGATCCAAAAACTCAACCTTCTCGCAAGCTCGGTGTGCTAGTGCACTGTCTTGCTCGAACATGTGACAGTCCAACAATCCCCACAGACACGTGAATGCGATCGCTTTACACTTTTTTGTGGCTACAACTGTAATACTTCAAGAATTTGTTGTCGATGAACCAGGTTTTTCACCATCGCAGCAGGGTAGCAACTGACGGCACTAGTTGAGACTTGCAAGCTTGTACCCGTGACACATTATGATGTCAGCGTTACGTCACGACTAGCCAAGAATATTTAATCAACTGCCATATTTTGTTAAAATATTTTGCATTAGTATTTCTTTAGCTACAACTTGTAAAAATTTCATAAAAATTGGTTATCATTTGAGTGAATTATGAAAAAAAGAAAAAGGGGTTGTTTTTATGAAACACCGTGTTCTGTATAGGCTATTCATAAAGCGTTTTATTCCTTCGGTGGACGTTTTTTGTTATTGTCATTTTTCAAGAAAGTTCGTACAGACAGCTAAAAACTGTGTATTATGTGACTGTTTTTGACGCGCTACAGTTATTCTGTACGGCGTCTTTGGCATCATTGTCGCCCGTCCGTCTGTAACGGATGTATTGTGGCTAACCCTTAGGGCTTATAAAAACTTTTACACACATAAGTTGCTCTGTGTCTTAAAACTAGACATGCAAAATTTCAGCAATCTAGTGCAAGGGGAACAACAACATATGGAAATTAGGCTTACGTCATTCACACTAGGCTGATTCACATAGGTTTCTGGTTTCTACGTCATCTAACAATTAGAACTGTGCGAATTCGTTCATCCTAATTGATATTATACCGTTATTTTATATACGGTTACTAAAATATGTTACAAATTGCCTTATTTGCCTGAACTCATCGATAGCCGCGTTTGAGAGAACTGGTAGGTGCAAGGTTACTCGTCAAGTCGACTTCTCAAGTCGACTTGAAATGACTTGTAATGAAACCGACAGCGCCAGAAAATTTCGACGGTGACGCTGCTTCAGACCGGGAAGGGGAACATTTTCAAATTTTCAGTTGAATGAAGGGGATAGGAAAATGTGCATTTTCAACCGAAAACTGTCCCTATCATAGAAACAGTGAATGATATGGCCAAGGTTGCTACAGATGACTAATAGGAATTCACATAAGCACTTTTATGTCATACGAAAATCAGACCTTGGATGACCTTGAAAGTACGAAAGTACGTGCTATTATGGCTAACATTATGTCATATTCACGGCAAGAGATAGGGTCAAGGTTCCTATTGAGCACTAACAGGAAGTTGCATCAGCCCTTTCACATGACAAACAAGAAATTTGAGCAAAGCTCACAAGATGCGCGAAAGCCTATAGCATTTCCACTTCAGTAGTTATAGTTTCAAAAATCGTATATCATTTGGACTCAGCCCATCGGGACCATAATACACATCGGCCATAGGCGCGTGTGGCATCAGCGGCGTGGCGCTACCTTGTGAATGATATAGACTCTCACAGGCGAAAATGGCCAAAATATCCATAAAACCCCCTATTTTGGCGTTCAAGGTCATCCAAGGTCATCGAATTCGGCGTCAATCGAAAGCCAGTATACGATTTGCTATTAGTGATTAATAGTAACCTAGGCCTTATCTCGCACCGTTACTGAGATACAGCAAGTTATTGGCCGAAAATCGCAAATTTTGACCACCCCCCTCTCATTTAGGGCCCTCGTTCAGGATGACCCTCTTTGAATTTGTGGAAAAGCTTTATGGTTCCTGAAACTAGAATCTTCCAGGCAGCCGATGGTAAAGATTTGGTAATTCTATCTTGCACCGTTTTTGACTGATCCACCCGTGTGACAGACGGACGGACAGACAGACAGAATTGCGATGGCTATGACGCGCTGAAAGCAGTAGCTGTTTTCGCACGTAAAAAAATTGTTTGCTGCCTTTCGGACATTGCGTAAGGTCGTCCCTCTTTAACGTAAGCTGGCCTTCTTATATGTATCAATGTGTTGTCACCTTATTGTCTGTACCGGTTCGTCAAATATAATTACATGAACCCGATTGCATCATTTCATTACAGAACATCGCATCAGTATTTAAGAGTGATGTGCAGACATTTATAGACAGTCACTAGAAACATTTGTATTTTTTACTCCCACAATTTGGTTTGTCCTACATTTTCCAGCTGCTGTTCTGTGTTCCTTCATTTTCTGGTCTTGCAAATTTAGCACCTTTTTCGCTATTTTCACAGCATTAGTGTGTTTTGCACATTAGAGCTTGTCAACTCAGCCTTCCATCCCTCTGGGGTAGGTGAATTAAGTATTGGCCTGCCTCCCTATGCTTACAGCAGGGCATATTCACCTGTGTTGAGGGTAAATGACACTGTGTGATCAGTGGCATATTTGGGATTTGGCAAAGGGGGGGCCTTGGCGAGCGCGCAGAGCACCATGCCCTCTTAAATACGCCACTGTGTGTGATGCCATATGGTAGGTGATACTGTGTGAGATTCATTTTCTATGAAGAGCTATACAGCCCACACACCATTTGACTTTTGTAACATTTGACAACAGAGAAGACAAGAAATCTGAGCTAATGCTCATGAGACGTGCGAGAGCCTATAGCAGTTCCTGTTTGCAGGTAATCTTGGTCTATCTCCATCCATTTCATCGCAATTCACTCTTTTGCAGCCAAAAATCACTAAAACCCCTTATTTTTAGGGTTCAAGGTCAATCAAGGTCATCAATGTTGACAATCGAAGCCCGTTGCCAGGGCTTGTTATGTTAAGCAGCATGTCTGTGCCTATCTGCAACTATTTTCATGTTAGGCAAGCCAGCAGCAGATAAATAACCATGTTTTAAGAGGGGAACCCCTATTTGACACCCACGTGTGGAGGCCTCCTTGAACCTAGAGGGTCCGGACTTAAATTGCTAAAATGTACATTCAATGCTGAAAATTTCATGTGCAGGTTGTCTCGGTCTATCTCCATCTATGTTGGTGCAATTCACTCTTGAAATGCATGTCGCAGCCCAAAATCGTGAAAAATTCACTAAAACCCCCTATTTTGGGGGTTCAAGGTCATCGATGTTGACATTTCTAAGAAGCTCGTTGTCAGTGCTTGTTATGATAAGCAGCATGTCTGTGCCTATCTGCAACCATTTTCACATTAGAAGAGCCAAAAACGGTAGAATAACGCTTTTTGAGGGGGGTGCCCCTCTTTCTCCCCCTTTTACATGGGGACCCCCTTCATTCAGTGGCATGAAATTTTGTCACAAAATACTAGAGACTCTAAGCTATCATATGGTGAAAACCAGAAGTCTTTATTTCACCTGGGGTCCGACCGGGTTGTGACAGACATCAAGACAGAATTACCATAGCTAATACGTGCTATAGTTAGCTATGCTAGCTCTCACACATAAAAAGTCTTTCGATCTGTACTGTGATGTTTATATGTCTTTGTCTTTGTGTACAGAGCTGGTGCACAATGAAGTGTTAGATAGCAAGGTGAAACTTCCAACTGTGGTGAGTAAGTCTAACATTTCTCTATTTCTTAATTGGTTTATTCAGGGCGTTGACCTGTCTAGAAATACTGGAAAAGTCTTGGAATTTGATGGCTGTTAAGGGAAAGGTCACTGAATTTTCCAAAGGTCTGGGAGTAAATCTTAGCAGATAAAACTGTTCATTGTGATGTTTGCATTTGAGGCAACAAAATACAATGACGTGTTTTAGACTGTGCACTTTTTGGTATACTGCATTATGTTACTTGTTATACCGCTGACATACTGCTGTATTTCATTTTAGTAGCAGTAGTAGTGAATTGAAAACAAGTAATTTGAGCTAATGCTTACGAGACATGCGAGAGCCTATAGTAGTTCATGTTCGCAAACTGTCAGTCTATCTCCAGCCATTTCGTCGCAGTCCATTCTTAGAATGTGCGCTGCAGCCCTACATCGCAAAAATCAATAAAAACCCTTATTTTGGAAGTTCAGTGTCTTTCAAAGTCGTCGATGTTTATGCAACTGAAATGATCGTCACTAGTGCTTGTTGTGATAGGCAGCATGCCCATGCCTATCTGCAACCACTTTCACAAAAGACTAGCCAACAATGCTAAAATAACGACTTTTGCAGGGGTACCCCTCTTTGATGACCTCGTGCGCAAGTTTCCTTGAACCTAGAAAATCGAGACTTGGATCGTCGAAATTTACATTCAATGCTGAAAATTTCATATGCAGCTTTCACCTGTCTATTTTAACTGATTTCGGTGCAATTCGCTCTTGAAATGTGTCTCGCAGCCTGATATTGCCCAAAAAATCCATAAAAACCAGTATTTTAGCGTTTAAGGTCATCCAAGTCATTGAATTCGGTGGAAATCGCAAATTTTTCCCACCCCCTATCATTTAGCGCCCTTGTTCGGGGTGACCCCCTTCGAATTTATGGAAAAGCTTTACAGTTCCTGAAACTAGAGTCTTCCAGGCAGCCGACGGTGAAGATTTGGTGATCATAGCTTGCATCGTTTTTGACTGATCTACCCGTGTGACGGACAGACAGATTGATGGACGGACAGAATTGTGATGGCTAAGACGCACTGAAAGCAGTAGCTGCTTTCGCGCGTAAAAATTGGAAGACTACAATAAATCATATAGCAGACTGAATGACATGTTGTGAAACAAGTTTACAGCAAATCATAGCAGTGAAGTCTGGGCTTTGTGCAGCATATGTGACAAAACATGCTTTTATGGTTTTCTGATATTCGTTTGTGTTTACTGTTTGATATTTTGCTGTCAGATATAGTCATACTCAGTGAAGAGCGGCGTGGGCTACTTATTTCGTTTTGTTCGACGTCACTGTGTTACATCGTTGCCAATTCTCAGCAAGTTCCTGCGGACTGGACTGTTTTTTTATGCCTTTGCTGGAGGCGTTACGTTTCCAGAGTGTTTGTGCGTCTGTGCATGTGTCTCAATCAAACATTGTTAGCAAGATATCTTGGGTATTTGTTGACAGAATTTGACCAAACTTTCACCACTAACGGACTTTGGGACCAGAATGCTTCAAATTTTAGGGTCAAAAGGTCAAGGGTCAACATCACGTTGGGGTCAAATATGCCCCAAAATGCACATTTTGCCCTTGTAGTTGTCACATGTTGATGGAGGCATAATAGTCGTTGGAGTTGTAACCACCATCTAGTTTGATGGAGCATTTGCTTTAATGTTTATAGAAAATGCTGCATAGAGTACATTTGACTGCCAAAGCTGATGAAATACTTGTGATAGTATTGTTTTATTTAATTGTAAATTGTACATGTGTTGACTGTTCGTTAGTGTTCAGTTTCTCATAGCATTGTTGTTATTGGTGCATTTTCTGCCTAGGCCTATTATGCTGTACATGTTGTGTTACTGTTTCAGTGTACAAAAAGATGGGACACAAATTTTAAGACCCGAGACGTCACAGTTTTTCTGCCACATCTTATACACCATTACTGCCACACAGACTTTTGTTGAGTAGAAGATGTGACTGCCAAAACTCAAAGATCATGATTGATATATAAAACTAAATATGATTTGTCTTGTAAATTGCACAACACTAATACATAACCTTGAATGTGGACCTCTGAGGTTTTTAAAAACATAAGAGACCTAGGTTTTCACACCAATTTTCCAGCCCCAATTTTTGCGATTCCAGACTGTGTTGATAGTTTTCACCTGTGATTTTTATGTTGCTGTTTGTGCGGTCTGTGTTGTGTATATTTCTGATGCTTGTTGCATGCCAATGGGTAATACTACATTCCATAACTACACCATAAGACGAAAAACATGGCACTAAACTCTTGTCCATATGTTTTGCCGTATTGAATATGTGGGAACTTTCGTGTCATCAGGTTGTTGCAAAAATTTTGAAGTTGGTCAATATTTGGCGAAGATAGGATGAGAGTTTAGTGCTATGTTTTTGAACTATCTGTTTGTGTACTGCTTTGCAACAAATGTTAAATCGATACATATCTGCCTTGATGCTGCTGCTGCTGCTGTCGTTTTTGTACCAGTTTATTATTTATTGTTTTGTAGACTGTGTTGTGTGTCTGGGTTTAGTTACTATTTCATATGTGCCTGGTGACTTGAACCGCTATTTTTTGCATTGCTCTGACCATGTCCTGTCCTTTTTGTTTCTTGTGCAGTGTATGTCCAACTGTCTATGGCAAGCAAGTATGTTATCTTCCACTGCAACCAAGAAGGAATGTCACCCAGACAAAACCGTGTAAGAAAGTAGGGGGTGTAAAACATGTTGTCCCCTAATTCAAAAAGTAGGAGGATATTTCTTCCTGTCCACCTATGAATAGTAAGGCCCAACCTAATTCACAATTACATAACTGTAAAATAATCTATAATTGGCAGGTTTCAATGTAATTGTAAATGTCTGTGAAATTGCATGTAATCCCAAGATTTCAGTATTTTTTTCTGAATTTTATGTCACCTTTGGATGGATGCTTGATGCACAGTTTTTGGTTATTTACACAAAACATTAGCATACTATCTTCAGCTGATAGACTTTTTGTTTAGTTGGCTGAACCACTGCTGAATCTGCCTTACAGTGTGCATTTATAGTATACTGCAGTTGACATTTTGTTTGAGGCATGTGTAGCAAGGAAAATTACAACAATTTGAGGTCATTTTAACCTTCCACGTAATTTGCATTTTGTTTCCGTGAATTACGTTGCACCCTAAACTATGATCAACGCAAGTAGTCGAGAAGCTTCACTGTAGCTGTGCTGCAGAGTCCAATGTAGAACTCTAACCATGCCAAGATACTTGGGATGCACAAAAACTGTGCATTTTATAAGACAGTAGTATGCCTTTCTGGATGAAGTGCCAAGTTACCGCTGGTTTTACTGCTTTGATTATTATTGTGTTTGCTAAAGGTATAAATCTGTGTACTTATATTGTACATAAGTTCTTTGATATTTGTTCAATGTAACTTTGGTAACAAGACAACATGTAAGATAAGATCTTTATTATGATGCATTCAGCAGCGTTGTGAGTTAGAGAAAGTGAGGGCTAGAAGTTGAATTTTTCAGAATAAGCAGCAAATTTCCGACAAGATACCGACACACAACTGCAAATTTCTGACAGTTGGTGACAGGAGATTATCGGTGCTCAACAATTCAATTTTGCCCCTAAAATAATTTCTCCCAGGATGAAGGATTCAAAGCCACAAATTTTGTATTTTTTGAAGCAAATTTTCAGATAATTTTTTGACAGGTTAAGATATAGGACTGGGTAAGATGCCCTCTTGCAGTGACGTCACTGAATCCAAGCATGAGCGTTTGAAACAATACAACTGAACAGGTAACAACACCAATGGTCAGCTAATAAATTACTCTAGCAAACATACATGTACAATAAAGAACACAGTAAATTAGGGGCCTACAGAGTGAGACCTGTGAAACTAGTTAGCAATGCATACAATCACGTCTGAAACGAGAAACTTTGCGACTTGGAAGCTGATATGGGTATATCAACCACAAAACCATTTGACTGTGGAATACTACGAGAACGAGTAACGAAGTGGGTGGTAAGATAATCAAGAGGTGTGGGCAACGAAAGATGAGGAAGCTGAAGCCAAAAGTGTAATGACACCATCCTCACAATTTGTGGCGGCAAAATTGTGACGTCCTTCTCCTAGTTCATCGATGTGCAAACGTTCATGAGCTTTTAGCAGTACTAAACGAGTGAAATCGAGTGAATTTTGCCACGTAGTTTACAGCTGACAACTTGAAACATACAGTGAATGCGCTGCATGTGAGTCTTCAAGTTAGACGAACTTGTGAACTTCTTGTCGCAATCTTCGCAGCTGAAAGGTCGTTTACCTGAGTGGGTCCGCATGTGCGCTTTCAAGTTGTGAACATCGCTGAAAGTTTTATTGCAGACTTTTCAGCTGACGCGTCATTCGTTCATATGAGTACCCATGATGTGCTGCATCAAGTTGGACAAACGTGTGAACTTCTTCGTGCAAATTTTGCAGCGGTAAAGCCGTTTAGCTGAGTGAGTGAGCTCGTGACTTTTCAGGCCGGACAAGTATTTGAACTTTTTACCGCAATCCGTGCAACTAAAAGGCTGCTTGTTTGTGTGAATGCGCATGTGTGATTTCCAGTTGGACAACAGCGTGAACGTGGCATCACAAACTTTACAGCTAAAAGGTCGTTCTCGCGTGGATTCGCATGTGAGCTTTGAGGTTGTCCAAAATGCTAAACATCTTTTTGCAAATACCGCAGCTGAAAGGCTGTCTGCTCATATGACTATGCAGGTGATATTTCAACTTAGTGGCACAGTTAAAAGATTTATCACAAAGCATACAAGTGAGTCGGTGTTCAGCAGCAGTTTCAGGATGCACCGCAGCATCACTAGCTGAACAAGACTGACAATTACAAATGTCATTGTCATCATCATCAGTACCATCGTCAGTACCAAGCTGACTGCCTGACATTGTATCAAGCCTAATACATCCAGTTAAGTACACAGACTGCATTCTGCTCTCAGATGTCTTTATCTGTCTATCACGGTTGGTACAGAAGCTGTGTTCGTTGTGATCTTCATCTGTCTTCTCATCAACATTTGCATCAACATCAAACTGATATGACAATGAACCTTCATCAGTTGGTTCCTGTTTGACAAAACAACTTGCATATTCATTATTGTTTCCATAACTAGACTGGTAGAAGTAAGGCCCACAGTTTTCCTCAGAAAATTTTGCCAAACTCAGTGGGCCAGTTTATAAAATTCCTCGGTTATCGCGGCAAAACCGTCTACGTTCCGTGGCTCGTTGCAGCACCTTTCGTTTGTGAGTAAACTGATCTCTATCCTGATCAGAAACTTTAGCCACTGAAGGCTGTCATCGTGCTAAGTTAAACTAGCAACATATGAAAAAATATAATTTTTTTTTTTCTTTTCAAAAGTGCAATTTATCAAGTTGCACTGTATTTAATTACTATTGTGCCTTATTGTGAGAGCTAAAGTTCGATTTTTTCGCTATAAAATTATGCCATCAAGCCAATGATTACACTAATCGCCAGTCATTTGTCAATTCTGCAGAAATATCAAAATTCCGTGGAAAAGGGCAAATTCTGTGGCTTGGCTTAAAATTCCGCGGCTCGCGGAAAACTGTGGGCCTTATAGATCAGTATAGTAAAATTACTAAGTAATTCAGTATATATGTGGTAAATACAAGAACTATGGCAGAGGATTTGCATACCACGACACTGTGAAGACTGTGAAGTATTTAAATTGGGCTTACTTGCTATAGAACAACTACACTGCCGCAGGCGCAAAATAATGGAACAGCCTCTGCCTCCCAGTTCAGCAGCGTTGTGGTAGCTTATAGTTGAAGGATAGTGGTGAGGCAGAAAGTTTTCCAACAGGCCAAAATTTAGAGGGCACTTGCCGCCTAATTGCACATGTGCCTGACCCTCCCCCACCCCCTACCCCAACACCTCTGGCACTGCTCCAGTTCACCTGAGACAAACCTACACTGAACAGTTTAAGCGTCTACTAGAAACACTTTTTGTTCAGTGTTGAGCTCGTGGCACATTGTAACAAAATGTCACATCAGCACTAGAGCTGTCAAAGCGTTATTTTTTTAATGCATTAACGCGTTATTAACGTACCCAGGCCTGTCGAGAGGGAGACTAGAGGAGTAAGTTACCCCAGGCTTCGCAATGTTTGGGGGCTCCCCCTGTGGAATATAGAAAGTTGGAAACATATAATCAACAATAACTGATGTCGTAGCTAATGCAAAAATCGATTAGCCTGTCATCGGAATAATTATTTATTTACAGTAGCGATGGAACAGCAACTACAGTTTAGCTACTTGAATCCGCACTTTAACGGGATATTGGAACTCTTGCTTCACAGAATTTAGTAAATCAACATAAATTTTCGTATGTACATTAATTTTTTTAATGTGTGTTAATGTATTAACGCATTAATGTGTTAATCAATGCATTAATTTGATAGCTCTAATCAGCACCTTACATGGTCTCTTACTTACTGTACACCCTAAACCAGAGCTGTTTTATCTACAATGTAAACTTAAAATGACAAGCTAATGAAAACGTGGATTAAGTGTACAGTATCTAACTTATGAACACATTTATTCACAATAAAGACAAACAAACAGAGAGACAAGACAGACATATACAGATAAAAAAACCATAGCCTATCTATTGAAATCATCTGTCATAAAAATCAGACCTTGCAACAACCTACAAATTCACATAACCCTCAAAATGATCATGTACAGTGTGGGCCAAAAAAATGGACCTGTTTGAGCATTGATAAGTCAGCGATGGTTAGTGGTAGAAAGTTGTGTAATACGTCAAAAGCTTCAGAATGCTGTAAAAAATTGACGACAAATATGCATAGTGAAGCATTTAAATATTCTTTGCCTAATTTGCATAAATATTCGTCACACCTGATATTATGCCAAATTTGACTGTAACACATGGATTTAACATCCATGGATATTTGAGCTTTTATAACTTAGTGATGTTTATTGATGGAAAAGCGCATAATATGCCAAAAGTTTTGAAATTATATACAGAAGAAGTGTACAACTAGCAAGTCTCAGCATTTAATTATTCTTTGCCTGATTTACACAAATCTGCCCCACCCCTTAAGTCATGCTACATTGGCAGTAACACATGAATTTAACTTGATTATCATTCAGCATACAGTGAAATATCATTATATCAACAATCATTAACACATACATTGAATTTGGACAAAATTTGACATAGGCAGTTGCCCAGCTTTTGCATTCATAACCGTCATCAGTCCTTTTAGGCAGCTGATCGATCGCTGGAGTCAATGTGTTCAGGATCAGCTGAGCCCAGCATTTGATTAGCACATGTTTTAGCTGGTCAGTTATTGAAATTTTGTGACCATGCTATCTGATGCAATGCCCCTACACTGAATAATTCACATAATTTAAATATGGACTTTTTGGCAGTAAGTTTATGAATTCAATGAACTCGGGCACATGGGAGTGCATGCAAATGCTTAATTTCAAGGGTAATGAAGATTTATGCAAATTAGGCAAAGAATATTCAAATGATTTGCTATGCAAGTTCGGCCCTCTTTGATTACAACACTTTTGACATATAACTCGGCTTTCTACGGGTAACCATCGCTGAGTTATCAACGCTCAAACAGGTCCGGTTTTTTATGGCCCACCCTGTACTTAAGACTACACTTTTGATCATTGTTCTGCAACAACGTAAGGGAATGGGGCTGCAACTCTGTATTAAAGGTGTGATAAAAAAGCAATCTATCTTTAGTAATTTTCTGCTGACTTAGAGCGAGACTGCAGATATATTGTTAGCACTGACCTTGTCACTTTCACCAGTAGGTTCCACTTTTAAATGCAAAAGGTCTTCTTGCTTGACTTCAGCAACTGGATCAACAGATTCTGTTGTTGTGTAATCAACAGATGACATTGTGTCAAGCGGAACTATCTCAATAAACTCTACTGAACATGAATCATCACCAGTCACTTTTAAATGCAAAAGGTCTTCTTGCTCGACTTCAGCAACTGGATCAACAGATTCTGTTGTTGTGTAATCAACAAACGACATTGTGTCAAGTGGAACTATCTCAATATACTCTCCTGAACATGAATCATCACAAATCACTTCTGGTGTTGCTTGAAGTGGTTGTTTCATTAGGAGCCTTTTCAATCTTACGCGTTCTCTGTTAAGTTTTGCTCTCGTTGATGCACTTTGCTTCTTGGTTCGAGGCATTTTCACCTACAAATACAAATCAGTCATCAGGGTTACTGGCAGCCACCTTGGATGTTCAAAAAATGCCAAACATAAGTCAGGAATTTCAGGATTGATTTCAGTTTAAGGGGTCTCAAAGCGCTCCTTCAGGGTGAAAACAGACAACTGGACTCAAAGTTTCCAATTTCCTATCACATCAATATTAACAAGAAATATTATTAGATTGTGACCAATCCAATGTACTCCTTGTGTGCATTATTTTCTCCTGTATTCTTCTAAGTGCTTTTCATTCCTTTCAACTTGTATTAGAGACCCGGTGTCAATTTGAGACCAGTCTAATATTATTACATGTGATACCAGAATGATTCGCGTGTCTTAGCCATCGTCTGGGCGTCCATCCGTCCATCAGTCACACCCTGGCACTGTATCAAAATGGTGCAAGCTAAAATCACAAAATCTACACCATGGGCTGCCTCAAAGTCTCTAGTTTTTCGTGACAAAATTTTGTGCCCCAGGGTGTGGGGGTTCCCCTCAATGAGAGCATCAAAGAGATGCCACCATAAAAGACATTATTTTGCTGTTATTGGCTCGTATAGTGTGAAAACCATTGCAGATAGGTACAGACATGCTGCTTATCATAACAAGCACTGGTGACAGGCTTTTTATATTTATCAACATTGACGACCGTGAACCCCCCAAACTGGGTTTTAGTGAATTTTTCACAATTTTTCGATGCAGTGCACATTTCAACACTGAATTGCGATGAAATGGCTGGAGATAGACGAAGACAACCTGCGTATGAAATTTTCAGCACTAAACGTAGATTTTAGCAGTCCAAGTCCCGACCCCTTAGGTTCAAGGAGGCTGGTGCAGACGAGCATCGAACATGGCTACCCCCTAAAAAATGGTTATTTTACCGCAATTATCACCTGTAGCGTGAAAACGATTGCAGATAGGTACATAAATGCTGCTTATCATAACAAGCAATAGTGACAAGTTTTTTATTGGTGTCAATGTCGACGACCTTGAATGACCCTGAACCTCCAAAATAGGGGTTTTTAGTGATTTTTTGCGATTTACAACTGCGACACACATTTTAAGAGTGAATTGTGCCGAAATGGCTGGAGATAGACCTGGACAACTGCATACGACATTTTTAACATAGAACGTACATTTTTAAAAATCTAAGTTTCAATCTCTTAAATTCAAGGAGTCTTTTGTACAAAGGCCTCAAATTTCTGTACTCTTTCAAGATGCATTAATATCTTACTGCTGTAATCCTACACTGGTTGCCAAAGTGGCAGGACCACTGCTATTGTGAGTCACGTGAGCTTTGCTCAAATTACTTGTACTAATAGTGACTGGTGGCGAGGTCGTTATTGGAAATTTTGTCCACGTCTATGATCTATCTAGCACCATTATCAAAATATGGTGACTCAAAAAGATAATTAATGGGGTTGCGACCTTGACCTTTTGGGGTCACGTGACGTCATCAGTCATGTGACCATTCGACTCACGGTGGTCGACTTCCTATGGGTGGTCCATAGTGACCATGTGTCTATCTAGCACCGTTATGGAGATACAGCCATTTGAAGAACTTTCTTCCAGGAAGGCTCTTCCAGGAACAGAGGTTGGTCGTTGGTCGGTCAGTTCGTCGATCGGTCGGTACTCAATACTACACTGATCTCATATACTCCTCTTCGCTACGTTAGTAACGTAATGTGCACGCAAGGAGTAAAAATTATCAGAAAAGAGGCAAAATTAAAGAAAAAATCTTCATTTTTTAGTTCGACTTCAAATGGCTTGAGACGATCAGAAGTTGTGACGAACTTGCGTGAATGCTGTACGTATACTGTAGGCTATTCATAGAGTGTTTTATTCCTTTGACGGATGTCTTTTGTTATTGTCATTTCAAGAAGCAAGTTCATACAGACGGTGAAAAATTGTGTGTTATGTAACTGTTTTCTGACACGCCACAGCTATGCTGTATGGCATCTTTGGCATCATTGTCATCCATCCGTTTTAGTTATTGTAGCTAAAAGCTAGGGCGTATGGAATAGAAAAAACTTTTGCACTAATAACTAGCTCTGTCTTAAACATATAGGCAATAGGCACATAAAATTACAGCGATCTAGTGCAAAGGGAACAAGAACATGGAAAATGCATCATTCACATTAGGCTAAATCACACACGGACCTACGTCATCTAACAATTAAAGCTGTGTGAACTCGATATGGTGACTCAAAAAGATAGTATACCATTATTTTTATATGATTATTAAAATATGTTACAAATTGCCTTATTTGCCCGATCTCATCGATAGCCGCGTTTGAGAGAACTGCTGGTCAAGTCAACTTCTGAAGTCGATTTAAAATGACTTGTAACGAGTACGACAGTGTCAGAAAATTTCAATGGTGATGCTGCTACAGACCGACTTGAGTCCACTTGATCGACCTGACTCGCAGGTCTACAGGGTGCAGCAAAATGTGGACCCCTAAAGTTGTTCGCTGTTTTTCTCAGCAACTGTTTGGAATTTTAATTTGAAATTTTACAGATTTATTTACTAGAACCTTCTACATCTAACTGCCAAGTAAAATGTGATTCTGTTGAAAAACAACGAAGTTACAAACTTTTTAACATGACCACCTACCGATTTTTCAGGATTCAAAAATGTTCCGGCTACAACACCAATGTAACAACATCGTTGAAACAACACAGTTAAAGGTCCATGGCCACGGTCAAACTTACTCGCGCAATTTCTGTAGATTTAAATTAGACATTTAACCTCGCATATATAATATGTCGATTTGAGCTTCATAAATATATGAAATTAATGCGTGAA
>Ga0209367_1001266_pt1 | contig 30426 bp, 15 predicted proteins | sample WorMetLIZISLAND2_FD_187412 | JGI IMG/M metagenome (GOLD analysis project Ga0209367, IMG submission 187412) | Marine gutless worms symbiont microbial communities from Max Planck institute for Marine Microbiology, Germany - Olavius geniculatus... ...
TATATATATATATATTATATCAGTATTGCACGTGCGGAATAACTTCATCAAACAGCACGTGACGGTAAAGTCAAGAGACCGTATGTCCGCCTTGTTCAGAGGACAAACTTCTAAAAAGTACAATAATACTGGCATGCATTTACTGTTTATCAGATGTAAAATTTATACTCAATATATGCATTTTTAGAGGGTTTTCATACCCCAAAAAGCGTTTGCTTCCGGGGCTGCACCTCGGCGATCGGCCCCTACCCAAGAATTTCACCTTTGTTCTCGGCTTTCGGCCTCAATTTTTGGCCTTTGGGGGCTAGTTCGTCTCTTGTGACTCCAATTTCTGACTACGCCTACGTAAGAGTAAGAAACAATAAACAATAAATCACGCCAGAGGCGTCTAAACCATGCAAATGCTCCATGAAAAAATAGAAGGGAGGTTTTTTGAGAAATTAAAGGGGAAGTTGAATATTATTATTGTTCTGCATTTCTGATATATTTATGATATCTTGCAAGCAGAAGTGTTCTGTAATGCTTAGAACGCACCAAATTCGTTTTTCGCCGGGACTCTGCCCCGGACCACGCTGGGGGACCTCACAACGCTCCCTCAGACCTCTTAGTCAGCTAGGGAGGGGGTACCCTCTCCCCATTCCCCACCCCGTTGACGCCTGCGGCGCTTTACCTTGAGTTAGTGGAAAACTTGCTCCAAAAACTTAGAGGGATAGACACCCCTGAGTAACGCTCTTTATCGCATGGAAGTCAATCTCCATGGCAGTCCTTGTATTCCAGGTGTGATACTGTACTGTTTTGGTCATAGAAAAAAATTAGCACCAAGAGTCCACGAAAATACGCCATTTTGACCCCAAAATTAAAAAAAAATTTCTGAGAAGCGGGCACTGCCCTCTTCCCAGACCCTACCCCCTGTGGGGAGGGAGACACCCCCTCTCTACATCCCACCCCGCTTGGCGCCTTCGGCGCCTCGACTCGGCTAGCGCCTTCGGCGCTCGACCTTGCCCCCCAACTTTAACTTCTGGATCCGCCTATGGTGGCTGGTTACATACTGAGATGGTTTACCTGCCCGTGACAGTCACCCGTCAAAGTACTAACCCGGCCCGGTGTAGAGCAACTTCATTGATCGGACACAGCGCGTTACCGCAACACCAGGCCACTAAACTATATTATTAAGACCGGCGGCGTCGTAGGTTAAAAAGTTGGCCGGACAAAAAGTTACAATTTTCCAGCAGACAGACGCGAATTGCCGACAGAGGAAATCCGAGATCAACCTTGCTCCGTGGATGTTTCTGGGCCCGAATTTTGTATTTTTAAAATAGTTTTTCTCGGACAAGAAAAGTTTTTCGAAAGACTACAACTAAGTACAATTTAAGGACGGCATTGCGCCTTCTGCCCCCTCCCACGAAACCAAGAACACAAGACGATCGTTTGTACTTGTAGGATGGTGAAGAGCTGCAGCGGCTTCAGATGCTGCGGATCTGAAGGTGACGTATTTGATGACGTCATGTGGAAGTTAAGCTCGTTGTACAGACGGTACAGCGTCGGCGTCATCTCATACTCGCATTGCATTACTTCCGCGTAGAACTGTATTGTCACATAATAAATGTTAGAACAATTTTTTTAAAACGCTAGAAACGAGTTTTTGCTTTTACACACAAAAGAAACGCTTGAAAAAATATAACAAAGAAAGACGTGCCCCTTTGACGTATTGACTAAATACATTGTTTCGGAAGTGTTTTTATACTAATTTTATCAGTAACTTTTTACTTTTAAATATAAAAATAAATATAAATATAAACATTCTAAATTATCGCTTTCTTACTTTGACCATCCAACTTTTAGTAAAAATTAAAGCGTTGCAAACGTAAAAGCAAACGTTAAATTCGCGCTTTTGTAAAAAATACAAATCGCATATAAATTACTTTTATAATAACAACACTGGCCGGACAAGACAGAACACGACTAAAAGTTGCTGTTAGTTGTAGTGGCAAAAGCAGAAAAAGTTCAGAACATCAATTAAACATCAAATCAGAGCAATAATTTTAGTTTTATACTACTTTAAAATGCATAAAACGACAGAAATACAGTGAACTGAAATGCAGCGTAAAAACAAGTTCTGAATTTTTCGACGAACTGATCAACGTATGGTCGTCAACTGGGTTCAACTCTCGATAACCAGTTCATTTTAGTTCAGTTCGCTATAAACACGGCTAAAGCAAAAAAAGTTAGCCGTTAATGGTTTGTGTGACTGGTTCCATAAACTACAATATGAGTATGAGGAATGGTCCCCCCACATAGTGATTAGCAAAAGTCGCCGCCTATAATACTATTACTTACGTTCGACAGGACAGGGGATGCTCCTGCATCGGTGAGACTCTTGACACAATGACCTTTCATATCCTATAAGCACACCGACACATACAGATAGACAGATAGACATACAGACAGTGATTCACAGACTCACTGACAGAGTTTCGGCGGCTGCTTTTTAGTTCAAAAACATCACGTAGCCACTCGCTCGATCGGTCAACCGCCTTATCACGGCATTTCTACAGTAGATTTCCGCGTGTCTTCATGTAGGCATATCGCGTGCTTCCTAGTACATAGGCTGCGCGGCTAATAAGATAACTAATTCTGTGTGAACAGATCTAAAGAAACGCAGTAAAGTACACAATTATTAGACGTCATGCGGGAGAATTCGATAAAAATCGCCGTTAATCGTACAAAACGAAATCGAAGAAAAAGGCAACATATTTTGTAGTAAATATTTTACGTTCTTTTGCCAAATCAAGCTTTACACGATACCCTAGCAGAATTTATAGAACAGATTTTTTGTTTGTTTTTTGATAGCGTATCCTTGAGTTTGACTGCTAGAATGCTACATGCGCAAGTAAGTAAGTAAGACGACTTAAAGCGACATTTAGCAGTTAGTCACAAGTTCAATTGCGCCGCATTCTCAGCGCCCGAACAAAACATGTCTTTAGCAAACGCTTAAACGTTATAGAAAGTAATTTTTCAAAGTAAGACACGCTACAGCGATGCATGACGGACGGACACGATACAGTAACTGTACAAAAAAAATGCTGAAAAATTTACTTATTTATCGTTTGTACCTGCGGTGCCTGTCCATTCGCTTGGCGTGAGAACGCAATAATAACGAATGGTAGGCGACATGCACGCACAGACATTGAAAATGAATGCATAAAATTAATGAAAGTGGCCTATACCTCTGACTCCCCTCCTTTCTTCCCTCCCTCTTTTATTTCCCTGCGTTTGCGTTTAACCTATCTGTCTAGGTGCCTAGTTCTATTCAAATGTCTCAGAAGTTGATTATATTGCTACTGTCGCTGTATCTATACTGATTGATAAGTCTTATACATTAGTGGCAAACGAATAAAATAGTCGCAGCTTGCTGCCAGCCGTGTTTTTGCGTGCCGTTCAGCAGTTCACATTTAAACGTAGGCAAGTTAGTTTGAAACTAAGCGCCATCGTGAGCGTAAACCATCTCAGCCATCTAGATCAACTCAGCATTTCGTCCCTCCGGGAAAGGTATCGAGTATTGGCCTGCCTGGCGGGGCTGAAGCGGGGTGTGTCGGGTGTGATCCCATATGATAGGTATGACTCTGTATAGTTCATCACATACTACAAGCACCTTTTAAGTCTATTAAAATTCTGCGACAAATTGCACAGACTGACCTCGGTCAACGTAAGATCCATGCTGGACTAGCTGAAAGTAAATCTTGATCGTTGTCACAGTGAAACACTAATGGGGCGACTACAACAAACGACAACATTTTATTGTAGTTTTTATGCAGTGCATGCAGTCTGGGACTATAACTAGCATTGCGGAGTGGGGTCCGGGGCACCTGGTCGCAAACGCAGGTTTATAGACCTATACACCGGCATTTCTCTTTGCGTGATTTTGTCTTCCCGTTTAAATTTCACTTGGTTTGGTGACGCAACAGCGAAGACACTGGCATTGCAACACCTTCGACAGCTCCGCTCAGTACGCCGTTCTCTGACTACCAGTGCTGCGAATAGTGCACGCCCTGATCTCCAGTCGCATAGACTAATATTGCAACAGCGTCCTCTACGGCGTCTGTGAAGTCCACTTACGTCAACTCCAGTCGGTGTTAAACGCAGCGGCACGACTGATCATCAGCAAACGAAAGTTTGAACACATCCCCAGCACCATGCTAGACGACTTCCATTGGCTTCCTGTGCGACAACGCATCCAGTTCAAGCTGTGTACATTGGTCAGCAAGTGCCTTCGTCGCACTGCGCCGTCGTACCTTACAGACATGTGCGTCCCGGTGTCGGCAGCATCTGGTCGCTCGTACCTACGATCGTGCTCGCGCCGCGATCTCTGGGTTCCGCGCTGTCGACTGACACGGTATGAACCGTGAGGCTTCTCTATGTCCAGACCCATTGCTTGGAACTCGTTGCCGGCGTCCGCCCGCAACCTGTCGGAATCATCTTCTTTCTGTCGTCAGCTGAAGACTGAACTATTCGGTAGAGCTTGGCGATAACAGCACGTTCGTGATAGCTTTCTGCTATTAGAACTAGCGAACACAAATTACCCTACTAAACTGAACTGAACTGAACTGAACAAGACGTTGGACTTACGATTAAAAGATTGTAAGTTCGACTCACGGTCAAGTCGCTATCAAGTGGCTACTACTACTACTACTACTACATGCAGACTACTTACTTACTTACTTACTTACATGTACTACCAGAATGGGTGACTGTCTGTGGACAGGCAAACCATCTTGGTGCAATTTATATCGGTAAGCAACACCATGTCAACTCAGCCTTTCATACTTCCAAGGTAGGTAAACTAAATAACGGCCTGCTTAGCTGGGGTTAAGGTGGGATGTGTTCACCTGTGTCTGGTGGCAGGTAACACTGTGTGATCCCATATGGCATGTGACGATCCGTAGCTCTGCCATGGGTTTCTTTGCCTAACCTTTCTATATTCAAGAACCGACGTCTATATACGGTACGATTAAAACTAAACAACAGCGATTCGCACGCTCTGAAGAAATTGAGTTTTTCCCGTATGATTAGGTCATAGTGCGGACAACTGCAACACTGTTGTCGTTGTATAGGCCTACACAACAAAGAAAGACTCTGTTTCCACACGGCAGCAGCAGCATGCATGATATGATATGATGGAATAGAGGATACATAGTTATAAAAGCAGCATATCGAGAAGACGTAAACACGAGATTATTATGCGACCCCCTTCCCCCTTGCACGACATTTTACGCTACATCTGCATGTCTGTCTGTCTGTTCTGCACCAGTCCTCAAAAAAACCTTATAGAAAGATCAGAATTGACTGATAATGCAGAAGAATATCAAAGGTCAATGTCAAAAGGTTATACATGTAATAATAAAGTGCCCATACACGCGTTGTTTTAACTGCTGCAGCCGACACACGAAATGGCACGAAAATACAATTTTGAATAAGCTGACAGACTTAAAACATAGAAAATAGCAACTGGAATAAAAGAAACAGCTCGAACTTCGAAGCTGGTCAGTACGTTAAATGTACACAGAGTTAACTTCATTGATGCAATCTCACAATATTGCACCGCCAGTCAGTCGTTTATCGTGTTGGTTATAGAGGCAACACATCAGCTTGTTTACAGATCAGTCTCATTCAATTAATATCATTGCTGCTAATGCCGCTGCAACAACAGGTCAAGGAGACCTTTATTCTAGCTCGCTAGCTATAGACCTAGGAGTTTCAGCACAGGTCCTCGTGTGTCAGCTGTTGGTGTCGACAATATTTACCTCTCTGTTTGCATGCGATCGCCTCGCGAGCAACTTTTATTATCTCCGCCAAGTGAACGGAGTGAGTAGCGGCGCTACTGTTTTTCTTCAAATGTCTGTCTGTCTGTCTGTCTCTGCGCAGCGGACTGGTTAATCAGACCAGCTTGGGGTGTTAAATGCTGATAGCTGCAGAACGGTTAAAATTACGGAATTCAAACTTTGCATACAGTTTGGTACGCCTATTATTATTCTATTAATTCAAAGTCACAAAATGCATTCAAGTCGATACAGGCTGCACCGAGATGGTTTACCAATCTGACCTGACGATCACCCATCCAACTACTATAAACTGCGACCGGCATCGATTAACTTCATTGATGCGACCAACAACGTTACTGACTAAACCAAGCCGGCAAGCAGCATTTGACGAACTATTTAATAACTTCAAAGTGTTAAATTCGTTTTGATCCTGTCCACTCAGTCCATGTTTATTGCTGCATATGTGCACACAGATAACACTGGCCTATGATGTTTGCGCATAGGTCATGACATAGTCTATACTTAGTTATACTATAGTGCATACTCCCCCAAGCACGCAACACCCACCCGGCGGCCGTTTTTTATTGCTAAACATGTCGTATGAGTGATAAATTATTGTATTATGCACGTATGCAGCCAATAGGCTGAACGTCATGGTATACGGCCACGCTCTGCTGAGTCTGAACACATTGCAACTGGCTGAGAACAACTCGACATGTAACAACAACAACAACAACTGCCCTAGTTACAGAACGGTCAAGTTTCTGCTGTATTATCCATATCTGTTATGCTACCGTAAGTACGTGACACTTGGACCCCGCCGTTTGGGTGGCAGGCTTTGTGACTGGCACGTTATTAAAATTACCGCACTTTGCATATCGTTTGAGTTAAGATCATAAGTTGGCAAAATAAGTAAGTTGGCAAATGTGGTTTTTACCGGCTCTGCAATAACAACTTCCTGCTGCACTTATAACAGTAGTCATCGTTGCCATCATCTGTTGTCGTTCGTCGTCGCGTGACGTCACTGTACGTCGTCATCGTGCGTTGTCGTCGTCAAGTGACAAAGCAGACTGGTCAGCATCATGCGTAATTTTCGAACCCTATTAATGGCGGCAGTGTCATGGCTTGGCGCCCAAACGTCGGCGCCCAAATGTCCTGCTCCGTGCTACCGTAGTATAAGTCGCATTAGAGATCGTGCCCGTCTGCCTGTCCGTTCCGTACAGGCTCCTAACTCGAAAATAAAAAGACACAGAAAACCGTAATGACGTTATCCACGGCAGAAGTGATCGACGTGCCTACCATAATGTCAACGGTCAAGGTCATTCGATTCGAAGACCTTAAAAATCACGCGCCGGGATAGGCCTACTCAGGCGCCGAATGCACACTAGGCCTAACAAAAGCCTACATACATTGTATTTTGCACTACTGAGTTTCTACGACGAAGCTGGACAGGTCTTAAAGATTCTGTCAGAAATTTTTAGGCATAACATTTGACTGTAATGGCAGCAAATACTTTCGTGTCTGATAAGTAATGTCGGCAAAGCGATCTATAAGCAATAGGCAAACGTACAGATCAAGGCCAGTATTTAATTCTCCTCTCTTTAGCATAGGCCATTAATAATGTATGACTGGCACTGGCAATTATGTGACTTTAGGCAACATCATACAGGTGTAGGTCCATGCAATAAGTAGGCTACTGCATGACATCGGCAGCAGGTAGAAATAATGTGGTTACAGCTATCGCTATAGCATCTTGAAATGCGGTAGGCCTACTTGAACTAATCGACGAGAGATCCTGCATTGACATAAGCTTACACTCACTCACTGACTCACTATGACCGGCGACGGGTCGTTGCGCCCTGCAGACATCATGCACGCTCGCCGGCCATGTCCCAGCCAGCATCTGCACTGAGCCCGACGTCCACCTTCAGCGTCCTCACGCCGGATCCACATCGAGGACGACCTGGCGGACGCTGTCAGTCCGGCCTGGCATCGGTCGGTCACGTGCACGGGTGTTGATCGCCAGACGAAGTGCATCGTACGCAGGAACCGATTCTTGCAGACGGCATTATACAGGGTGCGGGAAAAAAGTAGCCCCTAAAGTTTTTCGCTGTTTTCTCAGCAACCGCTTGGAATTTTAATTTGGAATTTTACACGTTTATTTGCTGAAATCCGCTACATCTAACTGCCAAATAAAATTTGATTCTGTTAAAAAATGACGTAGTTATAGTCTTATAGACTTTTTAACATGACCGCCTACCGATTTTTCAGCATTCAAAAATGTTCTGGCTTCAACGCCAATATAATAACATCGTTGAAACAACACAGTTAACTAATGATCAAATGCCAGAATTCCATTGTCACTGTGAATGTTCGAAGTGTCCACCGCCAGCTCCAACACAAGCCTTCAGTCGCTTGGAGAAGTCTTTAACAGATTTGTCGATCGGTCCCTGTGGCAGGTTGTCCCAGATAACCTGAAGCGCTTGCTTGAGTTCAGCGATTGTCTCCGGCTTTGTTTTAAGCTTGCGATAAGCTTCCAACATTGCGCTCCACATATGGTAGTCATATCCGGCGAATTTGGAGGCCACTGGTCTTTGGTGATGAAATCTGGACAATTGGTCCGCAGCCAGTTCTGTGCGCTGCGCGGCGTTGCGCGCTACGCGTGTGCTCACGCGCCGTCCTGCTGGAAGATGAATCCAGTGGGCAGCCGGCGATTGCTTTAAAGGAAGGATAATTTAATGATAATTTATAAACAATATAAATTGCTGTTTGTCAAAACGTCATTGTGACGTCATCGGCAGTAACGTGTAACCAGTTTTTAAAAATTAAATAGCATTTTTAGCATGAACATTTTTGAATGCCGAAAAATCGGTAGGCGGTCATGTTAAAAAGTCCATAACTTCGTCATTTTTTAACAGAATCAAATTTTATTTGGCAGTTAGATGTAACAGATTTCAGCAAATAAACGCGTGAAATTCCAAATTAAAATTCCAAGCGGTCGCTGAAAAAACAGCGAAAAACTTTAGGGGGCTACTTTTTTGTCGCACCCTGTACATGTACATGTATGTCCAAACATCGAGATAGGCCCGTCCTACGTCTATGGCAAATTCTGCTGCAGATGCCTCGCTCGCTGTTGGGTCTCGTTCAAGCGTAGGCTATTCCAAATTTCCAAGTATGCTTAAGCTTGCACGGCGAAACGAAAATATACGCTTATTCGACTTTGCTGGTTTAGGCTTTATGCACGGCCATTGCACAGTCGTTATTCATGAGGCAGGTGACTTAAGCAGAAAAAATACTGTCGAAACTGTGCAAAGCGAAATCGACTTGTAACGGTTAAACAGATGAAGGCACAGACTACAGATCCTCAGCGAACAATAATGACACTATAGCAAACGCAGCCTACACGTCACATGCAGTGGCGGTTTTAGGTCCGGGCCGGGGGGACACAGACTCCAGTTTTGCTCCAGCTCCTCCCCCCCCAGTTTCGTGGCCAACCATAATTCTTTTGCAAAGTTAACACAAATAGAGTATATCTCATTTCCAAATTGTAGAAAACTGGGCAAATTTGCGGCCTCCATTGAGCATCCAAAAACCAAAAGTGCTTCAGCTTCAGGGGGCCCTTGACCAGGGGCTCTGCCCCTGGACCCCGCTGGGGGCTCTGCCCCAGGTCCCCGTTATAGGCTCGCACTACCGTGCTCGCTATGGGGTCGTGCCTCCGCAGATGTTGCGGTGTAGAACCGCCACTGGCCACATGTCCACTCTGGTCGACTTGATATAGCGGTTGTTGCGCAAAAACATCTGTTGGGCAAAAACACATTGCAGCCTATCCGCATAGCAGGCCTATTGCTACCAATTGTGTGTATATACAAACTTTAATGAATAGTGTCACTATACAGAGCAATCATAGACCTGCCTATGCACACAAGAATTAGGCCTAATACGTTTCAACTTGCGGAGTCTGCGGAAAAACCGCGTGCTGCTGCGTTTTCAATCGCACGAACATTCTGGCATATGCGATACACTAAATATCCCGTTTATATGTCTAACTAACAGAACATTATCCTTGCATTGGCTCGAATTTGTAGGAAGTAAAGATACGTAGCACGCGACACTTACGCTGTGAAAGTGCTTACATCGATCGTATGGCGAGTGACAGGCAGACCGAACACCAGAAATCACCGATATCTTTAGCGCATTGGCAGCTGCAGAAAACGCAATTTCAGATCAACGAAAAACAAACCAAAAGTTCAACTTTGAGTAGCCGACAATAAAATCAGCTATCTACAGCTGGCACTGGTTACGTAGCGGCTACGCAATGAGCTGTGTAGTCTAGACCACCAGCGTTGTACAGTCTGCATAATACAGCTAGCAGCAACTCTCACTCAATCCATACAGAGAGAGCCGTGAACGGCTATTACGTTCAGCCGTGAGCTACGGCGCTCTGCTCTGAATGACTGTGGCAGAGCAGTACGATGTAGGCCTACCAGGCAATGCATCTGTAACCCTTTAGCTCGCACCTGCGCAGGCTGACTGTTAACTTACCTTAAGGCTTAGTCGCTGACCAATCACTAACGCGCGATCGCAGCCGTCACGCCTGCAGATGTCGGAGCCAGGTCACGCTTTGAGCGAAAAGCCTTCGTCCGTTATTTTTAACCCATTTTCAGCCCATGACTACAAGCTCGTGTCACCAAAAATGTTTTATGCGGTTTAAATGTAGGCCTACACGTGTGTTTTTATTGATTGATTGATAGGTTGATTTGATTGATTACTCGACAGTAGCCTATTAAGTAGTGTTAAGTACTGTGTGGTCAATGTGGCACTGTGGCCAGAGGCATATGCTTATCGGACGAAAAGTATCAGCGGTTACAGCAGTGGCGTCATTTCTGTAAATCATCGGGGGATCTCGGTATTAATATTAGGGGTCTTGGGGTCTCAGTCTACGTATTGTTCTTGCAGCAGTAACACTGTTTGAAAGGTACAATTTACAGGAAAAAATAAAATCATAACACTTTGGGGTTCGTAAACCCCCATCCCTTTTCATGTTCTTCAAAAATGACGCCCCTGTGTTACAGACACAAAACACGAGAGTCAGAGCCGTCTTTTGCCAGCGCGGGGGGCCCTTGGCACTGACTTACCCGCGAAGCCCTTGTGTGACCACACTACACGACAAACTGTAGGATAGGCCTAAGTATGTAGGTATAATGTAGCCCGTATTTTCTGTGTTTTTAAGGGTACAATTTTGTGAGCGGAGCGAGTGAAAAAAAATTGGACCCTAGATTTTAGCTTTCCACAAACATTTTCTAGACTTTTTTTATTGAGTTCAATAATAATTTGACAATAATTCACCCTCTAAAGCGATAAAACATAGTTAAATTAATCGATCGATCCATCGCTTAACACAACAAGCACTGGCGACGAGGTTTTAAAATTGTCAACATCGATGACCTTGATTGACCTTAAACCCTAAAAATAGGGGTTTTTAGTGATTTTCTGGCGATTTTGGCTGCAAAAGAATGAATTGCGACAAAATGGATGGAGATAGACCAAGATTACCTGCGAACAGGAACAGCTATAAGCTCTCGTGCGTCTCATAGACATTAACTCAGATTTCTTTTCTCTTTAAATTGTCTTATTGCTCTATTAATAACATGATAACTCATGAACCGCTGCACTTAGCTCGATGAAGTTTTGCGCAACCTCTAAAAATTTATTGAATATAAGGGTCATAGGTCAAAGGACAAGGTTACGTGGGTTTTTTCTGCATGCGTGCATGATACTGCGGCACCGGCTACCCATGGCCCAGTACTGTTTAGGCACATACTTCCCTGACGATTTTGTAACGTTTTGATTGAGCGGCATAGAGGTCGACGTCAGTTTAGACTGGCTAAACCCATAGGCCTATTCTATGCGTTTCGTATATCTTGTTCGTCTTCTCACTCCTCTGACATGGTCTGTGAGTTTCGTGTGTAACTACAAAGCCACCTACAGCAAGCCGATACTAAATAATGAATAGGACTCCGAATACGTGCATATTTATAATCATATACGGACTATTATAGGCCTACCTGTCGCACGGTAGCTGGCAGGCAACCTAGGTCTGCTCAGTCCAGTAGGCCTGTGCCGCGTCAGATCAAAGCAAAAAAATAACAACAAAAAACTTGTATAAAATGATGATGATTATTGACTAGCGTCACGTAATGCAACCACAGTTCGTAAGTGTACTCGTATATGTCTATTGGCGACTAGAAGTGGATGTTAAGCTATATTAACGTTGTTATACAGCCAGGCCCGCAGGCTTCATTAAAGCACTTAAGTAGGCTACAGTGTTTGGAATGAGCATGTTAATATAGATGTTTGACATTTTCTCGTCGATTTTAGCTCTGTTTTTCGATTTCAGCCACTGTTTGATGTGTTGTTTTTTTTCTAGTTCTACACCGTGTCCGGAAAACATCCCGGACATTTTGCATTGTAACTTAAAAAAGAATTAACAGATTTTAATAATTTATGGCAAAAATATTTCTGACACAACTGGCGATCAAATGATTATCCAATTTTTCACCGCACCCATTGTCTGCTTCTGCACTACCTGGGAAACAAAACCAACAAAATATTGCATTTCTATTCTATTTCGCCTGTTCGGGTTTTCCCAGGTAGTGCAGAAGCAGACATTTGGGGAGGTAGGAACTGAAGCGGTCATTTGATGGCAAGTGGTGTCAAAAATGGTTGCACCAAAAATTATTAAAATCTGTCAATCCTTCTTCAAGTCACAATCGACAATGTTGAAAATGCTTTTTGACGTATTTCCGTTCCGTTTCAACTCATATTTCGTTGGTTCTGTTTTTCCCAGGTAGTGCAGAAACAGATATTAAGTGAGGTGAAATATTAAACGACTATTTGATGGCCAGTTGTGGCAAAAATATTCGCAGTAAAATTACTAAAAATGGATATCTTTTCTTCAAGTGACAATCGATAATGTTTGGGATGTTTTTTTTTCCGGACACGGTGTACAAACCGTTTTGAACTGCTTTAATGCATGTTCGCGTGTTAATGCCAGGGCTTACAGTGCTTACTGCTCTTTGCGAGCCTTGTCTGTTTGTCTTGTTTAGCATTCACAGTCACACCCAACATTTCTATTTGCAATTTGCTGCGCAAACAAATTGAATACATGAATGAATCAATGAATGAATGATTATGCCACGACAAGTTCCACGTTTACGAACTTCCAACTATAAGCAATTGCCAAGAGTCCTCTATAAAAAGGAACCTTCACATATTCTGTCGGTTGTAACGCGTTCTACATTTTGTTACATGTAGGCCCCCTATTTTAAATTATGTTCCATTCAACGTAAAACATTACTGCTAATTTGAGTACAAAGTTACGCTTCAGCAACGCCATAAAATGTCATATTAATTTGGCTCTTGCTGTGCAGCCGTCCTAAACTGCTAATAGGCCGCATAAAGAGTCTTACCGGTTTGTCTGTCTCTTTGTCTGTCCGTCTGTCACTTATACGGGCTGCTAAGTTGAAAACCAAAAAGCGTACAAAAAAAGGCCTAAACGTGCTCCAGGGTAAAAGTAAACCTAACCGACGAACTGATTTTCAATTCAGAAGGTTAGTGTTAGGGTTACGGTTGCACAACTTCAGGTGGACGGCCGCAAAATTTGTCGGCACTGAGTCGACGTGTCTTATAGTTTATTATTATTTGTTGTAATGTCACTGTCAGTCTGACGAATAGAGAGCGCAAAGGGTTAGGAAAGGCGCACCAGAAGGTGTTTGCTGGTGGTTTCGACATAAATGGCTGGCTGACTGGCCAGCCTGGGGACTCTCTGTAGCATTGAACGGCTTAGCGTGTTAGTTCACGTTTAGGCCTACACGTATGACCGACCACGCACGTGCACGTAGCCTACCAGCATGGCCTACAATATTGATTACAATAAGCACCTAGCAACGTGTCCTTAGCAACGTCCTGAGCAACCAGGTATTAACGGTTGACAGAAGCTGACTGGCCGAATGTCCCCAATGACGTGCAACATCAACTGGAATCTGAGATTATCGACAGGTATTATACGCCTAGACCCCTGCCTATGCACAGTATGCAACCGGTTTTAGAGTCCGAATAGCTGGCCTTTACCATTTTAGGTTTTTAGCCTCAGCACTGAGGGAAATGGCCTCTCAGACCAGAAATGGCGATCATCTAGTGTGGAACTTTAAGCTAATTTTTGTTCTCGAAATAGTGTCAAAATGCACCCAAACACAGCAAGTTAATAGAAAAAAAATTCTGGGAAGAAGTGTACGCCTTGAGTGCCCCCTACCTGTAGATACATTACTGGCAATGCTTTTACGCGCGACAACACTGTAATGCTGCGCGTTTTAGCTATCGTCGAGGCGTCTGTCTCTCCGTCCGCCTGTCCGTCCGTCCGTCACACTCTGCAACTGTATCAAAACAGTGCAAGCTACGTCGTAGATCACGAAACCTTTACGTAAGCTTCGTAAAAGACTCTAGTTTAGGGAAACGTAAAGCGTTTCTGAAAATTCAAACTGGATCATTCGAATCAAAAAAAGCTAAATAAAGGAGGAGGGGGTAGAAAAATTATCGATTTCTACCAATAGGCCTTAAGTCGCCGTATATTAAAAACGGTGTAAGATAAGGCCAAGATTACAATTAATCGTTAATAAGAAGTCGTAAACGCGCTTTCGTTTGGTACCAAAAGCAATGACATTGGATGACCTTGAACAGCAAAATAAAGGTTTTATTGACTTTCGTTTTTGCGATTTCGGGCTGTGACTCCCACTTCAAGAGTGAATTGCACCGATCACTAGAGTTGAAACCAAAACAACCTGCATGTGAAATTTTCAGTAACAAAAGTAGATTTTAACAGTCCAAGTCTCGAACCTCTCTTCACGGAAACCTGCGCACGCGGCTGCAGTACCGGGTATACACGTTGAACAATTTTTTTTAGTTTTCTTTGTCCCGTTTTTCTTACTTATTTTTTGTCCGAATTTTCGCCGTTTTGCCCGAATCTGGGGGGGGGCGCCCCTTGCCCTCGGCTCCTACGCCCATGTTAGCCTGTACTAGTTCATGTGCCTCTTAATCGTTTGCGGCACATCAGGCCTGTAGCCGGACTTTTTTGAAGGTTGCATTAATCCAACTGAAAGGCCCGAGGAAGCGCTGCAGTAAGCAAACGCATTTTATGCATTTCGAGCTCGGTTGTTTTTTATCCACAGGTGCAGGATGACAAGGGGAGGGGTTCAACAATTAACCCAATCAAACCCCGTGTGACTAATAATCTGAATATGGCGCTGTGTTTCGACAGATTGATTGAGTGATACCATGATGCAATGCTTCACTGCGTATTAGGAGTACTGAAATGACTCCATAATCATGGCGCGTCGTTGACATCGCTGACAAAAATGCGTTATTCAAACTTTTAAAAAATCGATCATACAAACACCAGTTCTGAGATCATCCGTGCATCTGTTTTTAATATCCTCGCGGCTAACAAAGCGATTCACTAGTAAAAACGTATAATGTATTAACAGCTCATACCGTTATAACTTCTGTGTAATTTAACTGTAAGGCATAAAATTTAAATCAAAATGTCACAGGGCTGTGCATGCCATTTTAAAATTATTTCTTATAACGCTTTACGAAAAGATGTCAAAGCCGAGTGCCGACATGTATGCGGCCGTCCGGCGACCTTTAATTGACTTTTTGAGCTGAAAATTTTTTAATTAGCACTACGCGGCTACTCCTGCAGAAATCAAAAAGCGCAGAAAACGATAATTAGCGGACTCCTGCCCCGAGGGAATTTTGAATGCTTATACTAATTTTGACTTTTTGTGCTATTTGTTTTCAAGTTAAAAACCGCACAAGACAGGCGGAAGAACAGGCAGACAGACAGACAAACGCAGAAAATGCGTAATGCCACCTATAAGACAGCTGCACACTGACATCTAGCCCGGTTGTCTTCGTGAATTTGTTTTGGCGGGAGTGCGAGCTCTGATAACGTCACGTGACGGGGGAAGTTCAGACATTGGTTTCAGCGAATCGCGTAAGGTCAAACATGAGCACATTGCGCTGCTGTGGTGCGGGAGAACACGTTTCGGTGACGTCATCAAACTGTGCGTAGGTTGAAGCTGCCCAGTCGTCTGAACACAGCTGCTGCTGCTGCTGCTGCTGATAATGATGATGTGTTGATATGTCGTCATGGTGATCATCCCGGCGTCGTTTCCATAGCAACGTCACCAGCGTCAGCAGCATCGCCTCGATCAGCTGCGTCGCCAGCATTAAGGCACAGATTGCTACCGCCACGCTGACCACGCCCACCGTGACGTCACGCAGGGAATCCCCGATGACGTCACGTTTCTCGGCGAAGTCCCGTAGTGACGTAATCAGATGTTTCTTAACTGCTAACAGCAACAAAACAACGTCATCGTTTAGTTTCGTGTTAGAAAACAAACTGCATGATATTAAGCAGTTGACTAAGCACATTACTGGCTGGTGGCTTGTGGCGTAAACTACACCATGGTCCATAAAAACGTCCCACTTTTATTTTTTGAATAGTTTCGTGAATCATTGTCTAATTTTAATAATTTTGGGCATGCGACATTAAGAAAGAACTTGGCCACCTGTCGCTACACTATATAATTATGTGAAATGCAGAAGTCGTAGTTTGGCCATTTACAATAATGAATTCATACTGGGTAGCGCACACGTCGGCTCAGAAATGATTAACTGAAAAGCGAGAAACACGATTGGCAACTATTGTATCTCAAAAAGTCACACGTGTCACATCACATCTTCTTTATTAGGCCTACAGCATGTGCTCAAAATGTCTTCCTCCAGCGCGAATGCAAGCGGCAAACGTTGACATTACTCGCAAACAGCAGATTCAACAACCTGCATTTCACAACGTAGTGTAGCGACAGTATTGAAGTTAGGTGGCCTAAAGTACATTGATTTGCGTCAAGTTTCTTCCTGATGTTGCACTTTTAGCCCTTTTACTATTGCTGCAATTCTGTCAGTTGTAAGAGAATGTGAGTAAATAACCTGTAAGCGAAGGTTTTTCAGCGTTAAACGGGGGCGAGTGACATGCAACGAACGGTATCTGCAGTCGAATGTCACGGTCTGATGACGTAATGCTGACGTCACATTCCAGCTGTGATGACGTCACGTTGCCCAGACTACCCACAGCTGTTGCTAGTGCGCATGCTTGGCTGCGTGACGTCATTTCTGCCTTCGTGCTCTCTGTAGGCTCACACAATATACTCATCATCATCAACTCATTAACATCATCGTCATATTTAATAAGCAGGGCCGGGCACTTTGACGACTAAGAAGAATCAAGGTGCCGAAGACGCCGAGGGGTAGGGTCGTGGCTTCTATCCTTATATCTGGTGGGCGCAGCTTGCGCCCAGTGAAATATAAAATGGAAGTTTTGCTCAGGGTGTAAAACCCTTAACAAAGCTTCCGCCCTAGAAACAGGAAAAAGCCCGAATGGAAAGGCAACTTGAGCCCGAGAGCAGAGGGGGATTGCGCCCGATATCGATTTCAGATAGAGGGATAGAAGCCACTGGGATGGGATGTGAGAAGGAGTGTCGCCGCCAATCCCCAATTTTTTCACTCGTAATTTGCGCATTTTGGAGTGTTCTGTGGCGCTATATTAATTAATTTTGTTACTACAAAGAGCTGTCAAAATCACGCATTAAAAGTACGGGAAGCAAGAGCATCTGTGACAAAAAGAAAGAGACATCCCTTCGCATTGTAAAAAAAATTTAACCAATGAACACTATCCAATTAACTTCAGGCAATCCGTTAGTAATGTGTCCAGTGAACCATGGCTATCGCAGGATCTGCTACTGCATTATTTTATCACACAGGCAATCAGTTGTTTCTAAAACACTAACTTATTCTATTAGGCCTACAGAACAGAAATTACCGGAACTACTAGCATTTATTTTACTGTAGGCCTAAACCTATATTATATTATTCGGCGTAAAAATGAGAAGCCTAAATGCACACTTTTGGAAAGTGGAGGGCCCCATGCCCTCCCTGTTCCGTCGCTCGCTGCTGGGCCTGCAGCAACAGAAAAATTAAGCGGATTGCTTTAAATTTGCGCTAGCCTATTAGAACTGATATGATCAACATGTTTTAAGTTACAAGCTGAAGAACAGCACAGCCCCATCTTTTCAAGCTTTTTGACCTACCCCGATCCTAGCTTAACGGCGACCGCTTCCATGGAGTTGTTTTACTGCAGATTTGTTGCACTTTTATTGCATATGTGCAAACGTCATTAACTGCAGTCTATTGCCGTCGGCTATGACATTCGAACAGCACTTTTTACGCGCGAAAGCAGATACTGCTATAGCGCGTCTTAGCCATCGCAATTCTGTCTGTCCGTCCGTCCGTCTGTCTGTCCGTCTGTCACACGAGTGGATCAGTCAAAAACGGTGCAAGCTAGAATTACCAAATCTTCACCATCGGAACCGTAAATTCGAAGGGGGTCACCCCGAACGAGGGCCCTAAATGAGAAGAGGGTGGGCAAAATTTGCGATTTTTGGCCAATAACTCGCTGTATTTCAGTAACGGTGCGATATAAGGCCTAGGTTACTATTAATCACTAATAGGAAGTCGTATACAGGCTTTCGATTGGCGCCAAATTCAATGACCTTGAATGACGTTGAACGCCAAAATAGGGGGTTTTATGGATTTTTTGGCGATTTCGGGCTGCGACACAAGTCTGTATCATTCACAAGGAGGCGCCACGGTACTATCATTGTGTGCTCTTCGGCTTGACTGTAACAAAGGTGTTGTATTTTATCCCAAATTCCCACAAATCTAACTCAAATAGCGACAGATTTTCGTTGCATGATTTCGTTGTACTGTGAGCGCAATAATTTATTATATAGTACATTTCTGATGCACAGTATTTGGTGAAACGGTTTGCATATCTTACAGCGTAATTTGTGACATTTTGTTCGATGGTTCTGCCACCTCGGGAATCGGTTCACAACGCCCAGCACTAACTAACGCTGACTGATTGCATTGATTGAGTTGCTACATTTTTACGCGCGAAAGCAGCTACTGCTTTCATCGCGTCTTAGCCATCGCAATTCTGTCCGTCCGTCTGTCTGTCTGTCCGTCCGTCCGTCCGTCACACGGGTGGATCAGTCAAAAGCGGTGCAAGCTAAAATTACCAAATTTTCACCGTCGGCTGCATGGTACTATCGTTATGCGACCCAGATAAAGAATTTGCTATTTGTGTATTAACTTAGCGTGAACACCCCAATTTTCAGCTAATATACTGAACCGGAACTGCTATAGGCTTTCGCGCGTCTCGTAAGCATTAGCTCAGATTTCTTGTGTTTACATGTTACAACGCTCTATGTCGACGTGACGAAAAGTTAATGCAGCAAAAACCAGTTGAGACCATTCTGTGTGATATACGGCTTGTTTAGGCAAAACGTATACGTAGGCCTCTAAGTAAACTCTCGTGTACAACAACGTAAAAATACCACCACCACCACCATTACTACTAGTACTAGTACTATATGCTAGCACATTTGGTGTATGGTTCGAAGTTATTTAACGTACCATTAATGGGCTACACAAATTATTTCACTTACTTATTTATGTACTACTACCACTACCACTACTACACGTAAAAACGTAAACGTAAAGTCCTTCCCGAGCCTTACGGCCCATAGGGCGGCGCTGATCTCCGTTTCCTAAGGCCCTCAGCCATATATGCAGACACCAGATTTACACTGCGACAGCACGGATACGGGGCCAGTGTATCGCGCGGTGTGCCTATTTACGTCCCAGCGGTGAAACCGGTACCAAATTATACTGCTTGGTGACAGAGGCACATGTGTGTGAACAACTTGCCTAAGGTCGTTACCCGGCAGTGTCCCGGTGCGGAGTCGAACCTGCGCCTCTGAGTTACCTCGGGATTACAAGTCCGACACGTTACCGTTAGACTACCGAGCCACACACCACTACTACAACGTATAATGCAAATTGTGCAATTACTACTACTGCTACAGTCTACTGTTCCTATAGGCCTAATTAGTGCAAGACGAACACAGACAGCCTACCGTTGATGACAAGCTGCACCACAATGCTGAGATGCGACAGCGAGTTGACGACGAACTGGTCGAATAACGTCATAGTGACGTCATGCTGCCTGCCGTAAGTCAGCCCGTGGTCTTCCGTGTCCAGGGCCGGCGAGACGGACGCCAGGCTGACCAGCTTGTGGGCGGAGCTTGACCAACAGCTGTCAATCAACTGGAGGGTCAGGTGACATGACGTCAGCAGCCCGGCGAACAGTACCAGTTTGGCGACGACCGGGGACCGCATCAGGCGACATATCGGCCTACCAGCTGACGAAGATGACGACGATGACGTCACGGGCAGTGGGTACTCCGTTTCGTCTAAATTTCTTCCTACGGCACTCAGCGCCGCTACGTTACGTTTTACCCTCTGCTCTCTCGACAACGCTCTGCCTGCAGCCAAGCTGTAATCATCATTACCAACATCATCACCATCGTCGTAGTCGTAGTAACAGTAGTACTTCCGGTCCTCCCGGTCACGTGACCAACAATTCCTCATCCGGTCCACCGCTCGGCAGATGTGGCAGACGCGGTACAGCAGAATCACGACGTCCAAACACAAGAGTACCAGCCTAAAAGTCGGCCACGCCCCCCTAATGACGTCATTCGTGGGGTCACGTGATGCCGTGACGTCATCAAAAACGCGATGATTACGTGACAGCAGAAATGGCGGCACCGTCTGGGCGGTAAGCGAAGTGAAGAAACGCGTGGAGTTACGATATCGGTCGTCGTAGTCGACGCCATGTTGGGAGGTCACATGGTTGATGACGTCACAGCCGGGTATGACTGATGGCTGAAAACTAGCCAGCGACTCGACGACGCTACAACGCATTACAGACGTGCAGCTTTACAGTCGTTTTTTCCTTCTGACGTTAAGTAACTTAAGTTGATTTAAGCGACGGAAATGAGAACGTAGAGTGAATAGGAATTGTCAATAGGAATTTAAATGCGGGTTCATTTCTGCTTACCTCTAGTACAGGCTGCAGTATAGTGCACGATTAGCATTTCATTTCTAGTTCCTTAACGCAGACATACACACACTCGGTGCATCATAGTTCATAGTTCATATGCGGATGTCGAACTTTCTCTGTCGCCAGCCGGATGACATGGAACTCACTGCCGAGCCATCTGCGTGATTCTATTCATACTATCTCTGTTTTGTGGACGATTAATTAAAACATTTCAGAGTACTTTTTCTGGGGTTGATGGCTTGATGCGCCATGTAAATAGACGTTTTCTTTACTTACTTACTTGCTCAGTACCTGTAGAAAACCAGCAATGAGTTAAAATCATATGTATTTTGTATTTTATATCCAAATTTATTTGTCATTCAATGACAGCAACCAAACGAACGAACAAACAAGAAGCAAAACCGAAGATACGAAGTCAGTCGGACCAAATCGTTCAATTCACTTCTAGTTAAGCCAGAGATTACTGTCCACATAAAATTGCGATTGTCCACGAATTTTGTCAAAAATTCTATCGCACTGTTATTTTTAAAACTAGGACAAGAGAGTAGAAAAACTTGACGGATCATTGACCTGCGTAGACGAGTTGATCTGTACCACTGCGGATGGTCAATGCTATGAACTGAAAGTATTTCTTCGAGGAACCGCATCAGTTGATTCTTGTTTTGTCCTGCTGCTGCTGCTGCTGATGATGATGATGGTGATGATGACGTTGACGATGACGTAGTTAGTGACGTCAGCGCCACAGAACGGTTAAAAAGGCTGCGCGGGTACAGCAGCCAGGCGCTGTTGACAACCTGATGAGACCACAATACAGCCTCCTCACCTAGATATTAATATTATATTTGGCCTTTTGTATACCGTTCTCGAGACGGCCTAAAACCGACAAAGCTACAGAAATGTGTGTATTATTATTATTATTATTATTACTATTATCATCGTCGTAATCATACGTCATTGAGTTGACGACCTGATGATGGTAGTTGGCCCGTAGATGTCTGAGCGGCTCTGCTCGTCTGTCGAAGCTCTTGTCCAATTCTTCTACATATTTCTCCACCCAGCGCCTCACCTCCGACAACGTCGAGTTAATCAGCGTCAACATCAGACCGGATACGGAAGCAGAATTCCTCCGCCCCTGGTGACGTCTTGTGACATTGCGCACGACGTCAGCGATGTCGTCCATGTAATGAGTACATGCGAGCGACACTTCGCGGCTTCGCTTTTCCACCAGTTCCATCTCCAGTTCTAGACCTTTTGAAGTCACCTCCTCCACATGCGTTACCACCCCACGCGTCAGCTCACCCAGCCGAGCCCCGCCGCTAGTTACGTGATCGATGTCGGACCGGAAGTGGAAAACAAACATGGCGGACACGCCGGTGAAGGTGACCAGCAGGCTGTAAAACGCGTAGAAACTGACGTAAATTGTGACGAAGACAAGATGGCGTCGCGGTCGACCCTCGGAAGCGGTCGATCTGGATCCGGGTGGGTGGTATGGTCGAGTGACGTCATCGCCGGTGATGATGCCGGGTTTTTCCTGCTGCCGACGCAGCACGGTGACGTCACACAAAAGCCGCACGCTCAGACAGACGACTACCAGCATGGCGCAGCCGGTCACGACCTTGGTCACGTCGGTCACGTGATCTTGAACGACCTTGGAGGAGTACGCCTCAGCAGCCACGCCCCCCTCGGCGTTCCCGTCGTCCCCCGCGACAGTTGGAGACCGGAAGTAGGTGAGAAACAAGCGGTAGGCGCGTTTAGCATCGTCCAAAATGACTTCAAAGCTTTGTATCGCTGCCGCTTGTCTGCTGTGACCTTGTGAAAGACGTTGGTTCGGTGTTCTTGGTACGCTGAAGGTCAAATTAAAGCGCGAAGGACACGGCATCATGACGTCATAGTGGAACAGTTGTTCGGCGGCGCTACGATCGTTGACAATGATTGACAAGTAGCCTGGACAATCGCTCGTCTTTCCTGCAACGTAACGCGGGATACTTTTTGGCACATAGTTTAAGTAACGAAACTGTATGTATGTTTTTATTTCTAGCGTAGTATTTTGTTCTTACAATAATACAAGATTTATATATCGCCATGAAGTTTGAAAATACAGAGGCGCTTGATGGCGCTAGGCTAGGACAGGTTAAATAAATGAGTTTTTAAATGTTGTTTAAATTGCTCTCGTCCGATTGTTCTGCGCTCGTTGTAACTTGTTCAGCGTCTCAGCCGGTGCTCCGTACAGCAGAGAGTTGCAGTAATCAAGCACCAGGAACTAAAGTAGCTGTTTCATTCATTCAAAACCAGTGACCATGATAATCCGATTCAATAAAATCAATAGATAGAATAGCTTCAATAGATAGAAAATGCTTAGTGACTAATCGCCTAACAGTTAGATGCTTGCATGCATGTACATGTACGTTCATTATTCTCTTTACTATTCATTTATTATACTACAATTTACACACACGTTACAAAATCATTCACTGTAATAGTGAAGAATCGTGAGAATGTAGAAAAGTCAGATGTCACTGCAGGAAGGCACCAAACACATTAAATACACTCGTATACTTCTGAATGATGCAGTAAGACAGGACAGACCGGCGACGTTGATAAGCCAGACAGGTCCCCGCCGGTCGGCAGACGTCGCCAGCGTCGAGTGCAGTTGTGAATGGTCTGTGATGAGAGATGAACGCTGATTGCGAAACCACCAACGCAACAGGGAATTGTTACCTACACAAACAGCCACTTTACACTAATTCATTACAAAGTAGCGTCGTGACAAGGTAGAGGGGATGGGAGTCCGGGGGTCAATTGGGAACAGCGGAGCAGTTGCCCCTTCTTTTATTGTTTGCCAGTCGAAAAATTTTTATTGTCGACGGAAAAATCGCTTCCTCAAGTACAAAAATTTAGGGCTAAATATTATCCACTCCGGAGAAATTTAACGGCAAAATAAAAAAATCGGGCACGCATAATCTCTGACGAAAATTTGCTGCTTTAAAAATTTGAAAATTTGTTGCGGAAATTGCACCTTTTGTTTACCACTTCCTTCATCCACGACGCCGCTGTACTCCCACTTTACTGATTTATCATGATTTTTATGCGGTCGTCCTAATAAACTGCACTGTGTGTTTCTCCGTCCATCTGTCCGTTGGTCCCGAACTAGCTGCTAAAAACTCGAAGACAAAAAAGACAAAAAGCGTAGAAAAACCAAAATTAAACTTCCAACTTTAAGATGCGGGTAACCTGTGTGCCAATTCGCGACTTAAAAGTCTTGTCATAAGAGTCGCTTGTAGCTTACAGCGTCGCGAGCCAACAACAACCGTAGAGTGATAATATGTCACTACGTACGTTACGTACCGGGTATAAGAAATTTGATGTGAGGCGGATTGTCGAGCAACTTCATTCTGTACTCAAACGCACTCCCGTCACTTGACACGACGTCAGCCGTGACCTTTTGACCTCCAGCTGACCTTGACATCTTGACATCGACGGGTCTGAAGCGCGTGACGTCAACATCACAGTTAGAACTACTCTTTGCTACCCACGATGACGTGCTGAACGCAAACGGCTCGTCCGGCTCCGCCGTCAAAACCCGAATGTTGTTCGATATCGCGTGAGACTCGATCTGTCGCCACGCGTCGCTGCTACTATCGCGCGGGGTCACGTGATCATCGTAAACCGGAAGCACCGAATAATTCCATGCCGAGCCGATAACGTCACGCCGCCCGGTGATAATGACGTCATCGGCGTTGAGCCTTAGCCCGGTTACGTGCTCGACGCTGAGGAACTCGGTCACGTGACGACCGGAAGCGGAAGCGGAAGTGGCGCTCAGCGAGACGTTGACACGCATGCGCAGAGTCTCAAAGTTCGTCGACGGCTCGCTCACGTAGAACCACAGCTGGTATGAGATATGCGGTTGCCGTCTTGTTAAATGGCAGCGAAACTGGCGCGCAGGACTCGTGAATATCGGCTGCAGCGTGAACCGCAGCGAATCACCTACATTAATTTATAACATAAAGATTAAAGGTTGTGTACAGCTGCAGAGCGTCAAGCGCCATATTGGATCACACGGTGTTATCTGCCAGCCGACACAGGTGAACGAGTCCCGCTTTATCCAGTGACAGAGACAGGTACTTGATTTTACTACCCCGGAGAGGTGGAAGGCTGAGTTGATGTTAGTGTAAGTTATATGCTAAGATTTCAACTTGCTCTTAAATTTTACCAAAATGGGAATTTCCACCCATAATTTTGTACTTCTGGAAGACAATTTTCGTACAACACCAAAAATTACAACAGACTTAAAAGTTAAAGCTGGGGCAATTTTTCCTTCCGCAAATTGCCTCATGTTGCTCTGCCGCGACGGCAAAGCATACTCGTGACTGACCCATGGCGCACTCGACGGGAGCGTGGGTCACGTGGTCTGCACACGTGACTGATGCCGTCATTGCACAAGACCCGCCTCTCAGCCAACAGTTCAGCTGACAACAGCTCTGAGACAATCGATCTGTTGTACCACACACATACACGCGGACAACATACAAACGCACAACACAGACAACCGGTAAGTAGTATTTGTGATACATTGGCAAGCGTGACTATACTGTGTCCCAAAAAGTAGCACAACAAGTAAACATCGATAACTTTGTCAATTTTCAACGGATTTTCAAAAAATTTTATCGGCAGACACGCTCGAAAATTTGCAATAAAATTGTCATCAAAGACCCACCAATCCAGAGCGCGTCGTTGAGTAATTAATTCACCAACGAAGTTATCAATTCGAGTTGGTGTCCTGCTTTTTTGGTATACAGTGCATTTTATAGTGGGTCTAAAATTCAGCTGGCCTGACTCAGTCTTTTCCACTTACCTTTATCAGCATTATACGACCGGCAAATACAATCGCCGAATGGTAAATATTTCAACATGCGAGTAAATAAGTAAGCTGCTTTTATTTGCAAGTGTCAATCGCACAGACATTAGGGGCCTGCAATAATTAATAGATCATCAATACACACAACGCACCATAATGCACAGGTAGGCTAATACACAACCACGTAAGCCTAAAGGCAAAACAATATAAACAAAATCCTAAACGCCGCTTGTAGTTAAAAAATCATTGGTATTAGGTAATAAAACTTTTTCACGGAAAATCTGACCGATGGAAAAAATGTATGCAAAACCCAAAGACCGCTTTTATGGGAAAATTCTAAGGTAAAAAGACTCGAAAAAAATAAAATTTGAGGGGAAAATAAAAAAAAACATCAAAACATCACAAGACACGTAAATTAAACAGCGGGTTTAAAATCAGCCATCAAGAACAGGGAAAAAGAGTTAACCATTAAGCAGGCATTCGTCTCGTTCGAGACAAAGGTCACATCGCGCCGCAGCGGTTTTGCACTGCCTCGGAGGGAACGACACCGGTCTTTCTGTGGAGGGTGTCACGTTAAACATTTCCATCAGTAAATTATTGCTCGCCGTACAGACGATACTGTTGACCGCCGATTTCATCTCGTCCGGGTAACTGCCCTGCAATTAATTTACCAAAACACTCGCTGTTTAGATAACTTGCTTCAAAGTAACAGGTATACCGAAACTCTAGAAACAGTTCTGATCAAGTTTACCATCAAAAATGATTTGTTTTTAAATTGCGGCATTAAAATCAGTCAAAAGGTTTAAGCAGGGTGCAGAAATGTAACAGACGACAGACAGACAAACGACAGAGGGACCACGCTACGGAGTAATATGTAGCAATAAGCGTAATCGGCGCTAATCGCTTGCGCTGCAAGAGCGATTTCACGTAGTAAGCCTAGTAGTAGTAGTAGTAGTAGTGTACTGAGTACTGACCATTTTCTGACAAGGTTCGTTGAGCGATCGTCGTACAAAGTCTTGACCGACGGTCACATGCCGTGGACACTGATTCTTGTCAAACGTGTCTGAAGTGCAAGTTTCGACTGTGGCCTGGGTCGTGCGATCCTTGGCTATCTCCATCGTCACGGAGTAGTGCTGCGGCAACGGATACCTCAGTAACACAATAATTAACAGATTAGACTCTGCAATGCAGTGGCAGCCGGAGATCGAGAGTTCGTGACTTACCATTTTAGTATTCGCAAACATTCTGACTTCACGACATAACGAACGACAAAGACGTCGTTAGCTTCTGTGGGCCTACTACAGTGTGCAATACAGCATGAGTTCAGGCTTATCGCAGGTGAACAGATATACATCATCTCCATCTCCATTTCCATTTATTTGTTCATAAAAAACAAGACACAGATGGAGGCTAGAGCTCTGGGACCACGTTCCCAAAACTTATGTCTCAGAAAAATTCACAAAACGATGCGCCTTTTCAAAACCTCTTTAAAAATTGCGGGAAAATCTTAGAAAAGACTTTTTAAAATTCTTAGAAAAATTTTGAAAATGTGGGCTTTAACCTCTGGGTTCGCAACGACTACAAAAATTCTGCGGGCGCACCTTGTTCACTCTAAACTATTTTACGATCACCGCAAAAAAGCCCGACAACCTACCTGCAGTGATTGCTAACGACGCTACGGAATTGTTCCCTGTCGTCTGGTGAGTTGGGACTGTTGAGAAAATACTCGTTATCGGCGCCGCGACCCCCCGGCAGCATGACGCCATCATGAGTGACGTCATCGTAGACCGGTATGACGTTGATGTGACGTAAGCCGATGTTCACCCGAATGCCAGAATCGCGGAACCAGAAGAAATCGGTGATCTGCTTTGAGTCGGTGACGTAGTATGTGGTCTCAAGCTGTCTGGCAGTCTGCAAATTGTCCAATACCGTTCTTCCGCCGTGAGTTTCTACCTGCAGTTTTTCTTCAAACACAACCGCCGCACTCAACCCCCTATCCCTTTCAGAAAAGCAAAAACATCAACGGTAACTAGAACTGTTCAGTTGTCTAGCCTATAACTTAATTAGGTCTACCAACGATTTTTAACCGACCGTACTTAAACCCAAATTTCATTACGACGATTTTTACCGAAACTTCCTCGCGGGGAAAATCGTAGACACATGATGTATTGTGGCTAAGCTTTAGGTTGTAGCGGAAAATGTTTGACACGAATAATCTGCCATGTGTGTTAAACTCGAGCATGAAAAATTTTAGCTATTTAGTGCAAGAAACATTTTCAAATTTGGGGTTGAATGAAGAGGTATAGGAAAAATGCGCGTTTTTCTACAGAAAACTGGCTTCATATCGGAAACGGTTAAAAAGATTAAAGGTACTGTATAGCTCTTTATACGAAACCTATCACAGAGCTACGAAGCGTCTGCGTCACCTACCGTATGGGATCACAGTGTCACCTGCCATCCGACACAGGTAAACGCGCCCCGCCTTAACCCCAGCCAGATAGGCTGGTACTCGATTTGCCTACCCCTGAGCGATAGAAGGCTGAGTTGACTTAAATGGCTGGTTCCATACCGAGATGGTTTACCTGCTCGCGGACAGTCACCCTTCCAAGTACTAACCGGACCCGGCGTAGGTTAACTTCTTTGATCAGACACAACGCGATGCGCTACGCCACGCCACGAACCATAACTGTGAGAGATACGGCCAAAGTTACTATTATTCACTAATAAGACGTAACATACTCCCTGTCAGACGAGATGAAAATCATTGACCTTGTATGACCTTATAGGCCGTTACGCGCTATTGTGGCTAAAGGGTGCGAGATAGGGCTTAGGCTACTATCAGTCGCTAATAGGAAGTGGCATACGCCCTTTCAGATGAAATAAAAATCATCGACCTTGAATGACAATAAAGGTCACTAACAACCAGTACGATAGGCTAACCTAGCGACAGCTGGGCTTTTTGTAAACAATTTAGTAATCGCAATTCTAACTGTTATTGTCCCTTATCAACATTCTACAGTATTGAAACCGAGTGCATGACACTGACTGTCTAAGAGTTGCAGAAACAAACAGGTAAGTCTTGAAAGCTTTACAAAAGACCGGAGCAGAACAAAAGTTCTTGCTCTGGGGAAAAATCTGGTTTTAGATTCTTGGATTGCAATTAACGCTACGAAATCTAATGATTAATTCACCATTAATTTCGATTAAAAATTAACACCTATGACAAATTTAATTTAATGTAGTCACTAGAATACTCACTTTTGCGACGCTGACTGATGCGCAGAACTTGAGCAAATATTTCTACAATAGACAAATATTTAGCCAAGTAATTAGTCACGTGGGCCTAATTTTTTAAATACATACATTCTGTACAATAATAAAACAGCTGCCTGAAGCAAGTGTGAATTACTAAGCGACTTAGCTAAGCAGATACGGGCTACGGCTAATTATTAATCTCCGATGAAACACTTCAGCAGATCAAAATAATACGTGGTGTGGTCGAACCGGTAAGGCTGACATTCGTTTCGGCTGATATCCACGGAAAAGCAACGTCTAAAATAGCACAACAATCTGTGTCAAAAATGATAAGCGGAAAGGCCATTTTCATAAGTGTGTACAGAGCGACAGAAATGATCTGAAGTGTAGTGAACTGGTATGCATTAAAAACCAGTTCGTTCGCTTCGTACACTTTTGTAGCATCTCAAATTAACTGACATTTCAGTATGGCTAATAACTTCAAACACTACTTCGCGGACAGAACACACAAGTAGCGACCAGGGTTGTCTACGTCATATAGAAAAACCGGAACAAATAGACATTATTCTATCATAAAAATGAAAGTCCCTTCTAAAGGAATTTGATTTTATTTAATAACTAAATTATCTCAACGTTTTCTGTACCGTTTGGTTTACTCAGGCTCAAAATGTCCTGAAATTAAAGCAAGCCAAAAATAGTGAATAAACCTGACATAAAAAAAATTTTAAAAAACAGATAAAAACACGTTTACACTAGAAAACAGATAAAAACACGCTTACACTAATTTTGGTTACTTCAGCCTGCATCGTTTTCCAGTTAAGAGAAAAGAAGAAACAGACAAACAAACGGACGTGCAAGACCCGCAATGTGTCCTATTAGAACGGCCGCATGACAAATGTGTTTGCTAACACGATGAAGTAACGCAACGGTAGAAAATCTAACTGTCGTGACAAGAGTTTCGGTAACCGCATCTACAACCGGTAAAAACGGACCCCCTAGACATCGTGCAATAAAAATGTCAAATCTAAACGAATATGAATAACGTTTCGCACATTTATTGCCCAATAAATTCCTAAAGCGATTGCCAAATCGAAGGAAATCAACTGAACCGAACGGAACTGTAGTCACTGCACCGACCCATTTCAGTTCAGTTTAGTTCGGTTCAGTTCAGTCGCTTTGCACACGCCTTAAGAGAGTGAGAAATGATATACATTGTGTCCAAAAAAAACTAAGCAGATTTGTGTTTGTCAGAACTGCGTCAAATTTCCACCGATTTTGATAATTTTTGGCAGAAAGATGGCAAACGATCCAAATATATGCGAGGTGCACTCATTTTTCACCTCACCTAATTTGCGTCATCACCTTACCGTGTTAAACGCAAATGTTCCAAATTGCTACATAACGCCGAATGTTGT
>Ga0209367_1001267_pt1 | contig 30422 bp, 12 predicted proteins | sample WorMetLIZISLAND2_FD_187412 | JGI IMG/M metagenome (GOLD analysis project Ga0209367, IMG submission 187412) | Marine gutless worms symbiont microbial communities from Max Planck institute for Marine Microbiology, Germany - Olavius geniculatus... ...
CCTTCTTCGCCATCTTTGACTTTGTCCATGGCTCTCTCTAGATCCGCGATGAACACAGTGGGTGATATTGGATCTCCTTGTCTTGTACCCCTGCTGGTTGCAAACCAGCTTCCTTCTTGCCCACATTGGTTGCCTGTGAAGGCACGAATTGAGTTCAAGATCGCCACCATGATGCACGCCATTCTTCATCAACGCGGCCCGGCATATTTCAACAACATGGTCATATTTAGCAGTGAAAAGTCTGGATGCTGACAGCTCCGTTACAGCTCCGTGAGGGCTCGGACCTAGTTCGGGAAGCGCGCCTTCTTCGTCTGCAGTCCACCAAACTGGAACCAGATTCCTTCCCACATCAGAAACATTGACTTGATTTACAGATATTATTATTTGAAATTTAAGACGAAAGTGATGCGTTTTTGTCAAGCTATAGTTATTTGTTTTGGGGGCCGCTTTTCATTGAAACAGTGTGTACATTAACCGCACAAGTAACTTGTTTTTTTTCTGCATTTTCCAGCCTTGATTTTTTTTTGTGCTTCACTGTGAAATCGGACGTGGACGCCAGTCCGTCGATCCGTACTCTACGCCCACAGTCGATATATGCTGCGTCAACACCGCTCAACGACAACTGCCTGGATTTAACCACCCATCTCGGCGTACCACCCTCGCCTCACCAGTCCCCATCCGCTGTCCCTCGCCAAGACGAGAAATCAATAGTCTCCCCGCGGGCGAAATTCGATGCAAATTGGCGTAATCCGTCAAAGTATTAGAACGACATCGCGGCGCTGTGGTACAGAGGCTGGAGCCTGTAATCCCGATCGAATCAAACGTCGCTGTCGTCGTCGTCGCTGCCATTCTTTCTACCCTCCAGTCGAGTCAGTCCTTGCGCTGACGCGGGGAGGTGCTGCCACGCTCGGAAATGTGGATAAATGTGTGTTCGCGCATGTGTATGTGGCGGTTGCTCTACATCGGGTTCGGTTAGTACAGCGATGGATGACCGTCTCTTCGTGGGCAAACCGTCTACGATAGACAGCCACAAAAACCCAGATCAACTCAGCCTGGTCGGCAGGTGCAGAGAATGCCAGCGAAAGCCTGTAAGTGAGCAGGCACACCGGGCGATGCATTATCCGCGGGCTGACAACGTAAGGCAAAAGGATAAAAAAAAACCGGAGATCCCGTAAGCCAAGTGACTCGGGACGGCCTGCTTTAAATGCGGTCGTCCTCCAGGCCGTATTGCGCGTCTTCTTCGTCCGTCCGTCCGTCCGTTTGTCTGTCCTTTAGGCTGTTAGTCCATTTGTCTCATACGGGCTGCTAACTCAAAGACAGAAAAATCAAAATGTTGCAGTGTAACATATCGATTTTAAAAAAATTATTGAGCGCTTATCCAATCATCTAAACTTGGAATGACTTGCGTCGAGCTTCTTAGTTCCAATTCCGTCGCAGTCAGCATTCAGTTCTTGTTCCCCGCATTATCACACAGGCTATGCCTACAACTGCAACTGCTCGTCTTATCAGCTTGTGCTGTTGATATGATCACTGTCTTCAAGCTGTAAAATAGTTCATAAGATACAATTTGACCGGTTTTTCTGTCGTAGGCCCATTCTTGTTTCTTTAGAAGAGTACACATCTCGAGTCGTGATAAATCGTATGACCGTTAACGAACGAAATGAACTGAACTGAACTGAACGCCATTTCGTTTGTTTGACACAGTCTGTGTAACGTACGTAACTGAACTGCCATTTTAGTTTAGTTCAGTTCTGTCGCGTTGTACACGCTTTTATGACCAGATGCAATGCATAAGAACGTAGTCTAATGACAAACATTCATTTTGGCCGAGATTAATTTATCATAACCAGATAACGTAATGTAACTTAACCACAAAAACCCTTAGCGAACTCAACAAAAGCACGTGTCTATAATAAATGGAGTCGATATGGCATCAGAGGCAAATTCTTAATGCATTTTCACATCAGCTGTCTCTACCCATAATACTCTCATTGCTTTATTCTATGTGACGATCATAAAATCACTGTCCATCCGTATGTCCGTTTCATTCCTACAGTAGCAACTAAAATTAATTTTGTTGAAATTCTGCGAAGTCGTTTAAAACCAGAAAAGTGCAGGCGTGTACAAAGCGACAGAAATAAACGGAACGGAAGGAAACTGAATCTCACTTCCGTTCAGTTGCGTGCTATATTTTGCTTCAGTATGTGCAACAGAAACTTAGTCCGAAGAATAAGCTTACTACGTTATTAGTTCGGTTTCTGGTCGATTTTCCGTTGAGTTCTGACGTCTTGGTGACGGCTTAGCTGGCGCCGTTGCGGTAACATCGTTGGTAGCATCGACGAAGTTGTTCAACGTTGAGACGCGTCAGTACTGACATGGGTAACCATGTGTGAGTATACAGTCTTTGTAGTTGACCAAGCCAGCTCAGCTTGGCCATTTCTTCGTGGCTAGGCAAAATGAGTACTGGCGATGGTAAGGCTACTGCTAGAAAAGAAACGGCGAGTTATGCGTAACAGTAGGCCTTGTTAACTTACCAATACTGTTGGCATACAGACCCAATCAGTTAAAGGCACTGGCTGCTAATAAAACCAAACATTCAGCCGACTAGGGTTGTTTGGTGGTTCAAATGACTCAAAATCTCAAATTGCCCAGAAGGCGGCTAGATCCCAAACAGTTTTGCTAGGCTTACCTGTCTGCGCGAAATCTTCTTTCTTCTTCTTAAAATGTTTTTTCTTACTATGCACTGCGACAGTTCTTCGTCTGACTCGACAGCGTTATCTGTTCCCATTAGTGAAGAGACTTACAGTTAGATTCATTACGTGGTCACTCCGAGACATTGTGATCGATCGATCGGTAGACTTTCCTTTGTCGATAATCCATCGGTGACTCTTGTGTGTACAGCAACGTGTGATATATTGGTAAAGCCTAAGTGGAAAAAAATGATACTTCAAAGAAATTTGAGGCAAATAGTCTTTTGAATAAAAATTAGCATAACTGGTTTAACAAAGTGGTTATTTTCTGTCCAGCCAATTGTCATAAATCGTATAATATGATATTATTTTGATGTGATGTGGGTATAGGCCTAATATCGCCTTTGTGATTTTTGCTTTTTGGATGTGTTATTTGTTGATCGTCGCCGATTATTATTGTGCGTGAACTGCAGTGTTGCGTACGCATTTACTACAATAATGGTCACCACGAAAAAGGCACAGGCACATAGCCAAAGTTAGTAACACGTCGGTCTAAGTCAAATGACATTAATATTAGCTGACAAAAAATATACAGGCTAAGCAATACAAAAAATGTCTGTTTTAAGTTAGGAAACCATGCACTATTATAAAATAATACATCACTGTTGATTGTAATGTGGTAAACAATTTCATTAATTTTATAAGAACAACGACAGTTTTACATAATGGCCTTGTGTCACAACTCACAAGTTTATCAGACGCTAAACAATTTTAAAATTCTTCAAACCACACTGTAGCTATGTTATGTTTTTTTTACGTTAGCCTGCATTTTTGGACCATTATTTGCCTTCAAAGTTTATTCGTCCGTCTATCACTATCTTCGTCTGTGCATCTGTCTGTCTGTCGCGTACGCGATCTGAATTCGAAAACGACGAAGCATAACAAAGCCGATATTGGTATAGTCTATACGTTTTCAGAACAGAACCTGCAATTTGCAATTAATTTTTTAGTTTAAAAGCTTTAATTTTCTGTCAAAAGGGCAACGGAAAAGGTTGGCGGACGTCAAAAAAACTAAACAAGAAGCCCAGCTGTCGCTAGGATAGCCGATCGTACTGATTGTCAGTGATCTTCAAGGTCATCCAAGGTCGATGATTTTTATGTCATTTGAAAGCCAATATGCGATTTCCTGTCAATGATCAATGATCAGATTCGGCCACTGGCTGACATTGTGCACTTTAAATATTCACATACTTTAAATATTCACAAATATTCACATCAATAGCAACCTGGCCTTATCTCGCACCGTTTAGCCACAATAACGCGTACTGACTTTGAAGGTCATTTAAGGTCAGTGATTGCCATTTAATCTGTCAGGGCGTATGCTACACTCTATTAATGATTTGTAGTAATTTAAGCCGTATCTCTTACTTACCGTTTCTGAGATATCGCCAGTTTTTCGTTGCAAAACGCGCGTAACAGCCTTCAAGGTCATCTAAGGTCACTTGTCATTTGAAAACCAGTAGACCCCTATGAGACTTTTTATTAATGATCAATAGCAACCTAAGCCCTGTTTTGCACCGTTTAGTCACAGTACATCCATGACAGACAGACAGACAGACGGACGACAACCATGACAACATGGTCACTTAAGTACGGTCGGCTATAAAATGGCATAGCTTTTATTTTGTGAATAACGACTTATGTGGTGCCTCGTACTTTACTGTCAACGCCTGACACTTTTGGCAACTGTACGGACGACCGCATATTATGTCGTCACTCAACGTCGACTGGTTTTCTTGTTTTTTGAAGGGAAAGTTGTCGGCATCACGATGTTGCGGCTCGGTCAACACGTTCAAGACGCTAATCGTGCAACTGACACTTCGCTATACGCTGTGCCACAGTAGGCTTACGTCTTCTCACGTCTTTCCTTCTGGACAGCAGATAATTATGCAGTCCTAACAAAACGTGGAAAGTCGCCTGGAACTAGCGTAAAGTAGAATCTTAGTTAAATTTTTGTACGTTTTGTGCTTTGTGCAAAATAACTGTTATGTGTGAAACACGACTATACGATAAAACTACTACCATACTTCGAAACTTGTTGCAAAGTTGTAAATTTTTCCGATATTTCGAATTCCGTTAAATCTCGAGCAGTTCGGCTACAGTTTGCAATGCAAATTTTCTGTGGAGGTTCAAATCTACCATTTTCTTTATGCCGGATAGTTTTTAACAGTGTGCTTTATGTAGACGCACAACTGCACATCACTTACAAACGCGCAACTTATGCTAGGACAAACTGAACAAATTGTGCTTGCCTCTACACCGTGTCTCAGAAAAAAACAGTCATAACTGTTTTTTTGTCATAACTTTGTCAAATTTTTACAAAATTTGATATTTTTTGCACAAAGATGGCCAATACGATAAAATTATGCAAGGTGCACTTACTTTTTACCTCTCCTAATTTATGTCAACGCACTACCGTGTGAAACATAGATGTTCCAAATTGTTGCATAACGCTGAGTTATTTTCCAAGAAAACGATTTAATTAAGCACAAAATAATACTCAATGTAAATTATTCAACAGAATTATAAATTTGTATAACAACTTGTTTGCAAATGATCAGAATTTATGTCCAAATGGGCCCCGCATACAAAGACAATGGTTTAGATGGAACGCATTGACTGATAGCGGAATCATCGACTGACTGAAAAAAGGCATTCACGCATTGATTAGACGTTTTTAAGCTTATCAGTCAGCTATTTTGTTGTCTGCTATTTTTACCATAAAATATTTAATACCACAAAATTATTAAATCGCGTAGCACTTTTTGTCGAATTAATGATGCAAAGGTGATCAATCTGATACAAATAATTACCACGTAATGTAACAATTTAAAGCATCTGTGTTTCACACGGTAGTGCGTTGACGTAAATTAGGCAATGTAAAAAACAGTATACCTTACATAATTTCATCGTCTTGGCCATGTCTGTGCCAAAAATTAACAAAGTTGATTGAAATTTGACAAAGTTATGATCAAAACAATTTTGACTGTTTTTTGAGACACGGTGTATATAGGCTCATTGGCAGAGTGCGCGCTAAATAAATTACGAGTATATAGTCTGAACGATTTCGGCTGGCCTGGCTTCAATCACCAAGTTTAGGCTGAACAAATTTTTCAGAATTATTAACGTGCATGCTTTGAATTTATATTTCTCCCAAAGACTAAAGGATTTGACGATGTCCTCTATAATTACGTGAAAAAGACACTCGTGCAGTGACGTATCAGGGCCCTTCGGCGCTGAAAATTTGCGCATTATTGCTTCCTGAAACGTCTGAATTTATGTATCAGTTAACAAAAAAGCCTTAACATCTGGAGGAGGCGACTTCATCCACGAACTTTCCACCCCCTTCCTTAAATTTGAACTGCGCCCCTGTATTAGTAATTAACAGTTTATGCTTCTGTAGCTATAGCCTGTACACGACATTAAGGCGCTTAACTGATAGATACACGTAATAATGCGTAGGTTTAATAGAGGGGGATTGGCCATCTGTGACAGTTTGTGACAGAGGGAAGAGGGGGTCAAATTTGGTCAAAAAGCGTGACATATTTTTTGATTGGCCCCCTAATTCATTATATAACTCAGTGGCGTGTTAAAACGCTGAGGCTCACGGCGTGTTGCAGCGTGTCTTATCTGGTATGGGCTACATCAGAAGTGGGCAGTGGCACGTCGTGACGCCACGGTCGTCGTCGGTCGTCGGCCAGACCTTCACGGCGCACCACCGACCGACCGGTAGTCAGTGCAGCCGCCGTGCTGTCGGCGTGCTGGTCTCCTGGGGCGTCTGTCTGTTCAGAGCCACCCACCGTGACGACTCAACGACCGACAATTTCTTGTACAGGCCCTACATACCATCCGTGACAACAGCGTATACGCTATACAGTCAGGTATAGTGTTATACGCTACTTACTGTTTAGCACCGGGCTGGCACGACGTTTGTGTGCGTCGCATACTGGCAATAGATCGATCTGTCACCTTTCAGTATCATCACAAATAATGTTACACAACCGTTCTGTTAGCCCAAATCCCACTTTTTCGACTTTTATCCTACTTAGTTCTACAAAAAGTCGAAGTAAGTAGAGTTTGGGTAATAGACCGTCCATCTCTGTGTTCTCTACAGGCCCCTAACCAAAAAAAAACAAAAAAAACGAAAACAAACCAAACCTGGAGTGCACTTTATCAGGGCCAAAAATAAACGGTGTGTTAATTTTTAGTTTAAAACATCAAAGGTATAAAAGCCACTAAACACCAAGAAGATGACACATGTCGCGCGCAATTATGGATTGGTGGGTTCTGCATTCAGTGGCGTGATTTACTTTCAACGTCTGAGACGTTCGACAACGGGACCGAGCCTTCGCCGTCGCTAGTGCTCGGCTATGAAACAGTTTGCCACCGGTCGGACATTGTCGCGTCCAACACACTTCCACAGTTCCGCCTTCAAATGAAAACATTTCTGTTTAGACAATCTTATACATCTTTAATTTTGTCGTGACTTGCGCTTTTACCTGTAGACCTAGCAGTTTTTACTCAGGTTACGTTAAAAGTTTGTGATGTAATGTAGAATGTCGCATATTACGTCAAAAAATTTACCACGAGAGTAGCCGTGACGGTGACAATACATATATTCTCTCGACTGAAAATTATACCAACTGAAAAAAGCACAAAAAACAAAACTAATCTTACTTGATATTCTCTCGAATTTTACTTAACCCAGACATCCCATGTAGCTGATGTGCTATAATGGCAAAGAACAGAAAGATTAAAAGTAGAGATAAGATATAGTAAATGGTGGGAAATTGTGGCAATACGTGAGATAAAATAACTGTGTTAAGCTCTGGAGAGTGTTTTTGGCGAGCGATCGTGCTAGCAATAGGCTTAGAAGCACTGTCAAAATTTATCTTATAGAAGGAACAAAAGAGACTATATCCCGACATATGAATGTCACGTTAGAAGGCAGAGCTATACACTTGGGCGAAGTTGCAATGGCGTTGCTGTTAAGTAATAAATTTCGTTTTTATGACCGATGTACATAGGTACGTCGCTCTGCTTGGCTGACGTCTGCCGTGCGTAGAAAGACCAGTCGCATTATATTATACGCCTCGCCTGGCTGCCGTCACGCCCTTTTGCTTTGCCTCATACAGCAGGCAAGCTCGTCACAGTTCAGCCACTGTTGTACATACACGTCCTGACGCCACGACCGTTCGCTCTGTTCACGTTCTTGTGCGTATGTTCCAGGTCTTCTATTAGTGATTTTCTCGGACAAGCAGGCGGCAACGGGCAACGACCGACCACCGCCATGGATGTTTGGCAAAGGGACGGTGAGTTGGACTTAATTTCAAGCCTTTGTTTCGCGAGTTTTTTTTATTGTTTTGCGAGTCGCGGTATACGTGCTTGACGACAAAAACACGATATAGGTTACACTTCTTGGGGCGTCTGTGAGAATTTGCCCACTGTAATCCAAACTTGAATTTTTGCCTTCTACACTGAAATGTTTTGCGGGAATTACGGGCGTCGCCGCGAGCAAGGTAGCCATGGTCATACGCCCTAGCACTTTCCTTGTTTTGGTCACAGGCATGTGATTTTTCACAGCCGGAGAACCATCTTTATGTTTTTGGTACAGGAATTCGCTGTAATTCGAAAAAGTGCTGCAGGTGCTTTAACCCCGGACTAGAGATTTGCCCCATATTTAAAGCATGTTAATTTTTGGGACGCAATGTGCGTCTTCTGTTGTATCCTCAGTCCTTTTAAGTGTTAAATTCCTTCCGCCTGTAATATGTTAACTGTTTTGTTTAGCGAAAAAAAATATAACTTGTCTGATAAACATAGGCCTACAATAGATAAAACATTTTAAGTGAAAAATCGTATTTTTTATTTATCCTGGTGTGCCTATCTGAGCTGTGAGCCTAAGGCGTCAGCTCCGTTTGCCTAGTGGTTAGCACACTTCGAGTTTAACGCCCAAACACTTAGGGAAATGTGCTTTTATTGAGATGAAATGCAATATTTTTTCCTTACCTTACCTTACCTTACCTCCGGGGTGGGCAGGCAGCCGCAAGTAGACGGCTATAAAGCCGTAGTCGGCTGTGAAGCTGAAACCAGCACAAGAGCACTGGTAACGTGTAGCAATCTGCCTACACGAGTTTGGTCAGCTGTTAGTCAGCTCCTCACCTCCAGATTTTAGAAATCTTTCGGGTCATCGGTGCAAAGCCCCACCACCACGACAAGGTGGCTGACCACGGTGGGGAGAATGCAATATATTTGCAACAGAAATATTTTCTTTACACGTAACGATGACTTTGTCTGTGCATGTGCGTGTGTAGAGGCAATGATGACCGGGTTAATCGTACTGTGCGTGCTGTGCGGAATCATAGGCGTTCTCATTCTTGTAGTCTGCTGCTACATCTGCTGCAGGCGCTACTACTACAAGGTTTGTATGGACCCAGCCTCCTACCCTCTGTGGGGATGCATATGAGAGTTGAGCATCCGCTTCTGAGTTAAGTAATAATATAATGTCGATGTTGGGTGTCCATACACCAATAGCCTGCGAACGGAATGCGGACATGCTGCCCAAGTCGTTTTTATCACTCCACGAGTCCACCATTTCTTCAACAATCAAAATTGATCGTTATTAACTTACGCTAAAAGTTATCGTAAAGCAGCCTTTTATTTGAACGTAGCAGCACTATACTCAATAGAAGTTTGAGATCTCTGGTGGCTTGTACTTTGTTAAACGTTGCTGGGCGCGTGTTGTGCAGAAAAACAGCGACGTGTACGACGCGCGGTTTGTGGCGGGTCATTTGTGGTGGACGGACAATGAGAGCGAAATGATGATGTCTGGTGGTCGTCAGCCACTAGCGACCGCACCGATGGCTGCCCGCGGCCCCGCCTACAACCCCGGACCAGTCAGCCGAACATCCACGACCATCGTCGGCAGCTCGGGCTTCAGGCGCTAAACTGTCTTTCCTGCACTGTGACAGAACTTCACCGAACACAGGAGTAATAGCGTTCACGCAAGACCAGTACGACGACTGCAGTAAAATACCTGGAAACGATCGCCGTCGACTCTTTTTAGGCTCAAGTTCTCTCCGCTTTGATGTGCTGTGAATTTGTGGCACAACATGCCGTACAATAAGTTACATTTACAACAAATCTAAAGTAATACAGCAAATTCACAACAAATTGTGCAGCACTAGTCGATCCATGTCAAATCTTAAACTATATACGCTCAGCTCGGACTGACGGCTGCAGTCGTACGTCACAAACCTAACGACGGTGTAGCCTATGCGATCTGAACGTGGTTTAAGTATGTTAGAGAGAGAAAGAGGGAGTATTTATTTGCCAAAAACACAAATACAGTGTTGTCGTACGATACTAGACAATGTAGGCGGGCTACCAAAAAGCATTACAACATTGTCTGGAGTGGTATAAGCTCATACTGCGTACCCCCTTATCTACACCAGCAGTGTCGTAACTATACTAAGGCTTACACCAGATCCACAGCATTCCAACACGTTAAAACGTTGCAGGCATTACAGCTTTTTGTACGACTTGTTTTCCAGCCAATCCACAAGATATCAAAATGTTGGAGTCTGGGTCTAAACCTAACAGTGAGTGCAGAGAACTTCTAATGCAGTATTTGCAACGTAACTGCAAAACAAAAAAACTAAAGTTGTAATTGTATTGTAGCTTCTGCTCGTAGTTCAAGTATTTCACTCGCGCGAACGCTGCAATAGGCCTACAGCAAAATTTAACGAAGTCGAAGGCGACTGCTTCCAGTTGTATTTATTGCGATTGTGCGCAACGTGCGCGAATGCCGTAAAATACTGAGTTGTACATACGTGTATTATAATGAACTGACGTTTTGTGCTGCGTGTGGTCCGGCGACGACCTACATGACGAAGGGCAAATACGAGTGTTTCTAATACAAGATCAGTTGCACTAAGTTGTCAAATACAAACATAACCAGCTGACGGGTAACGCAATGTTGGCACTGCGCTACACGAAGTTTTCATTTCAAAGAACTGTCTGTTTGTCGCATGCCCAAAGTTGTACTGCATCCCAATCCCTGTTTTCGTGACCGCGAATCCGTCTTTTGCCATAATCGTTCTGATTCTAAACTTGTCCGCGGTATTTCCAGGTTAATGGAGGATGGCGTAAAACATTTGCAGTTTTATCAGGCGGAATCGCTCTTGCAGCGCAAGCGATTCTGCCTTTTTCTACAAATTTCTCTGTAGTATGGTCTGTCTGTCTGTCTGTCCCATGCCCCTTGCGTAAATCGACGAGCATGATTATGGTTCACCGGGTGTCACCACTGATCAGCGATTCCGCCTTTACCTAACTACTTTAGTCCTCGTTTATATTATTCCGTTGGCCGTGCTTGTTGAAAAACCCAATCCTTTTTATGCGAGGCTCATCGTGTCATTAATATAACTAACATTATGCTGTTATCGAGAAAATACCTGTTTTATTTTTGTGTCACTTTCATATGTGATCGTGAAATACGATTGTATGCGCGTTTATATCAATGGCTCCACATGCTGTAGGCTTACTGCGTGTATGCCGGCGAACATTCAACATGCACTGTATTTTGATTATTCTATGTCAGCAGTGTTTTACAGTGTTAACTTAAAGCACGAAGATTATTCTTCTTCAACAATTCTTTACTACTATTAATTTCTATTGCGCAACAATATTTATGAATTGTGATATGACAATAGGTCTACTCAGTTATCGGTAGCTAGTAACTGTTAGTAGGCTATAGGCTACAGGTATCAGAATTGACGAGGCTTCGGTGCGCTAATGTTTCAAGGTTTAGACTGGGAATCGAACTGTTGTGAGGTGGTGTCTAGAGTGTTTAAGTTCGACTAACACGCACTTGTGCCACTCCAGGTTGTGGTTCAATAATACACATAGCCGCTGGGTCCGTATAACCTGGCCCGTTTATAGACGGTGCCTATAAGCTTACATGTAAAACTAAAACTTGCATGTACATGTATATAAGTTGCATGCAACTGCTCAAATCTTTTAGTCCAAAACTCGCCTACAATTTTGTCTTAGGCGGTGTGATCAGCTTTGGGCAGTTGCATGCAACCTGAATGCAAACTTTATTTTTCACATGTAGGAAGAGGCTTGGATTCTATTCCATAAGCTGTATAGGCTATAGGCTACAGGTATCAGAATTGACGAGGCTTTGGTGCGCTAATGTTTCAAGGTTTAGACTGGGAATCGAACTGTTGTGAGGTGATGTCTAGAGTGTTTAAGTGTATCGCCTCCCCGACTAACATTTGTTGAATTCAACGATAGAAATGCCTGCAGACGTCTCTGAAAACGTGACGTTTTTTCTCGTTTTTCAACTAGTATTAACTATTACGGTTAGGCTACTGTAGGTAAGAAGTTAGCGAAACTACGAATCTGCGCTGTCTTCGTTTAATTGTGTTAATGTTATTGTCTCTACCGAAAAAAAAGAAGTTAGGCCTACGTGTTTGCTTTTTGGTTTTTGTCTGTCTGCAATATTACTCAGAGTTACGAACGGATTTTAATTAAATTTTTACAGGGAGAGTGACTCAAGGAAAATCAATTAATTTTGGTAAGGATTTGGCTACAAAATTTTTTAAAAAATCGTTTGCGGAAGTGCGATATTTTACTATTATTCGCTAAATGTCAGCACTGAAGCAGAGATTTTTTGGCAATGTGTGTGTGTGTGTTTTGCGAGTGTTTCTAGGTATTAAAATTATATTATTGGATTTACTGTTAGTAGGCTTACTGCAGCTACTACTACAGACAGTATGCAGTACTATTATAGCATACCATTACTTTTAACTTATTATTAGTCTATCTAATCAATCAATTTAGCTGATAAATATCTCTAGTTATTAGCTCATTTAATTAGGCTTATTTCAAATCTACAAACCATCGAAGCATGTACATAAGCCAGCTCATAGTCTCTCCGAAACAAAGTAGGCCTATCATATTTTTGCTTGTACATGCTATGACTGTATTATTGTCATCTACTGATATGTACTTTGTCTTTGCATGCCCAGTGATCGTCAAGCTTCGTTTTGTCTGCTAAACACAAATGCTACTGTATGAAATGTTGAATTTGCTCATATGACAGAAGCAACGTGCAGTAGGCTTACTTTGTGTACCGCGGAAAATAAATTAATAATAATAATATAACGTACACTACGCCTCATTTTTTGGGAGCTTGCGTAATTTATTTTTTTTCTTCTGACAAAATAAAATTTCGTTACTTTTGCCGGTTTGTGTAACTGCTATTTTACCACAATTTCTGACTATCCATTTTAGGCGGCGATGCCGGTTTTTGCGACGTGGTGTTGCCGCAACGTAGTCCGTTCCTTTGTATAAATGTATGTCTGTCTGTCTGTCACATTCATGCACAGGCAAAAAAATAGACAGAATGAGTTGGTTTTGCTTTCCCAGGTGATGCGCTGAAATAGACGTTGAGCAAGGTGGGAAATTGAAAGACGATTTAATGGCCAGTTGTGACAATATTTTTTGTACCACAAATTATTACAACTGCACAATCCTGCTTCAAGTTACAGTCGATAGTGCCTGGAATTTTTTGAGGGGACACAATGTATGCTTAGTTGTTGCAAATGACAAACAAGGAATAACAATCATTACAAGAGGTCAATAACAGCACAATTAACAGCTAATTCGTCCGAATTAATGTTGTTGCCTGTTCTTTCCAGCATATGTCCACATATGGTGACAGATGATGACTGGTGGAAGTAGTCTAGTGGTGATGGGCTATCGGACTCGTAACTTGCAGGTTGCGACTTGAATCTGAACGCTGAATCAAGCAACCTTGAGCAAGTTGCTAACCTACTGTGTGCTTAGGCCAACTCAGCTTCCTACTCTTAGCGGGACGAGAAATAATTTAGTTCAATTGCTAAACAGTCTATAGTTTTACATTGGTAAAATAATAATCAACGGTAAAAGTGTCTAGGAAGAAACGATCATTTTCCAACGTGAGATTCAACAAAGCGATGAATCGGTTAATTTTAACTTGCACAATAGTGGATTGAACTGATAAATGTAAACAGCAGTCAGAGTCAACAGTGGCGGATCCAAGAGGGAAGAGGAGGCGGCCACCCCCTCTCCCAGTTGACTGAATGCATCTTAAAACATGTGAAAATTTTGTACGAAGTGCATTATTTTTGCATAAAATTTTCAAATTTTCAGCCCCCTCCCAGACCCCTATCCTATCCTTTCACTTCCCCCTATTTACAATTTCTAGATCCGCCACTGAGAGTCAAACCTCTGGAGAGCAATGCGTTTTATTTTTTAACTGACTGTAGAAATGGCAATTGCAAATAAAAACTCACGCTCAAATATTTAAGATGCGGATTGTGATCCAGATAGTCACAAAAATCTAATCACTTCAATCAACAAGTAATTTGAGCAAAACTCATATGAGACGCGCGATAGCAGTTGCTGTTTGCAGGTTGTCTAGGTCTATCTCCAGCCATGTCGGCGCAATTCACTTATGAAATGTGCACCACGGGCAAAAATTGCAAAAAAACACTAGAACTTATCGACTAGAACTATTTTGAAAGTTCAAGGTCATTCAAGGTCATCGATGTTGACACCGGTTAAAAACTCGTCACCAGTGCTTGTTTTGATAAGCAGTATGTCTGCGTCCATCTGCAACTGCATGTTTTTACACTAAAGCGGTTAAATAACCACTTTTAAGGGGGGTAGCCGTCTTTGACTCCCGACTGCGCAGGACTCCTTGACCTTAGAGGGTCGGGACTTAGACAGCTAAAATCTATGTTCAGTATGCTGAAAATTTCACATGCAGGTTGTTGTGATCTATCTTCAGCTATTTTGTCACAATTCACGGTTGAAACGTGCTCTGCAGCCAATTTTTTTTTCAAAAAATCACAAAAATCCTTCTTTTGGGGTTCAGTCGTTCAAGGTCATCGATGTTGACAAATCAAAAAAGCACGTCACCAGCGCTTGTTATGATATGCAGCAAGTCTGTACCTATTTGCAACCATTTTCACACTGTAAGAGCCAATAATGGCAAATAACGTCTTCTTAGGGGTACCCCACGTTGACGCCCTCGTTCGAGGGAAACCCCATCATCATTTCGTCACTAAAAACTACAGTCCTTGGGGCAACCCACAGTAAAGATTCGTGATTCTAGGTGTCGCCGTTTTGATACAGTACCAGGGTGTGACGGACGGACGGACAGACGGACACCTCGACGATGGCTAAGACGCGCGAAGCATTACATGCTGTCGCGCGTAATAATGACTTCATTGGTAGATAAAGAATGACACAAGCATACGCGTTACTCCGACTTATTTGGGGGACGTCGTCCCAACCTTCCAAATAGACCCAGTTTCACCAAAATCGGCTTGTACGTAGCTAATCGACTAACGCCGTGGCCAGAGAGGCCGACAGACGAACGGATGGATTGGTGTGATTACGTAACTCGTTCTTTGGCTGACTGATGATCGAAGCAGGACATCCGTCCGAGATGTAAGGTACAACGCACAGTTTGCGCCGCGATTTATAGGCTGTAACTGCTTGCACGTAAATTAATAGAGTCCATTTACATATGACTGCTAAACGCCTCTCACGCTCTATTACGCCCATATAGCTCTCTTCTGTACAGTCTCTGAGCATGTAGGCTATAGGCGCACAATAGCTACGCCGACAAAAACTCGTATGCCTTTAGCTAGTGGTTCAACTCCACCGTAGCGTGAAGGGCGTTACCAAGCTGTGTGTACATTGCAGAGTTAGAAGGCAGTCCGAGAGTATAACTGCTAATTCAATAGACGGCATTGGCGTTTTGCAGAAGCGTCAAATTGTCTCTGATTTTACTGCACAAGCTTCGCCGATTATACATCTTGGTAGAAGACATCGACCGCCAAGATGGTTATCGAAATTACCGAGACATTCGCGACGAGTGGTAAGCTTATTGAATCATACTACACGTCTTTGCACGTTGTGACGAAAATCCTGCATGTTTTATTACGTTTCGAGACTCCTGAATCTTGCGGTTTGTCTGTAACTGAATTAATAAAATAGATTCCAATACGACACGATAAGATAGATAATTTTGCACCTAAAATTGGTAGGCAATCTGTCAAGTTAATTTATAGAACAATAACCCACCTACTGACCAGCCGCAAGTATGCAAAACAAAGTCATTGTCACAAAGTTTGAACAGCTTTATCCTCAAAAATAAATGCCAAGCCCAGTGACATAAAGACTCCAGATTTTCACATAGCGTAGAGTCTAATATCTTGTGTCCAAATTTGTGTCTCTGGGTAAAATTTTCTTCAAACGAAAGCGTCAAAGAGGGGTACCCCGTACGAAATCGTTATTCTACCGCTATTAACTCGTCTAGCATGAGAACGTAGGGTTGCAGATATGCGCGGACTTGCTGTTCATCATAACAAGCACTGCTGACAAGCTTTGGCAGTATCAACATCGATGATCTTCAACGGCCACAAACTTTAAAAAGGGGTTTTGTGAGTTTTTCTGCGATTTTTTGTGTTAAACGCTGGTGAATGTTGTTATGTAATGCTGCTGCAGACACGGTTCAGACGCTGCTCATCATCACAGGAATTCTCAGCGGCGTCATGCTTGTTATGATAATTCTCATGCTTCTCTACGTCGCCGTCGCACGATACTGGAAAACGGTTAGACACGCCACTGTATTCAGCGGTTAAAATCATGGAAAGTGGGGGAGATTCGACTGGGGTTGCATCTAAAGCAAAAAAAACATTCGCGAAAACATTGAGAAATGTTTCTGCTTTGTTTTAGAAGTAGCTACGTCTAGAACATTTGCAGAAATGTTTACACTAAGAGTTTTTCGCAAATGTTGTAAAACATTTTAAATCGATTTTGCATGGCTTGAAAACAGGAGGTAGATATGTGGACTGATTGTGTGGTTGTTTCCGAGACCTGAGCAGTTCTAACCATTGACATTTTGAGCTGAATAATGACACACCTGTTACTTGTGCCCCTGACAGCGTTTACACAAATTTTGTTTTTTTTTCCGCGCCTCTTTCGTTTCGAATTAAAAGACAGTACGGAACAAGCAGACAGACGGACGGACGGACAGACGGACGAGCACAACCCGTATTACGGCGTATTTGAACGGTTGCACAATAAAACTTTTGCACAGATTTATTGTTTGTTTCGAGCCGTTGACTTTCCAGTGACAGGCTGCGGACGATAAAATGCTGCAAACCTTTTAACCAGGTAATCAGGTAACTGGTGCAAACCAGGTAACAACTAACAAAACGTCTGCACAAACTGCATAGCCTGAATGTAGCCGAGTGGGGGCGATGATATGTCTGTGGCTGCACTTCGTGCTCAATTGTTCGTTAGCACAGTCAGTTGTGGATGTCCGCATATTATAATGCTCTGCGTCGTCAGTTGTCATTAGCTCATGCCAATTAGCTGCTACTTCCGAGATTGCAAAGCACTGCTGGTCAGCACTTTAGCAAGTCGTCTGACCTTTATTGCATTTGTCTGAAAGGATCCTGACGTGCTCGTGACATTTGATACGACGATGAACTATGTTACACACTTTGGTCCAAAAATGTCTCACTTTTTAATAATTGCAATGACTTTCGTGACATATTATATTAAAATTGGCAATGAAAAGTATATGTAGCTACTTCGATTTGTGTAACCACGTTACGTTGTAAAACTTATGCATTATTATTAAATGAGTGACAAATGTACCAGTTAAGTGCAACGTACAACAACTTCGTCTACAGTACTGTCGACAATTTTTTGTGTTTTTTGGTCTACACGTCTAGACCTAACATCACAGAAAATTCGTATCGAGCGTGTGCCTAGTAAATACAATATGCCGCACTGTTGGAGTGGATAAGCGAGCACGCAGTACGAGCTCATACCACTCCAGACAGTGCGGTATCGTACTTAAACCGCGCTCAGATCGCATAGATCAGATCAGATCAGATCGCACTGTCGTTTGCTTTATGAGTTATGACGCATGAAAGTCCAAAAGTTCCGAAAGCAAACTAAGTGATTTTAAATCCACTTACTGCTAGTTAATTTGACTGCACTACATTACCTTGTAAAACTTCAATCGATTATGCATTGTTATTTATGGGTGACAAAATAATGCACCACAGTGTACTGTAGTGTCTAAATATTGTACTGTTTCAGTTTTTTTTTTTTTTGAAATTCTGCAGTTGTTTTCGTCACTTCGTGCATATCCGTTATGTACGACATATTACTCGCAAGAGTAGGCCTACTCTCTGTACATTTCTGGAAAAGAAGAAAAGGAAGAAAAAAAACACTAGTCAAACTTTGCGTCCCGGTGGAACTCAGTCACTTTCACCTCTTCAGTTGTGCTCAGAAGCACAATGTTCCTTTATCGCCCATTGTCTTTCTGGTTTAGTTTCAGTAGCTTTTTGTTTTTTGCACTTAGATTTCTTAACACACTAACAAATTATTTAAGTCCAAATTTCATTATGCCGACTTTGCGACAAGTTCGCGAACTTTGTCGAGGACACAAATCACGAAAGTCCCGATACAAATCACGACGCCGACTTTCGTGATTTGTGTCCACGACTTTCCCCGCGGAGAAGTTTCGGTGAAAGTCGGCGTAATGGAATTCGGGCTTTATGTTTCGTGTACAGAGGCGCGAAGTGATGAGACCGGTGGAAGACATGTATCCGATCAATGTACCGCCCGACTTCAGACCAACCGTTCCCGGCTCTCGAGCACCGTCAGGGCTCTCCGTTCCGCGATCGGCAGGGCCCAGCCAGATCATGATCCGCTGATGAGACACACGTAATTGTAATGACCAATTTTGACTTACGGTACTTACCAGTGAATGGCGTGTCGATTGCTGACTGAGACTGAGGTGTCGTTCATTCGCAGCAGAAAGTGAAACCTCGCTACAACTTCTTCCCTGCTCTATTGTATTTTGTTCGCGCGGGTTGCGAAATATAGCCGCTTGCCCGACCTCTCTGCGATGACTTCCAATATTTTTGGTTTTAGCTGGAGTTAGAGTTTCGCCTGTATCTGTCTATATTTTCGTATCATTAATAATATTAATAAACCTACAGACGATACAAACGATAGAAATGGCGTGAAACATCCGACAAGGAATACTATTAAAGAGGTCTGCCATTTTATCTCATTGCAGCGTTGAATTCACTAGCATTTGTCAGTTTTGCAAATATTATGGCCCTCCTAAGGATATTTTTGTTTATTTTTTCAGTCTTGTTAGTTCTTCTCGTTTTACTCCTCGCGCAAGAACTCCTCGTGAGGAACGTCATATATGGAGTAAATGAGATCAGTGTAATATTGAAGACCAACCGACCGACCGACCAACGACCGACCTCTGTTCCTGGAAGAGCCTTCCTGGAAGAACTTCAAACGGCCATATCTCCATAACGGTGCTAGATAGACACATGGTCACTTATGGACCACCCATAGGAAGTCGACGATTGGGAGTCGAATGGTCACGTAACCGATAACGTCACGTACCCCCAAAAGGTCAAGGTCGTGACCCCATTATCTTTTGAGTCGCCATTCCGTAACAATGAGAGATGGACGCATGCGTCGAGGTATAACAAGACAAACGTCAACTAGCGTCATCGACCATTATTGGAATTTTTTCCTTCTCAGTTCCTACAATCGGGAAATATTTTATGAACTTCGGGGATACAATTTCCAATAACGACCTCGACGCCACTCACTATTATTAAGGATAGACCATCTGGCATGGTTCTGAGGGTCAATGTCACTATTAAACGAATCTCAATTAGACGCCGGGTCTCTAATACAAGCCGAATGGAACGGAAAAGCTCTTTAAAGAATGCGCGCGAGGAGTAGGCTACATTAGATTGGTTACAATCTAATAATATTTTTGTGTTAAGATTATATCACGTTGTTTACAGTTGTGGACGGTATGCTCTCACACAGTTAATGAATTTGTATAGGCTACTGTTTTCATTAACGGATACTATTCTTGATCTAACGAAACGCAAAGTAACATTTTAATATTAGGTTATAGGGGGCCGACTTTGTTCGTATGCTCTGAAGACTGGTGCTGTCTCGAATGTGAAGATAATGATAAACAATACTTTTATCTAACAAGGTTTCTCTTCTGATAATTTCCTGGAATTTCCAGGTTACTCAGACAAGCGGTCATTCTGACGAGTGCGGAGTTCCCTGATAGTATCGCCGATGACGTGAGTGAATACGGCAGAAAGGATACAGACCATCTGGCATGGTTCTGAGGGTCAACGTCACGTTGTTGTTGGCAGGGTCTCCAAAATTAGCGATTTTGCGTCATTTATGATGTACTCTACCACGTTGTTGGACTCGTTGTATTCAGAGTCCTACTATTTACTAATTAGCGTATTGAAATATACAGATGATACGGTTTGCTATACCACGACTGACAACAAAATTTTGCGTAAGGTTAGTTTTAAGCATGGGCTAAAAAAAGAAGTAACTATTAATTAAATCCAAATATGGCGATCCGTATTCTTTTTTTGTAAATTCTGGCTCATTTTCCAGGACTATTTGCCACTAGGAGATCTGGCGTAAACTAGATAGTTCTACGTTGTGTTCGCCAGATAGCAGCTCCACTCTTGAGTGGAGATATTTGAGAACTCTGGGCGCTTTTAAGTATTAATGCGCACCTACAGCCTCTGTATCAATCTTTGAACGTGAAGTGCTATTCATAAGCACATAACAGCAGAAAAAGCATCATCGACGAAATACTGCTCGCCAAGCTGTGGCGCAGCGGACGCTATTTTGTGCCTGTAAAGTGTGGAGTGTGATAATATATTGATTATTGCGCAATGTATAAAACCGCGTTGTAAATTGTTGGCGTAATCACAAAGTCGTCTCATATAAACTTTGGAACAAACGTTCATGCACAAAGTAAGGGTAATGTTTTCATCCGTTCGGGGTGAAGGAGTTGGTATAGGCTGTCAAAACCTAAATCCCAACACAAAATAACAATAGTTGCCAGGAGATTTCTCACAAACATGTTCATCCATAATTTAACCTATCTATGCTCGTTTCAAATGCATTTATCAGACCCCGGACGTCCTAAAATCGACGGCGGCTGGGGTTTCGAATAGGCTACACGTTCAACAGACCATCGATCTTGTAATGATCCCGCCATCTTATGGCGCGGCTAATACAACTACTATTTAGCTGGAACTGTGTTAGGGCCCCAGCGAAAAAAAGAGAAAAGGGGGAAAAGTAAAGAAATGTGGGATAATTTTCTCCAAGGATTCAGGGGAAATAAACGCTCTTGGAGAACCCAAAAAAGTAATAACTACCAAACGCATAACAGCTAACCACCCATCGCTGACCGCTGTTTGAATGAAACAGGCCTAATACAGCTTAAATAGCCTACGTATAACAGACACAGATGCGAGTTAATTCAATAATTATTCAACACACTACAGTACCAATTTGTACAAGCTTTCTCTAACTACAAGCATTATAGCAATATAATTAAATACGTCGTGAATCTGCTTTGCACTCTATGCACCTTACTCGACATCAATAATTATTACTGCAAATGAAAGAAAACGCCATGCCCATCAGCTTGGAAACTGCTTTTCAAAATGACCACTGTTAGGTTAGAGTTAGGGTCAGAGTTAGTTAAACACTGTGTAATGGTGAACATTAAATCGCATACGTCCAATAGGCGGTCATATCTAATGACACATACAATTCGCATGCCTATAACTCAAACTCGCTCAAAACTGTAAAAGCAGAACCGTCCTAAAATCACAAGTTCGCGCTCACAAGGTCGACATAACACGCCTAAATATTACGGTTTATGGTTAAGGTTAGCACAAAGGTTTATTTGCAGTCGGTTACAACTTTTGGCCTTGAAGAAAAAAGTCTCAAAACAGTATAGCGCCAGAATAACGACTATTATGCTAAAACCAGCTTATATGACATTATGGCCATCTTCCGAGCTTACTACTTGTTAGTTATTAGTCAAAAATCTTTGACGTCAACAATATACTGACACTTCAAAGGTTTCACAAGGGACATTTAGAGGCTCAACGCCATGCAAATTGTCTGATCAACGGCTTTTTTAATCATACTTGAACAATGGCCATTAGAATTATAATTCTGCAGCTATTTTATAAAAAAATAATAATCTACGATGATTCAGCATTTTAACTTGGTGCTTTTGAACGATTCGTTACGCAGTGATGGTCCAGACCAACAGCTGTTTTTGATTTTGATTTTATCCCTTAGCATGTTTACTAACAAGGGCATGAGAAATTAAAATGAGAGTAATAATAATAACTAATGATAACAAAAAAGTTTGTGTGACTCTAAATCACTCGGACACAACATATGCAAGATGCACGTTAAAGCTCTTTACACATCATTTGTCAGAATCTAAGCATTTGACAAAATATGTAGCAACAACAAAAGCTGATAACATGCACGTCGTTAGAAAAAGACAACACCTGTTGCTGCTTCTGATGTCGACCAGGGTTTAGTCGCAGAAGCAGGGGACAGGTGACGCCACTAATCAGTGACGTAAGGCAGAAAACGCTGCGTCAATTTCTGCAAGCTCTTTTTAAAACTGCAATATATACAGAACGTAATAAAATTATCGCAATACGTTAAAAATTATTGTAAAACGGGTAATTACCGCAGCTAGATATACTACTGTGAAATAAAATCATAAACAACCACAAACTGCACTGCGTAGGAATTACTTGAGGCCACGTTCCACCGAGTAGGCTACAAACGTAAAAGAAGCGTAGAAAAGATAAGGAAACGTTTTAGGGGCATGGCATCCCCGCCCACCACAACCCCTGAGATGATGACGCATTATACGTCAACGTTAATACTGAACAAAAATATCAAGCTAGAGAATAACACAATCAAGACAATAACAGTCAAAACAATACAGCATTATATCTGCACTTAGCACTGGGCATGTACACTGTGTCTCAAAAAAAACCGGACCCCTATTACGTTTTGAAATAACTCCAACAAACTGTGCCTCATAATAATAATGATTAACTGAGAAAATCGTCAAAAGGTACTCAATATCGTAGTGTGTTACGGGCCGTGTACAGCAGTGTGTGTACCAGAAGCCGGTGAAAGATGTGGATGAACTGATGCAGCGCTTGGTGGAGGTCTGGTCTGGCCTACGGCAGACCGTTGTCGATGACGCAATCGACGAATGAAGAAGACGTCTCCGGGCCTGTGTTCGAGTAAAGGGACAGCACTTTGAACATCTGCTGTAACTTCTGACTATGATGTTGCTAATCAACAGTTCGTTCAACTTCAAACGTTGACGTTATAACATTTAAGGATTATTTAACTGACGTTGTTGGTTCGTTGGAGTACTGCAGTGCAGTTGCCTCTACTGTTGGTGCCACAGGAAAACCTCAGCTGGTACTCTGTTCTTAAAATTTTTCGCAAAGTAACACATGCTATTAAGTGCTGATTCTCTAACGATTATTTTTGTCAAAATCTATTGCTATTGAACCAGGACTGTTGAAGTTATTGCAAAAGGTAGCAGGGGTCCGGTTTTTTTGAGACACAGTGTAGAAACAAGCAAGCTACGATTGTCAAAGTAACTTGACTGTGAATTGTAAATCTACGCTGTAATTTTAAAAATAGTTTTCTGTTGGTGTTAGCCCAAAACTTCTATTATATTTTGTACGTGAACAGTCTATACGTGATAACGAATAACATCCTTATTTAGAAGAAGAGAACAGAAAATGATAACAGTCAGTTTGCACAATTTACGGCGTTGGGGATTTCAGATCTAAAATTGAAAAAGCGCGATGCATAAAAACGTGTCTGAATAATATAGCCTAAGGTTTTTTGCACCTAGTGATATTTTGTTTGAAACCTGTTTTCGACTCTTTTACGAGACGAGCTTGACGTCGAAAGAACAAGAAGCGTGTTACAAAATTAAATTCCACGGCTTGCAGTGGATTGTTATACGTTCTCTGTCAGGTTGTTAACGCTATTAACCGATGTTATCAAGATAATGTTTGCAGTTTTGTTTGTCGTAAAATAAGCCTATACGTGTGTTGCACGCGCAATGCTCTGAAATACGACATTTTGCGGCAGAGTTACGTGAAGAAGTTTAGACATGCCAGTAGCTTTGCTGAACTATACCTGCATATCTTGATAGCGTAAATCGTCATGTATGTTATTGTTGTTTGTTAAGATACAGTCTTCTGTCGTTCGTGATATGTTTTGTGTGATATGATCACGACGTTACCATTTTGTTAACGCTTTTTTGCGTCGCAGGCGTTTTATTTCTAGAGTTGGATAATTTTAGGTATTTTTGGCTTCTAGGCTTTTTCTGAGGTCAACATTCGGCCTATGTCGGCTTTCCAGACTTAGCCCAACGTATAGAGGTGGCACTGGCAATAGATAAACTATGGTTTAAACTAAAACCATGACTTGCATAAAATTTTGTTTAAAACAGGCTACATGTGCCTGAAACGAAATCTAGTGGTTAGTTTTGAATTTGCAATTTGGTTTTTCAACTTGATCTCTGTAGACGCGTGCTGCGTCAGCGTACACGTTATTCAATCGTTTCATGCAATACGTTTGACAGTAGTATGTTTGAGTGTTCAGCGACTGAAAGTAGGATACCAAGAGCTATAACGAAGTACACAGATGCCTGGTATATTGTTTTCTGCTTCTTTTCTATAGCTGCGCGTTTGCGTTTGATCAACTACTCAGATTTGAGGGGCTTGGTGTGTGTACCCGGCGTTTTGTAAGCTTAACTATCTATGTTCGGCTATGTGTTTCTGAGTTATCAGAAAGATGTAAGAGTTCGAAGAACACACACACACAGAGAGAGTAATCATTGGTAAAATGCGATCTTTATTGAATTTTTACGAAGCCGACGTGTTCGTAATGCGAGTGGTACGACGAGGTGGACGCGTTAAGATGGTACATAAGGACGTGGACGGACGCAGCTCGGTTGACCGGCGTGCAGTATTGGGTCGTCGCAGCTAGATGTAGTGGTATTTCTTGCCGTCACCGAAGTACGCCCGACGGATGCGTCCGCGTCGTCCACTCTTCTTGCGACCGCGCGACTTGGACCTGCTTGTTCGTCGGCGTCGGCGACTCGACGTGCGTTGTTGTCGTCGCTTTGACCGCTCGCGGACCACCGGCGTCGCTCCCTCCGTCTTGCCAAAGTCCACCTCATCTACCAACTGCAGCGCCACACACACCAATCATCGTCATCATCATCAGCAGCAGCATCATCAAAATTTATAGTGCGAAGCGTTTACATAAGCCTAATAATATGACCAGCGATGCATTACAGTAGTCATTGCTGTGAGTGAGATACGCCTTCAAACCAGGGAATAGCACAAAACAAGCAAAACGAGACGTGACTTCTAAAACAATGATAGCTAACTAGTTTTATCATGGATTCACAGTTAAGCCTCAGAGTGACTCGATTTAAGAGAGTTGGTCGAGTAAAGGCTGCTGCTCTTACCTCAGCTTCCATGGTAGAGTGCCTTGGTCTTGTGTCGGTTGTACTTGACTGCTGCGGCGCTCTGCACACACGGTCGTGGCGGCGGGCGTAATGCTACATTTAGCAGCCCTTTATCTAGATTCGCAGCCGTCTCCTAGGAAACCCGACTTAATGACGTCACGCAACATTTCTGGCCTGTCGCGTAGCTTTCGATTAGAGATGCGCCTGTCAATCGAAACTACGGCGATAACGCCGACGTCGATGTCGTATTGTGTCAACTTTTTAAAATTTATACCTTCAGCATTTTCGATATCTTCTACAATTGTGCGTACTATTTCGACAAAATACAAGTTAGTGGGCTCAAAACAACAGAAGTTAACCGACTACGTTCTTAAAGTATACGATAACGGCTCAATTTAGTTTACTGTGGCATGCCTACAAGCACCTTTTCCGAAACGCGAATCTCACGATCTGGAAAAGTGCAGCCTTGGCAGCAACGCCCGTGCATGCTATTGTGACATCGCGATGATCGCGGGTCGATTACCGCAGTCTGTATACAGGGAGCCCAAGACGATTACTGATAAGCTGCATCGAGTACTGAACATTGCTGTTATCGTCTCTCGACCCTTCTGCACAATAAACTTCATTGGCGCAATGTGTCAGATAGATTATAGGTCGATAATCCCAGGGTTCCATATCGTCTAATTTCTAGCTTTAACACTAACCCGACACCAGCATCATGGGCCTACCGATTTGTCAAGTGTCGACTGAGCACACACGGCCGTCAGTCGGGCTTTTTCCATTACTGGTTTAAGGGTTTGAAACTTGTTGCCAGACAAGTTCAGAAATCTGGCGCGTGGTTCTGATAGTGACAGTTTCTTAAGCTAACCCTGTTTAGATTCTTCTAGTATGACTTTCCGACGATTTTGTTCCAGATGATTAAATTTTGAAAGCATTATTAAATCTACGCAGAGACAATATTTGTTAGTTAATTTGTTAACGAAATAATCTACACGTTTGGCCGATAAGTTTCAAGTAACGCTTCTACGTCCACAAAGCAATCGTTGTGAATCGCATTGCGATGTAACGTATAATGATAGATGAGACTAACAGAGTAAGCTAACCAGGATCAAGACTAAAGACCGCGACTTTCGTTTTTGAGATTGGTAATCGCAGAGCAATGAACTTGGAACTTGAAAGCCTCGAGCACTCTTTTGTCGATTAACGCGAGCCGGTAGGTTTATGGTTTATCCGTATCTTTGTTCAAAGTTCGAAACACATTTTCTACATCCAGCCTCCAAACGCAGTCTTCAGATGCTGCATTTGTTGCCAAGCGACCGGTTGCCCAATGACGCAATAGCGATGACGCAACCGGGTGGCGCGTGACGCTTATAAGCTGGACAGCGGCGCAGAAAGGCTACGGACAGTCTCGCGGCACAGTCGGTCAACGGGCGTGAAAAACAACTAGAAAAACTAAGAAAAAGCAACAGAAACATGGCCGATGTTGCACGAGTAAGTCGCCGTAGCTGTGTATTATCATCATCATTATTATTGTCTCTTATAAGGCGCAAATTCGAATACAGTGCATATGCAGCAAATGCGCCATATTGGCTGTTACATGTATTGCAGCTTGTCATCAAAAATGTCTAGGTCGTTATCAGATCTCGCTGTGTATTTTATTTAACTTTGAACTCTGTAATGCACCCATGGTCTTTTAGCATGCAATGGGGGCACTAGAAACTGTTTAATATGGGCTTATGTGTCTTGCTTATTCGAATAATATTTCTGTCGCTGACTTGAGAATAGAGCTGACTTGAAAGCTGTTTGGCGTTGGTGTATGGTCTAGTAAAGGCATGCGTGTGCGGCTGTGATGTTTGTGTGCAGGACATTGGCCGCGAGACGGCGGAAAAACGGGACGAGCCTGCCGAGCGTCAGCGTTCGCGCAGCCGAGCGTGCTACTTCAAACACGACGACGACGACGCCCAGCTAGCGCGCCAAAAGTGCGGCAAGAGGAAGAAGAAGCGACGTGTCCGCCTGGCGTGGGGCTCGAACTGCTGCCACTTCCGCACGTGAAGAAACACACACCACCTTCAGCAGCTGCTTGTCGTTGTCTCACTCTGACTGCGCGTTGAACGATGCTCGTCCGTCGGCTCGTCGATAGCGCGTGAATGGAATAGCAATAAATGAGCAAAAAAATTGCTAAACTGAATTTCATTTCGTCCTGTTGTTTTTTCCACTACACTTCACTCACTTTCCGTCATTAATAGGCTTTTGAGTCCCACTTATTTGGCGAAAAAATTACATTGGCCGACCCTAGCCATAGATGTTGATTGCAGATGACGAATCACTGTAGATCATGGGCCGAAAGTACAATAACTGAGCAGCAACAATAATAATTGATTAATCGAACAGTTTTGGACGTGAAAACAAGGTTCCCATATCTCCCGTAATCTATTGGGTGCATGGTCCGAAAAGTACCCTACGAAGCTTGACCGAACGCTTGTTGCTGGCAATTACTTTTCAATAAAGCGCCGATGATAAAAGACCTGATCAAGCATCACATCTCAAACGCTTTGCTACGCTACTATACAGGGTCTACCAAGTGCCATCAAGTATATATCTTTTTGCGCATCAAAATTCCCAAATTAATTTTTAAAAAGCATATTGGACAAAACTATACAATTTTATGCTACCGGACGAGAACAGAAATCGTCTCGTGGTTCTGATAGTTTCAATTTTCAAACAATTTTTAAGACAGCTTTGTTTAGCCTTTTCTAATATAACTTTCCAACGATCCTATTCCAAATGTTTAAATTTTAAAACCGTTATTAAATTAACACTCAAGCAGAAATGCGTTTGGCGGCAAGTTTCGAGTATCTCGCCAAAGCCCATATCGTCTTTGTTGTAAATCGCGTTGGGATGTAGCACATACTTATCAGAATGGTGGACCAACGATGTAAGACCACAGCCAAGACTAAAAATTACGACTTTCGTTTTTGAAATTGGTAATATGGCAGAACAATCAACATAAAAACTCCAAACACCCTTTAGTCGTTTAACGAAAGTCGTAGGTTTATAGTTAAATCCAAAGTTTCGAACACGTTTTTTACGCCCAGCCTTCAAACGCAGTTTTTAGATGCTGCATCCGTTGCCTAGCAACCGGTTGCCCAATGACGCAATAGCGATGACGCAACCGGGTGGCGCGTGACGCTTATAAGCTGGATAGCGACGCAGAAAGGCTACAGACAGTCTCGCGGCACAGTCGGTCAACGAGCGTGAAAACCAACTAGAAAAAACTAAGAAAAAGCAACAGAAACGATGGCCGATATTTCACGGGTGAGTCGCCGTAGTTGTGTTTATCATCATCATTATTAATGTCACCGATAAAGCGCAAATTCAAATAGTGTTAGGATGCAGCAAATGCATTATATCAGTTGTCACACGCATTGCGGCTTGTCATTAGAAATGTCCAGGTCGTTTTTAATCAGATCTCGCTGTGTATTTTATTTAACTCAAAACTCTTGTAATGCACCCATGGTCTTTTAACATCTAACGGGGGCACTAGAAATAGTTCAATATAATATGATATATATGAGCGTGTCTTAATTGCTTGTTCAAACAATGTTTCTGTCCCTGATTGGAGAATACAGCTGACTTGTAAGCTGTTTAGCGTGCATAATATGGACTAGTAAAGGCATGCGTGTGCGGCTGTGATGTTTGTGTGCAGGACATTGGCCGCGAGACGGCGGGAAAACGGGACGAGCCTTCCGAGCGTCAGCGTTCGCGCAGCCGAGCGTGCTACTTCAAACACGACGACGACGACGCCCAGCTAGCGCGCCAGAAGCGCTGCGGCAAGAAGAAGAAGAGGTCGCGACGACGTGTCCGCCTGGCATGGGGGTCGAACGGCTGCCACTTCCGCACGTGAAAAAACACCCTGCACCTTCAGCTTGTCGTTGTCGCACTGAACGTTGAACGACTCTCGTCCGACGGCTCGTCGATAGCGCATAAATGGAATAGCAATAAATGAGCAAAAAATTGCTAAGCTGAATTTCATTTTGTCTTGTTGTTTTTTCGCTGCACTAAGTTCACTCTCCAGGGTCGTAAGCGTAGCAAGTCAATCAATTCGCGTCGCTAAAATTGAATACCATTTAATGGCAAATGAGTCGCACATGTCGGCCCGTAGATGCTGGTTCCTGCCTGTGTGTGCTTTAACGGGTATGAACTCAATGAGGACGTCCGATTAAGAATCATTGTGAATCACGGGCCAAAATGCATTAACTAAGCAGCAACAATTAGATTTATTAAGCGGTCTTTGACGTAGCCTATGGACGAGGTTCCCATGGCTTCCGTAATCTCTTGGGTGCATTGCCCGAAAACTACGCCGCCAAATTTGTTGTCATACATTCATCTACATCGACCTACTTTCACACTTCTTTTGCCGGCAAACTTAGTATTTACTTTGCAATAAAATGACGATAATTAAAGATCTTATCATGCAATCACATTTCAAACGCTTTGTTACGCTACAATAGAGGGTCTACCAAGTGCCATTAAAAATAGTTTTTGCGCACCAAAATTCATAGATTAATATTAAGACAAGCTTCTCAAATGTGGTTCATATATTGACTGTTAGACAAAACTATAATTTTTGGCTGATGTTTTGGACAACTTGGTCGATAATGTTTTCGACCGCTGCAGCCAAACTGTTGCAAGTAGAACTAAAATGTTGCATAAAAATAAAACAGTAGAACATGCTTTAAGTATAGGCCTAGTTCCAGCATTTGCTAATTAAACGGGAAACGAGTCACTGGTAGCCTGGAACATTGCAATGAAGAATGATCGTGTTAAACATTTGGACACATCGTTCAACAATCACCATGGTCATCATTACTGCAATGGTCGGCGATAGTCGTTCCTAAAACTGTCCCACTGCTCGATCTACAATCAATAATAATTACTGGTATTACTTTTTGTATGCGCCACGCCACTCTGTTTATGGCATGCCACTGCTCCAATTCCTAACTGAATAAACCCCGAGAGAGACCGTTTTTGCATGCGATATAAACGTTCTATTTTACACGTGAAGTTGTAAACACGCCTTAGGGCCGGTTTCTGGATCTTAACTGGCCGGTCAAGTTAGTGTTAACTGACAGATTTGCATAACTCGCGTTTCCCGTTGCACTAACCAATGGTCA
>Ga0209367_1001269_pt1 | contig 30415 bp, 25 predicted proteins | sample WorMetLIZISLAND2_FD_187412 | JGI IMG/M metagenome (GOLD analysis project Ga0209367, IMG submission 187412) | Marine gutless worms symbiont microbial communities from Max Planck institute for Marine Microbiology, Germany - Olavius geniculatus... ...
TAGAAACTAACAACACTTACTGTTATTAATTTCTTTTATTTCTATTCATTTGTAAGTAATAAAACGACGCAAAACGACGCCGATCAAACTGTACAGAGAATAACTAAATGAAGTTAAAAAAAAGAATACACGAGTAAGCTTGTATAATGAGCCTATATGAGCAAGCTGTGGGCTCCATGCCAATACGTAGCGGCTAAGGCAAAGTCAAGCTCGCTGAGCGAGCGAGATTTACCTACGAGCGAGCGAGAAAACGGTTGGTGAGTCGCTTACGGGTCTAACACCGTGGTTCAATCGCGTCAGTATTAGAAGTTTTTCAGTCACAAATCCTTAGATTAGATGCCAGTGCTTGTAACTTATAGTTGATTTACACATTCATTTACCTCCGTAGCTGGTCTAGTGCCTTTCTGTATACATGTCGTCAATGTCAGCCTGGTTCGAGTTATTCTGTAACTGCAAGTTGACCTGGGTGGTTAGTTACATACGAAGATAGTTTGCCTGCCCTAAGACCACAGACCTCTTAAAATAAGGACTGATGGCGGCCATGCTCGGGTCCGCAAACGTGGGTCCATTGGTATTTTTATTTTTTTTACTATAAAATTTTTGCACATAGTGTCATAGACAACGTGAACAAATGCTGCAAATTTGGTTACTGTATGATTCCTACTTTCTTGTGTGTGCATGAATGAATGAATGAATATGTCAATTTGTATAGCGCCCAATTAGAGAAGACCTCAAGAGCGCTCATATTGTGAGCGCATATATTGTAGCTAAACCGTACATTGGTTTTTAAAAAGTTTTTTTTACTTTAACTTTGTCAAACATGCTCCGTCTGCTACAAAATTTTGTATGCATAGTAACCACATCTGACAAGGTTATAGTAAAATTTTTTTTAAATGATGTATAGTTTAGCCACAATATATGTTAAGAAGTCTATGCCTCAGACGCATTTAAGTAGTAACCAGGGCCCAGCATGGCATAGGATATTTAACGTTTAACAAACACAACATGACACCCACTAGAACATGCCAAAACAGGCTAAAATCTAAAAACTACAGTCAATGATAATCGGTTCACAGTGGCTGTCAGTTGCTGACTGCATTGGCTTCAATGGCTGAGTAACTTGTGTCTGAGCAGTCGTCTTGAGCCCACTGCGGTAACGGTGATGTAAAGCACCAGTCAGGACCCTGCAAATATGCACCAACACAGCTCCAAACATAATAATCAATATTCGTGGTGTGCTATCGCCATTACAGTAATACCACTCTTTGAGTTCACCCCATTCATTTGACAAATGTATAGAGGCTGCAGACCAAACAGACTTAAAACCGGCTGAGTTTGTCCACACAGGTTACTGTCATGAACACCCACCATCACAATTCGGTGCATCGCGGTCCGGAGGGAGAAAAGTGAGTGGTTGAAGACAACAGTAAATCCATGGCCAGTGGCGGTCGATCGTGAAGCCTGCATTATCATTCTGATTATAGCTGAGTACAGGTCTACCAGTAGAGTTACTGACCCATCACATCACTGAACTGGCAAAGTTAGTCATTATGACTGACTGCAGTCATGGAAATATTAGCCCCAAAACCGTTATCCATTTTAATGTCCACAATGAAAGCAGACAAGAGTGCAGTAGGGCCATCATATCCTGTGCAATGTAGAAGGAAAATGCAAATTACGTTTCCAACACAGCACTAGTGCCTAAATAATACAGTATACAGTACACCTACCTAATACATCAGCTACATTTGAGATATGTTTTATTATAATCTGCACGGCAGTAACAGCCACAGACATTTTAATGTTTTTTTCTTCCTTTTTTAGTAATCTTTCATTTTTAGCAATATTTAGTGAACTGCACTGCACACCACATATAAGTAATGTCCTACGACTTTGACTACGATGACAATGAATCTATCAGTTGCAGAGTACAATATGCACCTAGAGTTGTGCATCAGCTCAAACATAGCACATCCCAAACACCAGCACTAATGTACATCACCAATAACATTAGTAAACTAGATGTAAGCTCATCACAAAATCTCACCTGGTAGCGGTAGGCATGCAGATACATCAGCAGATGGTCGGGTTTCGTATGCTGAAACGATATCTGGCAGTCTCGGCACTCTGGGTTGAATGTCATTCTGGACGAGTCAAACACAGGCAAACGTGCCGTCGACGATTCATCCAGTGCTGATCTAACCACGGAATCTACAGCGTCATCTGTCTGCCTTTCAGCACCGCTACTAGTGTGGGTGTCACTGGCACATGGCTGTGGCTGTTGTAATGTCGATGACTGGTGATGAAGTGTGTCAGGTGCAATGTTGGTCAGATACCGTGAACTGCTGTGCACCTGCTGCAGCTCCGTCAGTAGCTACCACATCAGAACCACAACGAAAGTTAAAGTGTACTGACACCACGGACTACTGCACTGCACATTGTGGCAGACACAGAAATGCCAACAGTGTCATTATCTCCGCCAAGTGAACGCAGTGAACATTGGAGGAGATTAAGAGATTGGTCACTCTGTCCATCGTTCGTTCTGTGTGTGTGTGTGTGTGTACACTATGACTAATAATAGCAATGACGTCATTGCACCAACAGCGTAAGCAGCAACGCCGGCTATTACGGCAGTGAAGCAGCTCTTTCTTTTCTCTCCCCTTTCCTTGTGTTTAAATCACTTCACTTGGCGGAGATATGCACTCTCACGACTCATGAGCGCCTTCTAGTTGTTTTTATTTGCTATCCAAGCAATGTACCGCTAACAACTGCTTGCAATGCACAGCACAGCTGTAGTGGAAATAAGCGTTTACACTGCTGGACTGCACTGTAAGACTTGAGGTCTTAACCAGATTGCTCACTGAAGACAGCAATCTCAACGGACAAAAGCATGATGGGTCTCGAGCAAATACTTCACTCATGTCACTGTTTGATACAGTGCAACTATGAGACGCTGGACGGGTATTTCAGGAGTACACATTCTACCATTAGAGAAACATCACAATATTCATTGGACAACACTGTTAAGGTTCATCACAGCCTCTAAGAGGACCTTAAGACCTTAATGACTGTTGAGGAAGTGCATTGGGCCCATGCTGAGATCTCAGCGCTGGGAGGTTGTCCGCAGCCTCCGGCCCCACAGGTAAAAGTTGAGGCTTTAAGAAATGCATAGACACGTGCCAGCATACAAAAAATAGAAAAATATGTCGTCATAGCACTGACGTACTGTGTGACCTAGAGCTGCACATAGCACAACCTTAAACTTCAATGGCAAAGATGAAATAAAAACTGAAACACGACAAAGAAATAAAATTAAACGGTTAAAACATATTCCACACACACTGTCAAAACTTCGTAAGTAACATTACCTGCTCTTCAGATTTACCAAAGTCTCCGCCTTTGCCCCTGTTTGGTCCCCATACTGAACCACTGTATATTGGATCATTGGGTATTGGAAAACCTGTTATTTTCAACAAACAATTTGACATAATGTTCAAACAATACTGTATAAGATGGTTAACTACATTTAACGTAGTCATCTGTCAGCACAATATTTAGACACATGCGACAGACAATGTAAATGGAAGACCCTATATAGTAGCCAGTGAACTGCCCTCAAAATATAAAAATCCTATTTAAACGAAACTGGCACAAACCCTAACTACTGACCATATCCCTAACCCTAACCGACTGACCCTAAAGTGAAAAAATGCGAAATTTGTGATGAATTTCTGCTTTTTTGTGGTAGCTGGGATTCGAACTCGGGGTGAAAACCCTCACGATCCAGCATGCTACCATGAACCATCGAACACTCGGTTGGAAGGCTGCAAAAATCCTACTTAAAACATTGAATATTTTAGTAAGCTCACTAGATACTGTAATTTCACTGGCTACTATCTAGGGTCTTCCTAATGTAAACAAACAATGTCATCAATTTTTATCATATTTTTTTCTTGAATAAGATGAAGTACAACAATGCCATATCCATTGGTAGGCCTACTATGTGCCATATCTTATTGACACCCGTTTCTTAATATACTTACTTATTATTTCAATGTTTCGATGCTGACATTTGGGTGACTAGACATTAAGGACAATGATCTAATGAAATCCCACTTTGGGAAACATAGGTTTCAGAAAATATAAGTGGCAGACAGGCTTAATATAAATTAACATGATTAAACGCAAACAAAGAAAAAGATTAACAAACATGCAACTTCTTATTTGCACAACTTGCTTCTTCTTATACTACAAAAAGCTAAGTGGCAACATAATTATGCATCTATCCAATAAAGCATCATAGGAAATGAAAACCAGATAATATTACACAAAATAAACAGATATTCAGCAATGTGAATACATGCCCAGATACTGCAAATGAACTCTGATTTGATGAGTTCGGCCTGTGAATGGTAGACCTGCTCACAACAAAATACAGTATTGATAAGTTATAACAATGCACATCATCAATAGGGCCGTAGCTACATTTAGGCACGAGGAGGTACTTGCCTCCTCGGTCTCAGAACACATCCAAAAATTGTATCACAAAACAATAGTTTCAGATAAGTGAATTTTGAAAGCTTTTCAGCTTCTGGGGGGAGCCCCCCAGACCTCATACCAGAAGTATAAATTTTTAGTTAACAACAGACCCTTAAGTCAGCTAGCCCTAAATTTCACGGCACCGGCTTAGCGTTTTCGGAGCTGAAGTCCCAGCTTAGACGCGATTTTCGTGGCGCCGGTGACTTAGCAAGAATTTTGGTGGCCGGCGGCCGGCAAAGTCGGCGGCTTAGAGCAGTGGCGGATCCAAGAGAGGGCGGACGTGCGGCCGCCCTGCTTTCCTTGAGCCCTTTTATATGCTCTGCCGAACTGCTGATTAGTAAGTTCGTGTATCAAAAAAATGATTAAAATTACTGTTAATAGATGTTGTATTTTAAGGCTAAAATGTGCCATATTCGATTTCGGCTGGGACTCCACCCCAGACCCCACTGGAGGAGCTCACAGCGCTTCCCCAGACCCCCTAGCTAGATTCAATGGATAATACTTTTAAGGAAAGAGAATGGAAAAAGAAAAAGGAGAAGAGAAAGAAAGGGAAATGGGAAAGAAAGGGAAAAGAGAAGGGGATCGAAGGGAAGAGGGGGAGGAACAAGGAGGATATTTCACCCCCCTCTTGGTTGAAGCCTAGATTCGCCACTGGCTTCGGGTCTAGTTAACAAGCAAATAGGCTACAGACAGCTTGATAGGGCTAAGCATAGCAGTTTTCGTCTGTCTGTGTAAATCTTTTAGCGTAAGATTTTCAGGTGCAATATGTAATGCTTGCGTATTGCATTGTACTCATATTATTGTTACCTACAGATTGCAAACAGAATTAGGCCTGCAATCGCCTGTAGCTAGATACAGATGAACACGGAAGTTTTCAGTGTTTGACTGTCAAGCATGTGTATCACAAAACAAGAGTTTCAGTTAAGTAAATTTTGCAAGTTTTTCAGCTTCTGAGGGGAGCCCCCCAGACCCCTCACCGGGGCTCCGCCGCTTGACCCTGCTGGGGGACTCTGTCCCCCAGATCCGCTGCACTACCTCCTCGTTTTTCACATCCTGGCTGTGGCCCTGATCAACTATATAACACAAGCTGAGGGACTGAATGTCAATGTGTTAACATAGCATCAGCACACAACAGACTATTGACTGTCATCAAATGCTAAAAGTAACTGTCAGAATAATCAATAAAGTGCACAAATTATGACAAGAAAAGCCCAGCAAATGCAAAGGAAAACGTGCAACAACGGCGCATGTTTAAAAGCCCAGTAAAACATTATCTATGTTCACACATCATAGCAACGCTGTTTCTCTTGCTAGACAACCAGCGGCTAATTATCTATAGTGTTTTACTTGTACTTGCCAGAGGATGCGACCTGTCTCGCTTAGCCAATGCCGTATCAGCTGAAAATTGCAAATTTTTCCCACCCCTCTCGTTCATAGTGACCCCTTTCAAATTTATTGAAAAGCTTTACTGATCCTGAAACTAGAGTCTTCCAGGCAGCAGACGGTGAAGATTTGGTGATCCTAGCTTGCACTGTTTATGGCTGATTCACTCGTGTGACGGACAGAGACGAACAGACGGATGGACAGAATTGAGATGGCTAAAATGCACTACAGCAGTAGCTGCTGTTGCGTGTAAAAAAGAGCAGTTGTCACACAAAGAACGTGGACATTCAGCGTAATACTCTCGGAATGTCCAGCCATTCATTCAATACTTCTGATGTTGATGCCAACTGAAGCTCAAATACGATTTCCTGCTAGTGATTGATAAGGCGCAGTCCCATTGATAAAATACAGAAAATCTGCTGTAGATATTACTGTGATAACAGAGACTACAATAATGTGCAGAAAGAAACCACAGAATCACAAACAGATGTGCACAAAACTAGCTGAGACCTGTATAAAATAAATACCAAGTCTAATAAAATACCACGGCTCAAAAGGCTGGCTAAGTTAGTACGTGCTGATCTCCATCAACAGTTACTTGAAGTATTGCCTGGTTATTACTGGGGTGGGTAACTGTCGGCAGACAGATAAACCACCTCACTACACCACCAGCCATCCAACTTAGCCTGGCCACCCCTCCATGGGCAAGCAACAACTAGGGTGCAAACAGACACACTGTCGATGCATTACCCTGTATCCATGGTCCTGCTGTAGAAAAGGTAAAGGGCTGAAAAAACAGAAATCAGTGCCGCCTTATGGGCTTGTAGCTCGAGAAAGACTAATGTGTTTTACATCACAAAATATACACACATTTGACAATGCTAATCTGGCCATTGTAACTCAGTCGCTCAAATACAGTTCTTGCCTCCTTGCCACCAGGCCCGACTCTGTATACGCCAAGCTTGTACGACAACACATCAATAGGCTCATTGCACTCCACCTGTCCACTACAGAAAAACAGCATGACTTTTTTGCCAGACAGCAGACAAGACAATTCCACTTCTAGCAAGGCTGTAGCCAGAATTTTTGCTCGACGCTCGTGAGAGGGAGAAGGAGTTTGACCTTTTCCTCCTTTTCCCCTCTCTCCTTTCCTTTCTTCCCTCCCTCCTGTTTCCTTTTCCCCTCCCTTCCCTTTCTCCTTACCTTCCCTTTCCTTAGAAGTAAGACCCCTTAAATTCAGCTAAGGGATCTGAGGGAGCGCTATGAGCCACAGCCAAGACCAAATTTAGTGCATTTTAGCCTTAAAATATGACGTCTGGTGGCAACAATTTCAATTATATTTCTCAGAGTCAACTGACAAAATTTAGTGCATGCAGTTTAAACAATAAAGGCAAACAAGGGTGACGATGCAAAGTAAAAAGCAGATGTACGGATAATCTTCGAGCGAAGTGAGCATAAAAAATTTTGAATTGTTGTACACAGAATTGTCACATTAACTTTAAAAGTTCCCAACATTTTTTGAATTGGGGGAAGGTTGAACCCGCTAACCCCCTGTTTCCTAGTCTAACTGCATAAAACACATTTGCCAATGCCAACGCAATAATGTTGCTGTGTCCATCTATCCATACACATTTGTCCACTGCATTGCGCAACCCAAACCCTAAGGATGTATTGTGTATTCACAATTTCACACTATGCACAATGCTGCATACAGCAGAGTGTGACATTAGTGAAAACTAGAAATATGGGGCAGAGCCCAATGTGAGGCCGCGTGGCGCCGTAAGTCCAATTGGGGAACAGTTAAGGGGTTGAAATTTCGTTTACAGCAAAGTCACGTGGCCAGAATGCAACTGCATTATCATATACATGTATAGCAAGCGCAATGTTAAACTTGGGTGGTTTGAAATGAGACAACAGAACTTTGTTGTTTGTGAACCGAATTTCACCAATGTTTCTGTGTTCAACGAGGAATCGATCATAATTGTAAAAGCCTTTTTCCATTTATCGATATCTCTATCCATTCTAGAGATATATGCGATCAAAATCTAAAGTTGTCCAAAAACGCACGAACTGTCGATGGTAGGTCGAAATGAGCAAATGCAATTTTGTGGTTACTGGACATAAGTTCACCAGATTTTTTTTGTTAAACGCATAAGAAATAGTAGTTGATAACACCTTTTATCCCTAGTCGATATCTTTATCCATTCCAGAGATATTTGCGCTCGAACTCAGAAGTTGTCCTAAATAGCTGCAAATTTTGGACGTGCCTTCCCAAATTTTATAGATGGCGGTGCCCTCTAAAAGTTGTACCCGCGTTATCATGCCTACCTAGTGGCACATCATGCTAGTTTCATTCGGCTACTCCCCTTAGCTCCAAAGATCTTGAGGCTCATACGCTACATTTTAAATTAATTTTTGACCCCACTTTGTGAAAAATTGTTGGGAAAACCCTCATCCCCTCTGGAGTGTGGGCTAGCAAGACTTGGTCATTCTGTAGCACGCGTAAAAATTTTGAGGTGAGCACCCCCTACGGACCGAAATATGGTCTTCCAAAAGTCGATTTTTTGGGTACAATTGCACCTCCAAATCTCTGTAATTAGGGGACCAATGTTCACTGAACTTTTTTCGCCGAACATGGGAAGAAATGCTGTGGGTCAAATAGTTTTCCGATTTTGGATATCTCTGTCAGTTCCGGAGATATTTGCGCTCAAACTGAGAAGGGGTCCGAAATTGGGCCAAATTTAGTGTGTTTTTCATGCCCAATTTTTTTGGCCCCCAAATTTTTGGACAGGCATTTGTAAATTAAAGATGCTTCCGACCATGTGGCAAAATTTTGCAGAGATCCGCCCACGAACCTCAGAGATCTCAAGTTGAAAAAAAAGAATAAAGAACTGTTGGAAAACATAAGGCCTTCTGGACTATCATTTTGGGCGGCCTAATAAACTCGCCTATTTAGTATGCTCTATTCACATACCATGTGGCAGCATCTGACACTACAGGGTGGGCCATAAAAAACAGGGCATTTTATTTTTGCCCATATCTTCAACAACTAAAGACCGATTTTCAGCATTCAGTATTCTTTCACTGTCACACTCTGCGGTCAATTTGCAATAACGAGATTATTATATATCCCGCCACACCACAAATGCATCTCTACACTACTGTGTGAAATATCAATGAAATATGCATGCATAATGATAATAACAAACAAACAATTCGGTAAAATTGAAAAGAAAACACTTCAGATCAACATTGTGGTGAATGATCTGTATAATACCAGACAGTGTGGGTCTAACACAGTCTAGTGTCATACCGCAATGTTGGTCTGAAGTGTTTTTTTTCATATACTTAAATGTTCGTTATTATCATTAGGTTTTCTTACATTAATGTTTCACAACCTAGTGTAAAGATGCATTTACGGTGTGGTGGAATATATAACAATCACATTATTGCAAATTGTCAGAAGAGTGTGCCAGTAAAAAAATTTTTTTAATCGGTAAATAACTGGTGAATACATGGGCAAAAGTAAAGTGCCACGTTTTTTATGGCCCATGGTGTATATAACTGAACAAAGCTCAAAGCTTGATTTCTGCGGCTACAGAGCTCTGCTGTGCCACATGGTATGTCAGCAGTGCCTGTCAAATCAACAAACTCAATTTCAGTGGTACCGGGTAGTGTACCAGGACAGAATGTGGATGCAGCTGTGACTTTTTGTACTGAAATGGTTTGGTTACCTTTGGGTAAAATTCACACTAATTTTGGTTTTTAAAAGCTTTTTGTTTTCTAATTCTAAGCTAATATGAGACAGATATATACCGCAGTCCATAAAAAAGTGCCACTTTTATTTTTTGAATAGCTCCATGCAGCATCGGCTGATTTTAATAATTTTTGGCGTGCAACATCAGGAAGAAACTCAACGCAAATGACTGTACTTTTGGCCACCTCACTTTAATACTGTCGCTACACTACCTTGAGAAATGCAGATTGTTGTGCCTTCTGTTTGTGAGTGGTGTCAATGTTTGCCACTTGCATTTGTACTAGAAGAAGACGTGTTGAGCACATGCTGCAATAAAGAGGATGTGATGTGACAGGTGTGACTTTTTGATCTACAATAGTTGCCAATCGCATTTGTCACTTTTCAGTTATCATTTCTGAGCCGACGCATGCACTATTCAGTATGAATTCATTGCTGTAAATGGCCAAACGAGATGATTAAATACCTAGTAAGTCTGTAGCCAGAATTTTTGCATTTCACAAGGTAGTGTAGCAACAGTATTAAGGTGAGGTAGCCAAAACTACAGTCATTTGCGTCAAGTTCTTTCCTGATGTTGCATGCCAAAAATTATGAAAATTGGCCAATGTTTCACGAAGCTATTCAAAAAATAAAATTGGCACGTTTTTTATGGATCACGGTGTACAGATGGATAAGCAAAATCCATGATGCAGCCCATGAGGATGGCAGCGGAACAACATAGCATAAAATGTGCAACCATTTAATTGGTGGAAAAATTACGGCACCTTGGAAACTCTCCATCCACCCGGCAGACGTATTCTTTCTGCAGCTGGCGCTTCCTTATCAGTTCCATCATTTCCTGTGTCTTTGCTTCGGTCTTGGAAAATATTATGATTCCAGATGTCAAGCGATCTAACCGGTATAGGCCTACATGAAAACACTATCAGTAATCGGTACAAGAGGCAATTGTATGAGCAAATAAATTCCTATAACACATTAGTTAATGAGAGATGTTACATGACAAACTATGCTACAATAAAAACGTCCCTTTTTCTGAAGCAAACATGCTAACATAATGAATGAAAAAGTTTGTAATTCTGCCTTTCTGATATAAAATTACAACTGCTACTGACGAGCTTTGTACAACTGGCTGATGTTTCTATACTGATTCTGTGTAGGTGTAGGCAAGGTACAAAATAATTATCCCCATGCAAAATACTAAAGATGTATTACAGGCAAGGCATTTTTTCTGTCATCCAATTGACACAACAGTCATAGCATGAATGCTGAAAATATTTTAGAAATAAACCAAAGTATACCTGATTACTATAAATCATGTTTTAAAAAAATTATAAAATTATAAGCCCAAATCTACATAAAAATATAACATCTGTGAAAAAAATACAAAAAAGTTGTCTCAAATAATAATGGATGCAGAGTGACAGCACAAGAAAAAGTCACATCACAAAATGTTTTGAGTAATTTACCGCGAAGATTACGGAAGCCTTTTTCTTTGGCAAGTACGTAGAGAAGACAATTGAAGCGATACCGACCACATGGATGTATCGGTATTGACGACGGCTTATTAACAACAAGCAATTCACTTGTATCAGCCAGAATCTCTATTGGTTCTGCCGTAACTGGCAACTCATGCCTGGAAAACTCACAGACTGCCAAAATGAGAGCAAATTTATCCAGATAAAATTTGTGCATGAGAATAATGACAGCAAAAAATTCTATATACAAATAAGAATATCTCGTAACTGCATCAAATTTAATTTTATACTATACCACCAGTTAAAACCCTATTAAATGTTAAGTTTTCAGAGAAAACAGGGAAACTGCACAGGACAACGGCCACTTAACGGAAATTGTCTAAAGTCCATATTACTGAAAGATGCACATTAAACATTTATTTGTACATTTCACTTCAACTTTAGAAAAAAATATTTGGTGAGAGTCACTATTTGTAAAACACTTTATTTATAACCATACTCTCAACTGACAAACTATAAAATTCAGTGCCGGTAAGCAAAAAAAATTAAAATGTTCACCTGTGAACGTAATTTTCGATGTAGTCGCCATTTTTCAGAATGTAATCCACAGAAATCGAACTGCCATTTACAGTAATATTTTGTGACTCCACCAATCTTTTCTAATAAAAGCATGCACAGGAATGTTAAAAAATTGCATAACATAGCACCACTGTCCACCTTGTATACAGGAAAACCTGCCACCATAAGTAAATGATGCCATGCTCAATAGTATTCAAAATTACACAAAAATGGAGCAAACAATACACAGCAGGATGTAATAAGTATGAGATTCTGACTGACTCCAACAATTCACTAGTCAATTGCTGTAAGTGTAAACAGCCTTACACAGCATTGTAGTCAATAACATCTCCCTGATGTTATTAATGAAGATTCTACCAGAACTAAATAAAAGACAAGCAGAAGTGTTGCCAATATAATGGCAACAAAAATGTTCCAGGCTTGAAAAATGTGACCAACGACAAACATAACTCTCATCGTCATATCAAACTCGTGTCCTACCAGTTCCATAATCTTAAATTGCCTTAAAAATTCGAAAACGGACATTCAATTTCCTATGAAAGGTGAAAAGCTAAGTTGTCACGGACACAACTACCCAGTGTCCATGATTTTAAAAATAACCTAAAACATCACACAGTGCAGTTAGGTCTGTTAGCACTAGACCACTGTGAGATACAGAACAAATCAAGTGTATGTGCAGCTTCAAATGACATGAAACTAGCTATTATGCCCACAAATTGTAAGCAAGCCACTGTACAATGCATTTTCCTCTACCAACTCCTAATGAGCAAAACTAACAGCAAATTTATCAACAACATGTTCAAGTGTATGCACTAGCAAACAGCCAGTAACTAATGTAAGTAAATGCAATTTAAATGTATTGCAGCTTGCTAATTATGCAAATGAATACCAACAAGAAATTTGAGCTAATGCTCACGAGATGCGTGAAACCCCATAGCAGTTCCTGTTCAGTAGTTTAGCTGAAAATTGGAGTGTTCACGCTAAGTTAATATACAAATACCAAACTCTCTATACGGATCGCATAACAAGAGTTCCATGGCGCCACCTTGTGAATGATATAGACTTCTGTCACAGCCCAAAATTGCCAAAAAAAATCCATAAAAACCCCCATTTTGGCGTTCAAAGTCATCAAAGGTCAGTGAATTCGGTAGCAATGGAGAGCCAGTGTAGGACTTCTTACTAGTGAATTATAGTAACCTGGGCCCTATCACGCACCCTTATTGAGATACGGCGACTTATTCACTACAAATCGCCAATTTTTCCCACCCCCTCTCACTTAGTGCCCTCATTCAGGGTGACCCCCTTCGAATTTATGGAAAAGCTTTACAGTTCCTGAAACTAGTCTTCCGAGCAGCCAAAGGTGAAAATTTGGTATACCTAGCTTGCACCGTTTTTGACTGATCCACCCGTGTGACGGACAAACGGATGTATGGACAGACAGACAGAACTGCAATGGCTAAGACCCGCTGAGAGCAGTAGCTGCTTTTGCATGTAAAAACCATAAGATAAACAACATACTATAGTTTCTTCTGAATAATTCTGAAATTCTTTCACGAACACACTCACAATCGGAAGTCCAAACCATCGTTTTTTGACATATGTCTTGTAGCTGAAATAGTATGGGTAGACTTTTCTTAAGCCTGTAACAACAAAATCATCATGCAGCATTCAAAAACCTCCAAAGAAAGATTGCTTAATGCCACAACAAAAGCCACATGTGTAGACATCAACACAAATGTATATTTTGAAATTCATCACCATCCTCAAAGTAGTAATCTGTTTCTGAAAGACTTTCTTTTGCGATAACATCAGAATGATGTTGGAGATCAGCACTGTCATCAGTTTTAGACTTCTTTGGTTGTTTCTCTTTCTTCAACTTTGAACGTCGCAACTAAGCATAACAACAATGCATGATTTGACAACCATTACTATCATTATTAGTAGTTAGCAATGCACACCAGTTAAGCATGCAAAATGTGTAATTTGATGCAATGTATTTCAGATCATTCTAACCAATGATAAGTATAGTCTAATGTGGAAAACACGTAAAAAATTGCAAAATGATTTATTTTTTCCTATCACTTCAAAAAATAATAATGACAACTGTTGTTTTACTCACCAAGATATCTCTAAAATAAAGTCCTTATTATGACAGGATGCATGACGTGAGTTTTACTAGCATACAAGTTGAGCACTAGTTTCACCATATACCACATAAAAGCACTGCAAATCTAAACACAATTGAGATCTGAAACCATTACTGCAACGTATATAACAAAATGAAAGCAACTCATTTAATATAAAATAATATAGTACTATGTAAACCACACTTATAAAGTAGTAAAATCGCCAAATGTACCCGCTTGAGAGCTCGTTTTGACAACTGTATTCCTTCAGTCGAGGCATGTGCACTAGCATCAATGAAATTTTGTAGTATCTGCGATGTTTCAGATCTGACACTGCCATTGCCAGATAGCTGGTCTAAAACGTGCCCCTGGCGCTGAGTATCTGACGAATTCTCTGCAATATCTGATTGGAAATTTCCAGCCTCACTAATCTTTGGAAGACAAGAAGACATGCCGGTTGTTACAAAGTTGCGTTTTCCAGTGCGATAAAAAACAGAAAATAATACAGTGCTCCACAATCTACAATTCATTACTAAACCGGAAATTCGATGACATTTTACAGCAGCCAAACCACGAATGTAACAAAATTAGACAACTTTAAAACCAACGTAAACAATCTGCGTAAACGTAAACAAACACAGCATAGAATATCCATGCATATGACTTTTTATTTTGTGTAAGGCTGTGCCGAGTACTCGATGTTTCGGTAACATATGGTACCGAACGTCCTTGGGTACCGACACAGTACGTATATATACGGTGCATCATTGAACTGAATATACAATACTAAATGCGGCGCGTATTATATGTACTGTGATACCGACTTCGTTCAGTTTTTCGTCAATTCGGTGTTGTGTTTTATGCAGTCAGTAGACCGTACTGGCTGTTTAGAAGCCACATATCAGGGTCAGTCAACGTTGATCACGCAATTGGTCAGTGTCACAGGTCAGTGTCATCGTCGGCTTGAGTGCGATGTCTGACATTTCACAAGGTAGTGTAACGACACCTATTAGGTGTGGTGGGATCTTTAGTGTTAATGTTACCCGGTACTACAATTTTTTTGCTAATTCCATCAGTAAAAGTATTTTAAAAATCGGTTAATATTTGATGAAGTTATTGGCATATAAAAAATTTGTGCCATTTGTTGGCCCACCCTGTACATACTTATGAGTCATACATCATAATGCTTTAAAACTTAAATATCTGCCTTAGACTTAGTAGAATTAAACTATATGTGACTCCAGAAAAGACAAGGTCACTTCTATTATCAAGGCTGAAAAAACCTTGGGTTTGTTCCAGAAAATTTGTAGGTTTTAGGTTTTTTAATGTTATCATCACATCATTTTCCATAAATTATAGCAAAATAAAAAAATTAAAAAATTGCAATGAAAATACCAAATAAAGTATAATATGTAATAAATCTCACAACAAACCAAAAAATCTAAAATTATACTGTTGAAGTTTTTAAAGAAATCTAAAAAAACTAGATTTTTCTGGACCACTTTTCCAGCCCTGCTTTTTATGCAATAACTATACAGCAAATGTGATCAATTTTCAGCAATTCTTTCGCTATTGCATTTAGAGCAAAGCTGCAAAATACCAAAAGCACATGCTTCCTGCCACGCATCTCTTGTGCATTACTTACAAGACCAGTTTTTAAAAAATAATTCTTTTCATCAATCACTAGAATAATAAATCTCACAGTTCACTCCAGTGTCTAGTCAAATTATACATATATTAAATAACAGAACTTCACTGTAAATATTTTCAGAAACCATATGTCTCCCTAATAAAATAATTATAATCATCCCCTCAGCACAAGTACTACTATAACCAGCCAAAATCGTCTCATATATCATCCAGGTCTCTAATCGCAGTCGACATCTGACCAAATTTCAAACACTAGGTGAGGTCACGTTTTGCCGAGACCAGAGAGTAGTCTAAGACAAAAGTCTCAGCGAAATTCAACCTCACGAACTGTACTTTTTAAGTGCACAACACACAAGTCCGTTGGGTGACAAGTTTTTAAAGAACAACAAAAATCGACATATAAAACCGGAAACGCACACAGATAAGTTTCACTTCATCAAAAAAACAGTCGATACCAAACGAGCGAACTGTCAATCTCTACAATCTCTGTGAAGTGCGAAACAGTTCATCAATCGCCACTCTTCGATCGCTCACGTTCTGCCGAACGACGGGGCTTGTCAGAAGCAGGAGAGGCAGACTTAGACCTGAAAAGACCACAAACATTTGCTGGCTAATGCAACATAACACAAAAACATGCATAAAAGACATAATCTGCAGTCAACCAAAACAAATTCATATATTTCAAATTCAGTACCTAAATGCATTCGTAGTTTCGGCTGAAACCGAAACTCATTAGAGTACCTCCCACTGAAAACCAAGCCCAGATTGAAAGTGCCTTTATTGTCAGATTCGATGCTGAAACAGAAACCAAAACACAGTCGACCCCTAAGCACCATGTTGCTAGAATGAATCAGAAGCTGTGTGAGCTTGTGTTCACATTTAGCCTACTACAGACTGTCAAACAGTTCAGTTTTAAGCTCTATGCTTTAATGTGCTGAAAAGTTACATGAAAGTTGAGTTCCACATAGAAGAAATGCTAAGTACTAAACCTGAAAGCATTCACCAACATACGAGGTACAGAAATTAGCCTAACTATTTGTCTTATAACTGGAATGTGCATGCTAGTATATTGTATATACATCCGAAATTAATCGCTCGGCATTATTGGAAATATCCGTGCAATGTGGTACAACGGTATTTATTAATGTACTATGTGTATGAACAACAAACATAAAACAATAAAATGCAACGGGACACCAGCATAAAGTTCATTTATGACTGCCCTCCAAAAACACAATTCTAAAATGCAGATATATTTAGTTGACTGACTGTATGGCATAAAACGGCAGGCTTAGAATAATAATGTAATAAGCAAGCATTTTCCAACCAATTAAGCTGACGACTAAATATCCTAGTTCTGAACAGAGTCGAAATCACATGCTAAACTAGGAACAAGTCATAGCACAATGCCAACAGAGTACACGGAAAATCCACCTAGCTATTACACAGAACTTACTACAATCCCCTTTTCATCTGCCTGGTATCTGGTGTGCTTGGACTGGCTAGTGTAGAATGAGACAATGACAAGCTTCATTTTCTGGACGTTTTTAACATGTGGTCTATTTGCTGAAAATTAACACACTAGTTACTCGTAACGCACAGGCTGATTTTCGTTTTATATTTTCGTTATTTTGCAATTGTCTGTTTTCAAGTTAGGAGCCCTAAGGAGACAAAAGGATAAACGAAAAGACAGAGAGACAAAACCCATAAAGCTCAAATTCAAATGGAATTTGGGCTTAGTGCAGCCTATCAGGATGGCCGCATAATATGCAATAAGAAAACCAGCAGTGAAGTAATTAGTCCTTACTTTTTGCGATCATGGCGACGTTTGGCTGAACGAGAACGGCTTTTTGAGCGTGAAGCTGATCTCCTATAGTCAAACGACAATTAACAGCAGTTAGTTAACACAACATTAATTTATGTAAGCCAAACTAAATTCAAACAGCTGTAGCTATGTGAGGCCGCTTGGCGCCATAGGTACAACTGGGAAAAAGAATTGGCGAGGGCCAACATTTGACCCGCAGCAATGCCACACAGCATAAACGCAATTGCATTAGTCTACACATCATGCCCTTTGTTGATGTTGCGATGTACCCATAAACCGACTGGTGACACCACCCAGCAAATAAATATATGTGGGCATTTTGGATACAACTAAAATGCCCCTACCTCCAAAACCCCGTAACAAATCACACTGAATTTAGCCTCAAATCCGTTTAAGTAAGAAATGACCTTCCCCCAATTTTAGTCTTGGTTCGCTGTCCAGTTTCAACATCATCAACATCACGAAATGCTAAACGAAATACCTGCTGCCACTGCGACTTCGAGTTCGGCTTCTGCTTCTTCGTCTGCGAAAAACACAACACCCTAGACTGCCTACCACACTTGATAAATGGGATATTTTAACTGAATTATCTCAACAACAAAGAACAAACTACCAAAAGCACATTTACCAGTATGTGATGACAATAAGGCACAAAAATTTTATACAACATAAACTCAATAAAGTGCTTTATATGATAAAGTAAAAATTCACAATCTTTAAATTAAAAAAAATATAATTTACCTCTCACTGCTACTTCGTGATCGATACCTGTGAAACAATTCACACCGAAAACCACATGAAAGCAACAGAACCACAAAACCAACAGCAGGCCAAAAACTGCACTTCAAATTACTATTATCCGCAATATTCAATAGTAACGAGCAAGCACGAACTTAAAATGCAGCAAATGTACTATACACTTAGGAATAAATTAAATACTGCTGACAGCGATCAAACTAAAAAATGTTTTAAAAGCTGTGCCAACATACTATCTAGCTATATACTGCACTTTGCAACTCTAACACTCACCCTAATGCTGACTTTTAACCTTTTTTGAGTCAAAAATTGGCATGCTGGTTAATCATGCCCTGGGGTTTATACTAATTTTGGTTTTTTCACGTCCTTCTGTCATCAAGTTGGAATCCATACCGGACAAACAGACGGACAGAGAGGCAAGTCCCTTGATGTGGCCCATTAGGAACGGCACAAGTTCATACATTAAAAATTATTTACAAATAATAACTGATCAACAGTTACTCACATTAGGTCTCTCATATGATATGAAATAAGCCAATATGCAAACAATTTTGCAAATACATAAATCATACACATATCTTCTGGATATTAGCACAAAGTGATTAGAGTAAAAAGACAAAAAAGTATAAAAAATTTAGAGCAAAGAAAGGGTGTCATAAAACCTCCGACGACTGCTTGATCGACGCCTGTGCCTACGATCATCATCATATCGATATCGACGTTCTCTGCCTCGCATCTGGTTTGGAGCTACATAACCCCCCCCCCAAAACCACAAAAAACTTAACATCCTGACTAGTTGACACATGACCATCATTACACTAATACAAAAAACAACCTTTACTGATGATCATGTAACAAAAAACTAATCTCTGTGTTAATATGAGCATCAAAGGTTTCTTATGAGAATGCACTATATATGTCTACTTTTGACATACGATAATGCCAATGAGCCAGACATTCACATCAGTTAGCCAGCAATCTGTTGAATTAAAGAATTACAGATATTAGCATTAACGATCAGCTGTATAATGGTATTTGCACAAAATTACACAAAAATACAGCGGAGAGTACAGCTAACACAAAGTGCACCTATCCTGCAATTCAGGTACTTTAGCACATGTAGAAAGATACACAGCAGCAAAAACAATAATAACTGTAAAACAATAGTCAAAGTAACTACCAGTACTTTCAGCATTCGTTCAACCAATGCATTTTCCTGAAATTACTAGCAGTTAATCTGTATCAAAAAGTGAACTTGTGCAACATTTCAGCTGGATTTTCACAGACAGCATGCCCTTCCAGTAATCAAATTAACGATGAAACCAATAAACACACAAATAAATTAATTCGCTTGTACACATTTTCGCTTGAAATAACTGACAACTCGTACTTTTTCTATCTCCGCGAGCAAACTCCACTTCCAGTTCTTGACCGTTGAGCCGAGTGCGATCCAGGTTGTACATAGCATCCTCTGCATCTCTGGCATCGTCAAACGTGACCAGCTGTTAAGGGTGTACGAATAAAACAACCTGCAAGCTGGTCTATACTAAACAAAATTTCTCACCACACTAAGTTTACAAAGAAGTCCTGAGAATATCACATCAGAAAAGTAAAACAGCAAAACAGCAAAATCTTAAACATATTATACTAGTAACATGCAGTCTTGCAAAGGTACAAATCAGCTGTTTTATTCCCTTTATGTCTAAAATAATCAAATTAAGATTTTAAAAATTGGAGAGAAATTGTTAATTCCAGTTTTTTTTCTATTTACACATCACTTCTGTTGCTATTAACTAGGTAAACCTGCTATCACTGTACATAATTACCACACAGTCTTGCATCAATTATCTTGCTTGAATCTTGTTTCACATGCTAGCTTGAACAGTCTTGACTCTTGCTTGACAGAGAGCCTTGCTTGCTTGATACCATAATCTGGGCTCATTTTAGATGTGCTGCTACTTGGTCTGGTCAATGGGAAGTGAATGGGACTTGACTTGGCAGTCTTGACTTGACCTAATCTTGGAATGCGAATGTCGGTCTACTTGCTTGCAGTGACTAGTGACTTGTGGCGAGACTTGACGTCTACCAACACAATCACAATGCTACATGTACAGCAGTAATAACAGACCTATCAACAGAAATACTTTGCAGCACTAAGATAGCAGTAGTTTATTACTCTCCCAAGTCCCAATGAAGCAAAATTTCTGATTAAAATTTACAAGTAAACTGTTCCGAACTGACACAAATTTCTCAACATATAAGTCCCAAAAAGATAACCCTGACAAGTTGAAAGGTTTTATGATTGCAAAACAAATTAAATCGCAAAACAATTTTCAAATAATCAGAAAATGTCTTCCTTCTACAAATCAGTATTTTGCCAATATACCGGGTGCTTCTTTCTACTGTTAAGCAGCTTGCAAACAAAACTGATCAACAATGGATGATCATTGGGGATTTCAGCCAATACATTAAAATCATACAATGCATAACTTCATTCCTGCCAATACATTTACAGTAACTCAATAGTGCAGCCCATGAAAGTGAATCGCAAGGATATTGCACATATGCAAAGCCACGGCATCGCCTCGAGTAATAGTCGACAGGAATATAGACATCACTTACAGGTCCATATCTGGCAAACATTCTCTTAAGCTCCTCTGGTCTATCAGCACAAAATTACCCAAAAGAATTTTTTCACTAAAACAAGATAGCCAGTAACGTTCAAATGAACATGGTGTTATTGTCATCTTTCACTATTATTATAACTAAACAATTAACATCGTCAGTCATGTGACCTTTCGATTTGTAACCAGCAAATTTCTATAGATGGTCCATTGTGACCATGCACCTATCTTGCACAATTATGGAGATATGGCACCTCAAAGATAATGGGATCACAACCTTGACCTTTTGGGGTCACCGTCACGTGACGTCATCAGTCCATTTGACTCACCACGGGCCACTTCCTGTAGGTGGTCGATTGTGACTAATGACCATGCATCTATTTTGTACTGTTATGGAGATATGGCACCTCAAAGTTGGACACTGGTTGACGGATGCATGCATGGACACTCAGGTGACTTTATACTCCGTCCAATGCTATGCAGTGCATTAGACAAACAATAATAATACCACTGAACTAATATATACTGTGTCTCAAAAAAGTAATACACCAAGTTCTCCGCAAAAAATTAGCAACAAAACTATCACTGAAGATCCCACCCACCAAATCCCAAAATGCACTGATACAGTTAGTGTATTTTGCGGAATTATGAATAGGTATAATTTGCAAAATATCAGGTGCCAAAGAAACATGCCAAATTGAGTATACTTTGCAGAATGAAAATTGTGAAAATTGTACATGGAGAGGCACACATCAGCAGCGAGACTGGAGTTTCCTTAATATGCGATGCACAGAAGTGAGCAGGAGTAAATTACGAATGCGACTCAACTCTAGCTTTGATGCTCTGCCCATTAAAATTGTGGACGGTGAAAAAGGTTAAAAAGCTAATAGAAGGTGAAAATAAAAGAACAAAGACAACCCAAGCAGGAAAAATGAATGGATGAAAACAAATGGCTGCCAAAGATAGATGGATGGAGAAGACGCTTGCAAAGATAATGTCACCTTTGCTCTCTGTTCGTCTTCACCATCTTTAAGCTATCAGTAAAAAGTGGATTGCTGATATGCAGATCTACAGATGTTGCAACAGGTAAGCTGCAATTTATTAGCTTAACCATCTCCAAACCTTAATCCTAACCCTAACCCCAACCCTAATCTTAGGGCTATCCCTAACCCAGTTGTGACAAACACAGAGCCGAACATCCGCTGATCTGCTTTTTTCCATCGTCCACATCTACATCGCCTTCATTGCCGCCATCATATCCATTGTCGTCTTCACCACCATCATCTTAAATTGTGCAAACTCCGGAATATTTATAAGATACACACTGCAGAACATTCTGCATCTAATTTTCTACAAATTGCATGAACCCAAAATTCAACATTCCGCAAAATGCACCTTCCTCGTTGTAAAACACGAACATGTTTTTGCTTAAACGTTTTATTCTTTGCTGCACCAGATACTATTCTCAAAGTTTCTGCAGTGTAGTAAGCGTGAACAGCCATTTTATCACTAAATAAAATTTAAAAATAACATCAATCAGCCATGCTAGCCCTAACTCTAAATCTAAAACTGTATCTCCAACCATAACTATAACAACACCAAAAAAGAACAATGACCCAAACCACGACCCTAAGGCTAACCCTATCCCTAACCCTAAGTCTAGGTCGGTATTTCAAACTTCTTGGTAACTTTTGCGATGGCGCCAGGAATTGTTTAGCATGGGAAACTTCCAGGAGTGGAGTTGAAAACCGAATTATGGCTTTTTCGCTCCTTTGTCAGTTCACCCCCTGGCTTGTTCGCCACCTGGCTTGTTCGTCCTGTGGCTGATTCGCCCCCTATACCTAAAATGCTTAAAACTCGGCTTATGTGTCAACGTCAAGCTTTCTTTGAAATGTATTCTCACAGGTATACTTGGGTCTAGGCCTAATAACTGCTTGACGAACGCCTAGATCTATAGACAGTGTCAGACATCAATGCAAACATTCTAAGGCGACAAAAGCGTACTAAAACTCTGTATAATAAAAGCCTAATGATTTATTTCTGAATTGAACAAAGCATTAAACATTCACACAATCGTTTATTCTCAGCATCTAGGCCTAAAGACAATTATTATACATATAAACCTCGATGTCGAATTACCGGTATTCAATGGGGGCGAAACGTCTATGGTGAAGAAGCGAAAGAGCCAGAGGGCAAATCAGCCAGGGGGCGAACAAGCCAGGGGACGAACTGGCAAAGGGGTGAAACCTTGTAACTTTCATTCCCAGGAACTTTTGTTCTCAACATCAAAATTAACATGGAACTTTCATTTCCTAACATTTATTTTTAGGCCTATATTGTACACAATTAGGATCACCGATCGGTGAAAATAAATCAAAAGTTTAGTATCACCGATCCGTGGTTTTAACCGTCTAGGCTAAAATCACCAATCGATGATACTGGCCGTGTGACCTACGATCACCGACGAAGCAAAACCGACACATACGCGACTCTATTTACTTTTGTGATATATGTATGTTATATGTGTGCACCTACCCCCCTATTTTCAAGCCCGGGCTATCCGATGGTGTCATTTAAATTTCTTCCCTGCCGACCCCTGTTGCCATGGCAACAAATTCTGAGACAAAAAAACTGCAAAAATCAGAGCAAAAAAACTTTAACAGTTTACAAAGCTATGTAAGGGCGATACGAGTCAAAACTCGAAAATGGCAAAAATGATTTTGGGGCGATATTATCGCGTGTTGAATTCCACACTGGCCCTTACAAGACAAGCCATTCTAAATACTTGAAATAAAAATACAAGAAGAGAAGTCGCAAGCCGAAACAATGTAGAACACCAGTCCGTGCCGACACCACGTATATTGCAGTGAATGCCAATGCCCATGGTAGAAAGACAAGTCCAGGCATGTCTGAATTTTAGTCTATCATTCTGTCTGCGTGCGCGCGCAGTGGCGTGACGTCATAGTGAGGACAAGAGCGTCAAACGCTGAAACGCAGCTGCTAGGCTATATAGCGTGGCAATGGGACAGGCACCTCGTTCCACAGAACGTATTTCTAGTTAAGAACAAAAACTTGCATGAAGTTAGGTTACTGCTTCAATAAAGGAGGGCCTAACATAAACCAACATGCAATCGAAAATCAAAAAAAATAAAACTACATAAGCTGCATTATATCACAATGTTTATAAATAACTTTTCAGAGATGCCCAAAATTAACGGTGTTATAAATAGTATAGGACTATGGATATTATACAAATCTTTTAGAACTATGCAAATCCCAATTTTCGCCAAGTCAAGTCTTACTTACTTTATCTACTTACTATTTAACAATAATTCTAGTGGTAGATCGGCGATCTTGCTGTTAGCACTGGAAAATTGCTAGAGGTAGATCGGGTAGGCACATTATTAGGTACATGGTAGAACTAATGTTCCTGGTAGTCATAGGACCATGCCACGATACTGTCACGTCACATATTTAAATCAGGCTTATTCAGTATTATATCAGAGTCCATCTCAAGCCATATCTGTTTCTTTGTAACACAGACTTTAAAAAAATATTGTTTTTAAATAAATTTGGTAATTGATAACAAAGTGACTGATATTTCAGTCCAAAACACAGTCCTAGTAATGCAGTGAAGAAATATGGCTGCATTCTTACATTAATAATGTGATAAATGTAATTAGATAGAGTGGCGATCTACCGCTAGTAATTTTCTGCTCACTAGCGCGAGATCGCCGATCTACCCCTAGCACTGACCACTATTTAATTAACCACAAGCGGAAACGACATGAAATTATTTTGGCGTACATGTATACGAGACAATAAAACTATGGCCGATCGCTGGTCATTTATTTCAGCAGATCGGAAATTTTGGCGTTGGTAATTAGCTTCGCCAATCAGTGATTTTAACCTTATTTCTTATTTTCACCAATCGGTGATCGTAACTGCCCCCCGCCTCCGTCTAGCAGGAACATACTAACCATAATAAAAAATATTTAGTTTACGGCATACCGTGTTCCATCTGGAACGTTTCTCACGAAAAGCGAAAAATGCTCTTCTCTTCCATGTCTAGACATTATCCCTTCTTTTCTCCAGTTTTCGTTGAATTTTTTTGCTTTTTGTTTTTTTGTAACTAACCGAGCGCAAGGTATGAGTAAATTAAAATGAGAAAATACATTGACGCAAATTTTTTGCGAAAATTTTATAATAAATTTAAATCAACATGGACGCTTATTTTTTGTACTTATACAGCTAATTTAACTAGAATCGTTTACTGCTCATAACTCAGGATGTATTAGTAAATGTGAAACCAAAAAATAGCGAGGCTGACGGAGAGCATTTTAGACCTGTTTTTATGTTTTATAATATAACTCGATTATTTTAGTTTTTCTTATTTTTATTTAAAACATTTTAGTTTTTAGTGTATTTGCTAAGCTAAAACATGTTGAAAGATCTTTCACCACGATTAAAATGACATCTCATAGGCTGCATCTGTATGTACCGTAACTTCACATACCGGTCCGTTAGCGTCGGAATGTGGCTGCCATAGAATATTTAATAAGGCTGGCAAAGTGAACTGGATGTAATTGCATACAAAATGTTTGGAATAAATTGCTTATCCCCACAACAATCAAAAATCCCACGAACACGGAGATCGAGCGAGATTTGTGAGAACGATTTTTTGGCGTTGAATCAAATGCCATGTTCGACATGTTTGACATCAGCAGATTTGCACATAGATGGTCCTGAACCTGTTCGTGCTGCTCCAACTGACAGAGATGTGAATGTTTGTGAGGAGGAATTAGAGTCGGTCTGCCAAGCTGTTTCTGAACGCGGAAACTGTGACGTACCTGATAAATTGGATGCCAGTCTTGCTTCGAAAAAAACAGATACATACTCGAATTACGAAGTTGTTTGGACGCTGATGTGCATATTGAGTTATATATTCGACGTTGGCAGCGACATCTACTTGGCATTTATGTACTATAGTGATGATGATATTGCATGGTTTACACTGACTGTTATATTTATTGTTGTGCCATCTCTGACGATCACAGTTTTCAGCTTTGTGTGGTACATACAAGATCGCGGCCGCCAGTCATATCCTCTCATATGGCTGCCACGAGTTGTTCTTCTGTTTCTGCAGCTTGGTCCACTGCTTAGGTACTTTTTGCAATTTGATAATTTTATTGGCAATCTTGCTGTTTTTAGCGCGGGAAAGTTGCTTTGGTAGATCAGGTCTGATCAGCCTTAAAGGGTGTCATGCTTTTTTGCCCCTTTGCCGGTTTGCCCCCTGGCTGATTCGCCTCCTGGCTCGTTCACCCTCTGGCTTGTTCACCCCCTGGCTTGTTCGCCCCCTGGCTGATTCGCCCACTCACCTTGGACGATTTACCCCTGTTGAATACTTCGTCTCCAAAATGACCCATACTGTGTGGGGTGGGATGTTAAACCCTACTCACTCACTCACCCTGTTGAATACCGGTAATTCGATATTGAGGTTTATACGTAATATTTGTCTTTAGGCCTAGACAGTTTATGCATGATGATGATAATAAACGATTGTGTCCATGTTTAATGCTTTGTTTAATTATGAAATAAAATCATTAGGCCTGTACATGTTTTAGCCAAGTTTTAAGCATTCTAAATGTAGGCTGTTATATAATAGTTGCGCCTCTGCAATGAAACCAAAGATGACTGACTTTGTGAGCTGTGATCACTTATTATGCAGTGTTTTTGTCATGTATAATGTTAATTGAAGTAACTGTTTATCAGTGGGGTGACGATACACTTACTTGTTGCCTTTCTGTAAATTAAAACACAAGCCTCAATAATGAATCACTGGTATATTCAACAGGGGAGGAGGGCAGGGGGCGAACTCGTGCAGGGTCAGGGGGTGAACAAGCCAGGAAGCGAACACGCCAGGGGCGAATCAGCCAGGCACAGGGGTAAATCAGCCAAGGGGCGAAAGAGCCAGAGGGCAAAAGAGTCAGGGGGTGAACAAGCCAGGGGGCAAAGAGGCAAAAAAGCCACAATTCACTGAAAGACAGTGGACTGATAGTCACTGCGACCAGTTGTCACTTGATGTAGTTTGGCATCTGCCCACCCTTGAGGTGTTGTAACTAGGTAGAAGTATTTTCGCTACTGTTTTTTCATAAATAGGCTAGACATACCCCACCATTCTAGCAAGAAAGAATATTTTAATACATGCATTATACTGGCCTTAGCGGGTTAATTTCCACAGTTCTATTTTTTGCTTGTCAGTGTGTGTCTGGTATGGTCACACTGATAAGCAGACTCGTATGCTGTGTTGTACAGATACATAGACACGATGATATTTGGCTTTTGGAGCAAGTATCGGCGTAGACACTATTACTGGCACAAGCTGAAGACCTATGAAGAAACCGACTCATCTCTCCTGAGGCTGCTTGAGTGCTTCTTGGAGGCGGCTCCTCAACTCACTTTGCAGCTTTATATCATTGTGTCTCATGGTGTCAAGCAGAATCTTGCACTAGGTGAGCTTGAATTTGATACATTCGGGTAACAATAGCTTGCATGGCTGAGTTTGGATTATTGTAGTGGATGTAACTGAATAGTTACATAAATGACATATTCATCATGAATGTTTGCACATTGATATCACTTGAAATAGGTTTAGGGAATTGTGCGGCTCTGTTTTTGATTTTTTTGTTCCTGGTTGTCAAAATTGTGTTAGGGTTATTGGTGAATGGTCAATTTTAAAAATAATTCTTTGAGTTGGTTTTTAATGCTTGAACTACAGTTGTAAATTTTTTAATAAAGTTGCAAGTTATTTGTAAAAGCTAACTTTCATTAGTAACTGAGCTACAGCTTTGCAGTATGATGTTGATCCATTTCTTGTCTGTATATCTAGTACCAGGTAGAACTTAAGTTGTTAATCATCTCTGGTAATGAAGGATTGAATAGGAAACACTGACATAAGTATGTCATTTTATATTGGCTGTAGCTGCTATAAAATCATTGAAGTGATGTTGGTGTTGTAGGCCTTGGTCAGATCATATCATGTCTTACATCATTGTTTTCAATTTCGTGGGCAGTGGCAGCATATCAGAAGGCTTTGCGACTGTCCCTTACAAGCAAGGCAAAGCTAGACTACCGCAGTGTATTGTTGCTGCTCATATGGCGCATATTTATCATAGGACCAAGAGTACTGGCATTTGCTTTGTTTGCAACGTGCGCACAGTATGCTTTCTTTGTGCTGTGTGGCATTCACTGGATCATAATGCTTGTGTGGATTCTTACACAGCGTACTACTTTCTGTTCCACAAAGATACAAGAACTGTGCTTTAATGCTGTTGCTGCATTTATTTGCATTTTTGATTTCTTCAACTTGGTCGAGGGGCATACACGCATTCGATACATAATCTATTATTCGGTCGTGTACTGTGAGAATGTGGCTATGGTTGTCGTCTGGTACTTTTACCGTTCAACAACTGCTGGATGGTATCTTATACCAATCGTCATCACCGTTGTTGCAGGATTCTGGCTTGGAATTATGATGCAGGTTGTGTACTATATGGCCTTTCATCCAAATAATAAGCCGCCATATGCTCCCGAGAAGCATATCAGAATCTGTGTGCCTTTATCAGAACTGTATGATCTTAGGCATGAGGATACCAGCAAGGGTGGTGTTGCAGTGTAGATTTTTCAGTTTCTTGTGGCTGTATACAGAGTGTCACAAAACGAAGTGGAGCATTTAAAAAAAAATTTTAACACTAATGTTTTAAGCTGCAGCTCCAGTTTTTTTTGTTTGCATTGCACTGATCAATAAGAAATGCAAGTTGTGCGTACTAGACGCTTTGTGGTTGCATGGTAAATCCTGTTGGCTTTAGATCAGTTCGCCAACAGCGTTAATGTTCTTTGGCATTTGTGCTGTTCCACTTTATGTGCGCCAGCCTATATATGTCCATAATGTTACACATGCAACTTTTTGGCGTGAAACCGTTTATCATGTGTTGTGAATAATGTTTCTGGTGATTGAACAGCATAATTGCGGATCTTAGTCATCTTGCACATACTCTGCAGTATTGTGCAATGTGCAATAATTTGTATTGTGTTTTTAAGAGTTGTTTGTTGTATTTTTTACTGATAACTGTTAACCAAAAGCATTGCATTATGGTTGGTTTGTTTTTTTACTACTGCATGTCAGTTGCTTATTCTCAGTTTACTGCAGAACTTGATGTCAGTGCTGATGTTTATTTTTTGTGTTTAATAGCTTTTGATCAGCGTAAAATTGAATGTTTGTTTATATTGCCAGTTGTATCACTCAGTGACATTTTAATTATTTCACATTGAAAATCTCCGCTGTTGATTTTGATATGTTGTGTATTAGTTCAGATGCATCGAATGTTGCTAGATATGTATTGGTTTTTACGTGCGAAAGCAGCTACTGCTTTCAGCGCATCTTAGCCATCGCAATTCTGTCCGTCCGTCCGTCTGTCACACGGGTGGATCAGTCAAAAATGGTGCAAGATAGATCACCAAATCTTCACTGTCGGCTGCCTGGAACACTCTAGTTTCAGGAACTGTAAAGCTTTTACAATTCGAAAGGGGGTCACCCCGAACGAGAGTGCTAAATGAGAGGGGGTGGGCAAAATTTGCGATTTTTGGCCAATAAGTTGCTGTATCTCAGTAACGGTGTGAGATAGGGCCTAGGTTACTATTAATCACTAATAGGAAGTCGTTGACTGGCTCTCAATTGGCGCCAAATTCAATGACCTTGAATTACCTTGAAATTGGGGGTTTTATGGATTTTTTGGAGATTTTGGGCTGCGACACAAGTCTATATCATTCACAAGGTGGCACCACGGAACTATCATTATGCAATCCAGATAGAGAATTTGGTATTTGTAATATTAACTTAGCGTGAACACCTCAATTCTCAGCTAAACTACTGAAGCGGAACTGCTATAGGCTTTCGCGCGTCTTGTGAGCATTAGCTCAAATTTCTTGTCATATCACTGTCGTCATCATAATCGTGTTGATGTATCTTGAAAATGTTGTAATTGTGAATGCAAATGTTTCACATTGTCATGTTTCAATGCATTTTTTACTTCCATATTAGAGCATTTTGTTATAATGTGTAGTTGATAGTAGGGCGTGACTATGGAAGTTGAATATTCTCAGTTTAGCACATCCGGATAACAGTCATGTAGTCCATCAGACCAAGGTTTTCGTCTCGAGGCACCTCAAATACAGAAAAAACGTCTTGATTTTGATCTTGCTATATTATATTTTGATATCAGTAAACTAGTTGTCAGCTTATCAGAGATGTTGCAAGTACTAAAGTCACAAGTACAAGTATAAGTACTTCAAACTAACTGCCAAGTATAACCCAAGTACTATAGATAAAAAAAGAAAGTTCTAACTAAAACATGAAACTTGCCACCTATTAGTTTAGCAACTACCGTATTTTCTCCATTGATTCGCACGGCTAAAAATAAACAGATTTATAAGTGTTCGAATTATTAGAAGTAAAAAAAATAATTACTGAAAAGCCTGTTCAAATTATTTAACTAGAATACTGGGAACGGGAACAATGTGCTCTAGTGGTGTGTGGCCAGTACAACTGCAACCAACAGGCTTACTGCGGCCTCTGATCGTCGTGCGCGAGGGGAGGGCGCAGCTAGTGTAAGCGTGCATCATTTGTGAATGGGGCTGGGGCAGAC